>Ga0181520_10001812_pt1 | contig 42136 bp, 36 predicted proteins | sample PEATcosm2014_Bin_29_FD_132451 | JGI IMG/M metagenome (GOLD analysis project Ga0181520, IMG submission 132451) | Peatland microbial communities from MTU Mesocosm Facility, Houghton, MI, USA - PEATcosm2014_Bin02_30_metaG | ecosystem: Environmental > Terrestrial > Soil > Wetlands > Peat | place... | reverse complement strand
TTTTCTTCATCAGATTCTTCAATAAAAAATTTGTTAAGTACACCCTGCGTCCCAAACTGATAAATTACAGCAACTATTGAATAAACGGACATTAATAGCGCATAATTACCAAACTCAGTTGTCGTTATAAAATTAGAATAAATCGGGAGGACGGCAAAACTGAGAAATCGAATAAATATATTGCCTAATCCATACCATGCAATAGATTTTGACAGGCTGGTATTTTTTATTAAATTATTTGAGATTGGAATTTTAAAATTTTTCATTATTAATTACAGATTAATAACTCGTATCGGCAAAAGAAAATTAGAATAATCCAGACACCTGTTTGTCGAGAGTTATTTATAACTGAATAATCATTATTTTTTTATAATTTTTCATGGTATATTATAGATATTTACAGAAAGAAATAATTTTATTATTTGTCTTCAATCAAATCAAATAATTTATTAATTTCCTTTTTCCAGTTTAATTCCACTGCTGCTATTTTGCAATTCTGTTTCAATTTATTTCTTAATTCATTATTATCAAGCAAAATATTAAGCTGTTTAAAAATCTCATCTTTATCATTCGGGTCAACATAGATTCCGACTTTATATTGATCAACAATTGATTTCATTTGCGGAAAGTTGCTTACTAAAACAGGCACCCCGCAATTTATATACTCGAACATTTTATTAGGTAAAGCAAAATAATAACTAAGGCTGAGGTTTTCTATAATTGCCAACCCGATATCTGCCCCGGATGTATATTTTAGAAGTTGATTCTGTTCAATTTTCCCGTAGAAAAATACTATCTGGTCAATATTATTTTTGTGTGCCAGAGTTTGATAATATTCTTTATATTCACCGTCACCCAATATTATCAAGACACAATTTTCCAGCTCTTTAATCACATCAAAGATAATTCTTAATCCCCTTCCGTGTAAAATAACTCCCTGGTAGAGAAGTATCTTTTTGTCTTCATCTAAATTAAAGTATTTCCTAAAATCAAACGATTCTTTTATTTCAGTAGGAAAAGGCAGATTACGTATGACAACAGTACTCTTTAGGTTATATTCCTTTTCAATAAATTCAGAATCCATCTCGCCGGACGTTATGATTAAATCAATGTTTTTAATACATTTTTTTTCGATCCAAGCCCAAAACGCCTGTACATTTTCCCTTTTGTTTAACCCGGCAAGATGACTGTAAATTTCCCTTGAATCATAAAAGCTCTTAGAATTTTTAATTTTTGAAAATAATACGATGAAAGGAAGAGTATAAACATCCTCGGCAAAAACGAAATCAGCCTTTGTAAATAATAACCGGAAAGACAAAAGCAATGAGAATTTTAAATAGAAACAAATACGAAAAGCATCTTTCTTCAACTTGTAAACAGATATATCACCTTTTTCAGTTTTAAAATCTTTTGTCATCCAGTCAAATGATATGGCTTTTACTTTATATCCCCTTTCACGAAAAGAATTGTAAAAATTTGCAGCCCTGGAATCATAATGGATATTACCAAGAAAAGCTATACAAATTTTGTTTTTGTAATCCATAATGCGGAGCTATTTATAATTTTATTTGGAAAGTATTTCTCATAATGGTTTTAGCATCAAACTGTTCCTTGAATTCAATTAAACTCATGCTGGGGGTCATTGGATTTTCTGCTTTAGTATCCTGAGATACACCGATATCGACATAAGAATAACCATTCTCAGTGCAATATTTTACTATATCATACATATTGCGATGCATTGGTTTGAATTCTTCATACTGATATAACATCATATTATAAAAGCAGAGTGCAACTTTTTTGTTTGCAAAAAACATCAATGAACCGCCAATTGGCTTTTCACCAAGATAAACCAAGAAAAGTTTTAAATTATCGGGCAATAATTCTTTTAAATGAATCAGATCATCATAAGTGTGTGTAGGTTTTGCATCATGACGCGCTTTATTTTCAAGAAGAATCGGATAGAATTCATCATAACGCTCGCTGATTTCTACACGAATGTCGCCGCTTAAAAGAGATTTACGTACATTACGGCGGCTGTTTGGTGAGAAACGTTCAATAATATCCCTATTTTTATCTAATTTAATTGCACTTGAAATGTAATGAAGCTGGAAGGAAAATCCTTGCCACAACATTGCAAAATCAAGATTCTGATTCTGGTATTTTTCATAAACTATCGGTGCCGGAGTTAATATAAATTTTTTTATATTGTTTTCTCTTCCATATTTTAGAAGTGCTGAAACAATTTCCATAGCTTCAATAAATTTTATATCAGGTGTCACAATCGAACCATAACTTGCCCCAATCGGCGATTCAAAAGTTCCGTCCTTAATGGCACCAGGAAGAACTGCAACGATTTTATTTTTCTTTAAAAAAATAAGATGATCAAATTTATATTTTCCGGTTATATGATAATCAAAAAATTTTTGAAGATGAAACATTGTCCCATTATTTGATGTCAATATAAAGCTGTCCCACTTTTCTTTCCACTCTTCCGTATACTTAATTATCTCCATTATAAATCCATAAACTTTGAATAAATACCAAAAAAACTGCAGCAGGAAATGCAGTAAATCACTTTTAATTCTTTCTAATAATTAGAGAAATATCATGGGACATTCCATTAGGATAATATGACGGGAATAAGCGTGTACGGAAAATAGTTCCGTTATCCGAGGAATTAACAAATGACTCCCACTCCCCAGTAGAAATTCCTGAACTCTTTAACGAAAAATATTCAATCATGTTATTGTTATTATGTTTTATTAGTAAATAATTTTGAGCCTGCTAAATATCGGCTTACCGGCTGCGAAACAAACAAAATAATAAACAGCATATAAGGATATTTAAACCTAGCGTCACCAAAAGCAATTATTGTAATGGATAGCCCTAAAAGGATGAATAATATAATAGGGGAAAATTTATTATTAAAAATCCAGGAACCCTTTTTCTTTATTAAGCTAAACAAAAATATAAGCATAATATAAAAATAATATATATAATTTAAAATTAGAATAATGAAGTAGATAATTGCCAAATAAAAGGGTTTGCCTGCAAATATTTGCAATAACTTACCCTGTAATATCATTTTAACAAATTTTGGCAGATACATGCCGTTAATATGTGAAAGCGAAGGGATAGTAAAGTCGTCAAGGATGAACATAAAAAATATTTTACGGGGAATTAAGCTTAACCATTTTAATGGGTGTTTCAAAATCCAACTTTCTCCTTTTTCTTCCCAATACTTTCCCTTTTCTATATAAGTCATTGCAGCCGGGTTTTCGATATAACCAATTTTGCCCCGATCAAATACTTTAGCATTGAAAGCGCCCGTTGCGTCGTCATTTGCGCCTATAAGTAAATTTAGGGGTCCATTTGATGAACTAAAGATAAAAGCTCCAAAAGATATTTTTGTAATTGTTCCATAAGCAAGGATAAAAATGCTAATTCCTAATGTAATTGCAAAAAATGCTTTTAGCATTTTTTCTTTTTTCATAATCTTTATAATTAAAACAATCAAAAAAGCTAATACAAGTCCCCATCCCATAGGCCGGACAGCAATAGAAGCTGCTGCAAATAAACCGGATAGAAAGAATGAATTGATTGAATTTTTATAAAAGAATATTAGAGCGGTTAAAATAAGTATTTCGAAAAACAACTCGGTAAGATTTAATAATACCATACCAACCGTATTTAAATAAAACATATACAACAAAAGGCTGACAAGTGATATTTTTCTGTCAAATAATTTTTTACTTAGATTAAAGAACAAATACATCTGTAGTGCATTTAATAGAACATTAAGAATACCAATTATTTTTATAGAATTGCAAAATAGAAGAGCTATAATGATAATGTTTACATATAAAGGAGCGCTAATATAATCCTCATAGAGATGAACTTTAGCGGGGTAGAAACAATGATATTTTAAACAATCCTGTGCAAGCCTATAGTAATAAAGAGAATCGCTTGTAAAGGGTGGTTGCCAGAATAGTACTAATAAAACCTGACCTACAAAATAAATTACAATTATCTTGGATATATTTTCAAGAAGGTAGTTTAAAATTTTATTCATCCAAAAGAACCGTTAAGATTTTAAGCAAATTTCCCTAGCAAATATTTTATTGGTCAAAACTTAAACCGAAGGGATATTACATTTGCATCCCCCAACCCGTCGTTAAACGGCTGATAAGCATAATCCAGGCCGAAACCTCCCCAAATTAATCCGAAACCTGCAGTAAAGCCTTTTGATTCATATTCTGATTGATATCCACCTCTAAGCGCTATTAAATTATCATATAATATTTCAGCGCCATAATTAATGTGTGAATCATTTGTAAGAAGATATTTTTGAAATTCAGCCGCGGCTGTAACTGCAAATTTTTCAAATAAATTTATTTTGTAGGCAGTACCTATCCTGAATTCAGTCGGCAGTTTAGTACTTTCATTTTTAAGGTCATTCATGGAGCCCAAATTTTTTAGTACCATTGCCGCGCTTAATCCTTCAACAGGAGATTTGTAATTGAATCCGAAATCAAAACCCCAGCCGGTTGCTTCATCGGAAAATAATCCTTCATATAAATATTTAATTGTGGCGCCAAATGCAACATTGTTATAAATGTTAAATCCGGTAGAAACATTACCCGCAAAATAATTTGCATTAAAAGTTGCAATGGGGTTATCGGTAGCCGCTGTTCTTACCTCAATGTCGTTAATATTAGTTACATCCATTCCGAAAGCAAGCGGTAAACCCCACACGGAAGTTTTAACGCCGAGAATTTCACTTGTTGTACCCTGTATCCATGAGTTGTGCATAAGCATAATTTCATTATCATCGTTATCAGCAAGCCTTGAAGGGTTATAAAAGAATGCGGATACATCATTTGAAGTTTCCGCACCGACATCTCCCATTGATATATTTCGTGCGCCGAAGCCTAATTTTAGAAACGCCAGCCCGCTGTTCCCGGCAGATTGAGCTAATATTGTTGTAAAAGAGATTAAAATAATGAAAATAATTTTATTCATATATAAATTGTTCTATAAAATCAGAAATTAATATTTAAACCGACGATCTGCCTATCTTGAGTAGAATAAGGCTCGACAACAAATGCATAGTCTACACCGACTTTTATATTTCTAAAACTCTGAACGTATGAAAATCCAAGAGAAGGATTTGCAGGAAAATCAGAATTACTAATGTTAACCTGGTCAATTCCTCCGCGTAAATATAAGCTTTTGAAAATATTATATTCAATACCGCTTCTAAGAATATTGGTCCCACCGTTGCTGCTTTCCAATTCAGCTGAGACAATTATTCCATATTGATCGCTAGTATAATTAACGCCTATTTTTTTAAGAGTTGGGAATTTATTTGTTGAAGTAGTGCCCTGTTCACCATAAACGGGCGAAGTATCCCATTTGTACTGGCTGTTTAAATCGGTAAGCACAAAAGAAATATTCCAGTGCTTATTCAAAGAATATAAAGCGCCTATATCCAGACCGACACCGGTAGCTGATATTTGCTGGTATAATTGATAATAATAAACTTTAAAAGCTATACCGAGTGCAAACTTTGAGGAAAATTTATTTGCCAATGCTACAAAAAATTGATTTTCCGAAGTGGACAGGGTTCCGGTTTGATTACCATTATTATCCCTGCCATCTATATTGCTTACTCCTGAATTAATAATCCCGATGCTTAATCCCGCAGTAGCTCTTGGTTCATTGGATGAGTCCTTTGATGAATAAAAATCAAACCGTCTCGTAAAGTTTAAAAAGTTCAATGAACGGTCTAAAGATAAAAAAGAATATGACGTCTGGAATGAATTATCCTGCTGAAAAACCGAAAGAGCTGGATTATAATAAGAGACAAGGTTTCCCTCCGTAACAGCGGAAAGGGCATTTCCCATACCCATACCTCTTGCGCCGAAACCCATCCGTGAAAAAGCACCCGGCATACTGCTTATCTCGCTTGAAATAGGCTGCGAATATACGCTTACCGTTAAAAGTAAATAAATTATAATTAAAACTTTTTTCAATTTTTTCCTTTAAACCATGAGCTTATAATTAATGCAAAACTAAAATTTTACCGTAAACGGGTTTCCCCGAACCTGTATCTACCCTGTAAAAGTATACTCCGTTAGGCACAATACTTCCTCTATCATTTCTTCCATCCCAGTAATCAATGGTTCCGCTGGAATTATCAACTATGTGAGTGGGATTTCCACGCTGTGCATCCTGAATTACCGTTCTGACGATGTGCATACTGAAATCAAAAATCCTGATTGTAACCGGAATGCTGTTTCCGTTGGTACTATACTTAATTTTTAATATATCCGTATTCGGATTAAAAGGATTCGGGTAGGCATAAGAATTGCTTGAAGTACTTAAGGGCTGTGATGCAGTAAAAACTTTCCATGTTCCGTTCCATCCGTTATTATTTTCAGTCAATTTCGCTAAACCTTCACCCGAACCAAGCCAGATATTACTTCCCTGAAAAGCTGCAGAGTAATATGTATTTATCTTGATTGAAATTCCCGTATTAGCATCGATAACTGTGCCGGGTGAATTCCAGTTTAACCCTTTGTCACTGGTCATGAAAACGCCTTCATCCGCAGCGGCAATTACCCGGCTACCCTGAACTGAAAAATTCCAAATTGTCTGTGTAGGTAATGTTGTATGCCAGTCCAAACCGCCGTCTGACGAATAACTGACCGCATAAAATTCTCCGTTTCCTTGAGCGCTTCTTGTTGCAGCCCATATTGTATTATCAGAATAGTCATAAGCTAATGCAACAACCCAGTTTCCGCTTATCGGGTTAGTCTGGTTTGAATGATTAAACTTTGTCCAGCTAATCCCGCCGTCGGTTGATTTATTTATACCGCCAGCTGTTCCCACATAAAGTGTAAGGCTATCCACTGCTATTACAGAAAATCCTTCCAAATTCAGGTTTCCCGTATTACACACTGTCCCAGCTACAGGTGAATAGCAAAAATTCAGAGTATCTGTTGGTTTAATAGAATCGAGATCGTCAGGAGGAAGAACGACTCTCTGCCAAGTTTTCCCCATATCTGTACTTTTTCTTAAACCGCCTGACCAAGTCGCAATCCAGACAGCATTTGGAGTAAAAGCAATATCATAGATTACATTTTCTTCCGGGACAATAACAGGCAATGCACTAAGCTTATTATTTCCATATATTAATACTGAATCAGATGTACTATCCATCGGTTGTGAAATCGTGGTCCATGTTTTCCCGTTGTCAGAAGTATATCTTAATCCACTTCCTACTTGAACACTGCCTGAACTAGTATTTGTGTCATATGCAGCAGCAACCCAAAAAACTCCGTTATATTTATCATAGCCCAATGCAGAAGCGCTTCCGGAATTAAAAGGAGGCGGGACTGTAAAATTTGTCCAGCTATTTCCACCATCAGTTGTAAGGCTTATACCCTCGTCTGTGCCAAGCCATACTGTATCACCCATAGCAGCTATATCTGTTATGCTGTTGCTGTTAGGCGCTGCATATTCAAGAGTTTTGGCAATCTTTTTATTTCCATTAAGATAAAATGTTCTTGGTGAAATTTGCGGAAATAATATTTCTACAAAAAGGAACGAAACTAATAAAGTAGCTTTAATTTTCAATTTCATGGGACAACAACATTATGAGTGATTATATTGCTTTCAAGTCCTTCTCTACTTACGGCTGCAAATTTAAATTTCCATAAACCGGTTGGCTGTCCTGACGGGAAAGTCAATTTCATAGTATAAATTCCGTCTCCCGCTGTTACGTCCCCGCTTACATCGGTATCGCCATTATCAGATAACGGAAACTTGGAAATTCCCTGAGCGTTTACTATCAAAGTACCGTCTGGTCTATACAATATATAATAAACCGAATCTATATCACTTAATCCGTTTCCATCGGTCACTTTTACGGAGAATGTAAAACTCGTTCCTATTGCTACTGTATCAACCATGAAAAGATTAGAAATTACAGGAGCTACGGCAGTTTGTAAATTATTATATATAAACGAATGAACTGCCGTCATTTGAGTATTATTACTATTATCAGTTACAAAATACTGAACCGTATAAGTTCCATTAGGATAATAACGGCTTAAAGGAAACTTATTGGAAAAAACATTATCGCCTTTTATAGTATCCCCATTATCGGCAATATCTCCGTTGTCATAAAGTATGAGAGGAGAATCATTAAGCTGGGTTAAATCAGATGCTATAATATTTACCGATACTGACCTTATTCCGGACGAAGAAATTAATTGTAAGCTGACCACAATTAATGAATCGGTTTGTTTGTAAGAAATAGAATCAGCCATAGTTGCTTTTAAAACCTGAAAATTTGCCGATTGAGTATCAACCACAGTATTAAAGTCCTTTTGGCATCCCCAAAAGATGAAGAGAATTAGTATTAAAATATATTTTTTCATCAATGTAAATATCTATTATTAAATGAGTTCCCTCAAGGGGAAAAATAATACATATAATTTTTTCATCCTGCCGAAATCATAAAAGGAGCAGGTGAAAAAGAAATTATTAGAATAACAAAGCTAAAATAACCAAGAAATTTTCTTTTAGAATCAAGATCACTATCATCAGGAACTACAGGGTGTTTTAACTTTATAACAAAAAATAAAAGAAAAGCCCAAATAAGCCAGCCGATCCACCCAAAGTTAGTATTCAGATTCAGGACAGCTTCGACCACTCCTAATAATCCTATTACAACAAGTATAGCAAAGGATATTATTGCAATTATAAAATGCTTTTTTTCTCCGAACATAGTGTAAGCAATATGTCCGCCATCCAATTGTCCTACCGGAATCATATTCATAGCCGTAACGAACAAGCCAAACCAGCCTACACATAAATACGGATAATGATATATTTCAGACATCGGCGGGAAAAATTGATTGCTGTGAATGAAGATAAACTTAAAAAATGAAAATATAAAAGTATTTCCAAAAGTTAAATCAATAGCATTTTTCCCAAAGTTAGGCGAAAAAAAATCAGGATGTATAGCCAATAAATAATTTATTCCCGGCACATGAGTAAAGCCGTAAATCAATACAATTAAGCATGCAACAAATCCTGCGAACGGTCCGGCAATGCCGATATCAAACATAGCTCTCTTTGAATGAATAGGCGACTTTGTTTTAATTACAGCTCCCATAGTGCCGAAATTAATAAATAAAGGAATAGGGGGAAAAGGTATATAATAAGGGAAGGTGGCTTTTACCTTATGATATTTCGCTGCAAAGTAATGCCCGAATTCATGACATGAAATGATAAACATAATTGAAATAGAATACGGTAGTCCCCTTAGCAGAAATGAAAATTGATATGGACCCGGTTGGGCACTTATCCACTGCGCTCCTGCAAATGTACACGTAATAAATGTAAGTATAAACAATCCTATATGCAGAGCGTAATTCTTTTTATCCTTGTTTATTCCAACATCTCCTTTATATCTTTCATATATATCGCTATAATATTCCGGCATTTTACAAATCCAAATTTACACCGATTGATGAATAGTTTTCATTTAAATTATAATATTGACCATGAATACTTTTACCTGAAATGTACGAATAAAAAATGCTGAACCCTTTTTTATCATATTTACCAAACTTTATACCTGCATCAATAACGTTATTACCCGAGTATTTATCTATTTTGGAAAGTTTAAAATCATAAGCAATAAAAGGAGAGAATACTTTTATCGGCAGCAATGCTATATAATAATCAAAGCCCGTCTGAAAAATTCCCTTTCCGAAAACATCCGGTATTACATGGAATAAGTAAGTTAAGCCTAAATATCCCCTAAAACTTCCTACCTGATAAAACGGGAAAAGATCAATAAATTCTCTGCTGTAAACAAAAGGTTCTGTTCCATTTTCCCATTCACCGGTACTTTTGGTATAACTTCCATCAACCAAGTGTGTGCTAATATGGCTTAAGCGAACTCTGAATCCGTATTCCGAATAATCGTTTACGACTTTGTACCCGCTGTTTATCCCGAAAAAATAATCGATTGTCTGAACGGGAAATTTAAAATCATTCTCACTCATCAATCTTGTAAAAGTAAACATGTCCGTACCAAACGATAATGTAGAATTATCCGTTTTTACCTTATAAATATCGCTTGATGTTCCAATATTAAGTTCCAGTTTATCAAGATTTGTCAGATAAGAAAAACCCGCTCTTGGTTCAAGGACGTTGGCAGTGAATGGTTTAATATTTAAACCCACAGGAAACCACTCCTCTTCTGATTGCGGCATTGCTGTAGTTATAGAAATTAAAAAAAAAGAAATATAAATAAAAAAAATATTCTGCATTTAGAGTTACCCAGCTTTAGTATTTAGTCTTTTTAGAAATTTCTGTTTTAAGAGTTTATTGTACCCATATTTGAATTTAGACGACAAGCTTGCCAAAGCATAGAAGTTAGTAGGAAAAGCAAAAGAAGGCTCAAAATAGCAGTTAACAGTACATCCTTTGCAAAAATCAAATCTCCCTTCCATCTTTTGGAGGTATTTTACTCTCTCTGATTCCCTGATTTTTTTTATCGGCTTGTCAATCGGAATTTTTACATTTCCGAAATGATAGCACGGTAGAATAATCTCATTATAAGGTGATATTACAACAACTCTTGAAACTGCCTTGCACAAGGGATTGTTAATATCGTTTCCGCCGTTTCTACGCAGTTTAAGAAATCCTTTATTCATGTACACATCATTTTTGCCGCTGGCATATTCATCAAGATAATCAATAGCTTTTTCCGACAAGCCCGAATTTCCGAAATATGAAAAGACAGGATTTATTATTAGCAGCAGTCCCGCCTTTGAAGCAATTTCATGCATCCGGGGAAGTTTTAAATAAGTTTCATCCGTAACGGTGAAAAGGATATCAGGGAACTCACCGAGTGATTTGGCAATTTCTAAGCTCTTAAAAACGTGTCCGTAACAATTTACTTTTCTAATCCTGTTGTGCTCATCCTCATCGGGGGAATCAAGTGAAAAATGAAGCAGGTTAATTTTGCCTGCAAGTTTATCTGCAGATTTGGGATACAGCAGTGCATTGCTTGTAATGCTCGTCTGCATATTAAGATTTTTTGCAAATTCAGCCATTAAATGAATATCTTTGTGCAAAAGCGGTTCGCCGCCGGTCAGGTCAATAAATTTAACGCCAAGTCCGGCAAGCTGTTTTACGTTTGATTTAAAATGTTCAAGCTTAGCATAAGGAGTGTTATTGAAATTATCGTGAATTCCGAAATGGCAGAACTCGCAATACGCATTGCACCTGTATGTGATATAATAATTACATAATAAAAGCACTAATATTTTCTCCCTTTCCAGGAAACTTTTCTGCTAAGAACTAAAATAAAAGGCAGTATAAGCACGTACAGGATATAATAAATTTCAAAATTCAAATAATATCTAAGATTTTTTGTTATTTCAAGCCGATTATGAACAAAATAAAGGACAAAATAATCTATTGCTAATTTAAACACTATCAAATATAAACATCCGACTGTGAAAAATAAAGGCGACAATAAAATACAAAGATTTGCTGCGAATCCTGCCGCCATTATAAATTTGCCACGCAGAGGTACTTCAAGCCCTCCTATCCCCCATCTCTTTTTCTGGCGATATAAATTTTTTAAGTTTTTACATGGCATAGAAGTTATTAAGGCTTCTTTGTCCAATGGAAAAATTATCTTATATTTATCTAATTTGTGTATAGACCATAAAAGGTTAAAATCTTCAGTGATACTAAACGGAAGTTTTTCATATCCCCCTGTTTCCAAATAGACGCTTTTTCTATAAGACATGTTATTGCCCATACAGCTTACGGGTTTATTCACATTTATAAAACCGGAAGCAATAGTTAATAAATAAAGGAAATCAATTGCCTGCATGCCGGTAAAACCGTTATATGCAAGCTGGGTTGTATATCCGCTTACTGCACCGGTGTTTTCCTGATAATATGAAGTTATAGTTTTAACCCACATAGGATGAACTTCACAATCCGCATCCGTAGTAAGGATTATCTCGCCATTTGCAATATCAATAGCATTTGCAAGGGCATTGGTTTTCCCCTTAAGGGATTTTATTTCTTTTTTAATAACTATTTTTTTGAACTTAGGCTTATCGAAAATGAACTCATCAATAATTTTACCGGTGTTGTCGGTTGATTCATCATCCACTAATATTATCTCCAGTTTGTTTTTATCATATACAATATTATCAAGAGACTGCATGCATCTCAAAATATTTTCTCCCTCATTTCTCACAGCTACTATAACAGTTGCGGCAGGCAGTTCTTCGTCATTTATTCTTTTAAATTGCCTTGAAGCGCCTATTATAAAAATAACAGATAAAATAAAATATCCACTCAATACTATAAGAAATATTATTTCAAACATTCAGCCGGCTCCCCAATTTCAAAACCATTTTCAGCTGCTTGCTCCATAATCATATTTATCGAATCCAATATGATTTCTCTGGATTTCATGCTATCATGTAAAACAATAATCGAATTCTTTTTTAGGAATTTTGTAACCACAAATTTAACAAGATTAAGATCATTTTTATAATCATACGCTAATAATGACCACATAACGACCGATTGTTTTAACCCAGTTACAATTTTATCCGTCATAAAATTGAATCTACCATGGGGTGGTCTGAAATATTTTGGTTTATAATCCAATTTACATTCAGTAAGATTAATAAATGATTTTATTTCATTCACTGCGGCAGCCCTATTTAATTGCGTAATTATTTTATGATTATATGTATGATTGCCTATCTCATGTCCACAAGATAAAATTTCCTTAGCAAGTTCCGGATTCTTGTCAATATTATTTCCTACGCAAAAAAATGCCGCTTTTATCCTTAATTTATCAAGAGCGCTCAAAATCAAAGGTGTAGTTTCGGGAATTGGGCCATCATCAAAAGTTAATAAAATTTTATCGTTAGACGTGTTCCATATCCATTTATGAAAGATTTTCTTAATAAATATGGGAGGATTATATAAATATTTTATCAACTTTTAAATACTCCAATTGGTTTAAACTTTACTGCATTCTTTATTATTCCTTCTAATTGAATAACCTCAACAACATGAGTTTTATCTTTATAAGTACCGCGCATTTCTTAGGCAATAACTAAATTAATAAGAATAAAAGCAATAAATTTTATTGCAAAATTAAGACAATAGAACACTGATTCAATGATTAAAACGGATTTTCAGTAGTAATTTTTATTTACTTAAGATAGTTCCACATTTTATTTTTTCTGTTCGCATGTGATGATTCATTGAATTTTCATAATATTTTGCTTAAATCATTTTTTTATTCTCAAAATCGGTAATTTGCATACTTTAAAACAGGTAATATTTACGTTATTTTTTTTAGTATATGTAATAATTCGATATAAGAGGTATTAATTACTGGTATGGTTATTGCTATATTATGTTATATTTAAATTGAGAGAGTACAAAATGAAAAAATTTGTTCTTATTTTAGTTTTTTCTCCATTTTTACTGAATTATTCAAACTTTAATTCAGTTTCTAAAAAAGAAAATTTGACTGGTAACTATATCAAAATCAATTTGGCGCAAGTTACTAGTAAACTGAATTATAATAGTTACTTAATGCCCGACACTTCAAGTGATACAGTAATAAAAGCTGAAACTAATATTAATCTGGCTTCGCAAAAGTTCTAAGTAAAATATTTAACCCTTCAACATTACACAAAATGCGGCATGGTGAATTATTTATCAACGCACTATGTCACAGGTGGGGTTAGTATCGTTTTGTTGGGCGTTATTTTGCTACAAACCTACCTGCTGGCAGGCTGGTTATTTAACTTCTACGGGATAAGAATTAAAAGCTTTTCAAGTTTGTATTATAGGTAACTAATGCTTACATACTTGTAAAGTGATAGCCAGGACATTCCTGCGAGTTGGCAAGCTGACAGGCAGTTTTGCAGCATACACCGGTATTTGCAATAAACCATTCCTAACCCCCCCAATGAGGGAATTAAAGCTGGCGTCATTTTACAAATGCCTTAAACCAAATATTTCGTGTAATAAGAGTTAATAATTCTTAAGTTTACATATCAAGTAAAAATATATACAGTTATATTGTTAATTAAGAATTTACATGAGCATCAAAAAGGATTAATTGCGGTTTTTGCCGCCGGGCTATTGTGGAGTACAGGCGGAATTTTCATTAAGCTAATTACTCTTAATGCTCAACAAATTTGTTTTTTAAGAAGCATTTGGGCGGCGCTGATTTTTATAGCCATTTTCAAAAAAAAAATATTCTATGCAAATCTGTTTACTTTTATAAATGCATTCTTATATACCGGCGTCTTAATTCTTTTTGTTAACGCTACCAAAATAACCACCGCTGCAAATGCTATTTTCCTGCAATATACTGCGCCTATATATGTTTTAATTTTTGAACCGCTTATTAACAAAGCAAAGTATGAGAAAGTAAATATTATTACAATCATAATTTGCTTTATAGGAATGAGTTTGTTTTTTATAGGTAAACTCTCGTCCGGTGATATGTGGGGAAATACCTTAGGACTGCTTTCTGGGATCGCCCTTGCAGGTTTTTTGCTTGGAATGAGAAAGAATAAAAAGGAATACCAGTTTAGCTCAATATTCTATGGCAATATTCTGGTAAGTCTGTTCTGTCTTAGTTCAATGTTTAATAAATTGGATTTATCGGTTCCCAACCTTCTAATGGTTTCCTTCCTCGGAATATTTCAAATAGGAATTGCTTATGCAGTTTTCAGCTACGGTTTAATACGTGTTTATGCTATTGAAGCCTCATTAATAGCAATGATCGAGCCTGTGTTAAATCCTATTTGGGTGTTTATCGGATGTGGAGAAGTACCTTCGATTACAGCAATTGTCGGTGGAATAATTATTATTGCAGCAATTGCTATGCGAACTTTTATTTATGAATCTCCGGCAGTGACTATCCAAAAAAGTTAGATGTGAACTCTTAAACATCAAGCAAATAATTCATTTTAAATAATATTCAAGACTATTGACATTTAATAAAATGGATTATATATTAAATTATTAGATAATATGATATATATCGAAATATAAAAATATGCCATTAAGCAAGACTTTAGCAGCTTTAGCTGATCCAAACAGGCAGAAGATCTTAGAATGCCTGAGAAAATCGGAATTACCGGTAAACGGAATAGCAAAAAATTTAAATATCACCTTAGCTACGCTATCGCATCATCTTGATATCCTGCGCCGGGCTGATCTGGTCAGTTCCCGGCGTGCAGGTAGGCAGATTTTTTATTCGCTGAATTTAAGCGTAGTTGAAGAAATTCTTGAAGCGATTACTAAAATATTTAAACCCAGAGAGTAATGATTATGCTCTCTTATTTAGACTAAATTAAAGTATCAAATCACATGAAAAATCCTATTAAATTTAGTTTTAAAACAGAAATTTGGCCGTTTATAATCCTTTTAATCGCAGTCTATTTAAGTTTATGGTCCTATCAGCGGCTTCCAACAAAAGTTATTACACATTGGAATCTTGTTGGCAAAGCTGATGGCTGGAGCAGCCGTGAATTTCTCGTTGTCTTTTTTCCTGCCCTTACTATAGCTATGTATCTTATTTTTAACATTTTCCCAAGATTCGATCCTAAAAGCGAGCGTTATCAGGAATTTGCCGATGTATATCTTATTATTCGTGCGGTTGTTTTAATGGTTTTACTTATAGCTTTTGCAATCTCAATTTTTATCAATTTGGGTTATAAAATTGAGATCGGCACTATATTAACTGCCGCAATAAGTATAATGATAATTATTATTGGGAACTATCTTGGGAAAGTGAAACCTAATTGGTTGATAGGCATACGAACTCCATGGTCATTATCTTCAGAGAATGTATGGAATAAAACCCATCGCCTGGGTTCGCGCCTTTTGGTAATCGTTGGGATTTGTGCACTTTTTACGGTATGGTTAAAGCCTGTCGCAGCCCTAATTATATTTGTAGGAGGAGTTGCCGGTTCATCACTATGCGTATTCATTTATTCTTACTTTTTATATAAGAGCGAGAAGAATGGAAGTAATATTGAGGACTAAATTGGAATAAATTCGACCCGCATTAATATTAATCAATAAATAAGAACTTTTAAGAAATATATTTATTTTTTAATCAGGAAGGGAAACACAGCTTATAAAAAAGTACGCTTTATTAGTTCTTTTAATTATAGTAATAATTTTTAAAATTAAAGCAGAAGAAGTTTCAATAGTAGTAAATGGGTGTAAGCTTGTCGGGACATTGGAAGTTCCTAAATCATTTCATCCTATTGACGTTGCCCTAATAATTGCTGGCTCAGACCCGACTGACCGGGACGGTAATAGTTTAATGCTGCCCGGTAAAAACAACTCATTAAAAATGATTGCCGGTTTATTGTATGGTAATAATATTGCATCATTACGATATGATAAAAGAGGAATCGGGGCAAGTGATACAGTAAATGAATCGGATTTGACCTTTGATACCTATATAAATGATGCAGTTGAAGGGGTTAAGTTTCTAAAAAATGATAAACGTTTTTCCAAAATTATTATAATCGGGCTTAGTGAAAGATCTTTAATACTAATGATAGCAGCACAGCGGACTGATATCGAAAGTATATTTCTTTATGCGGCGCCGGAGAACCTCTTGATGTCTTATTGATTAAACAATTAAAGAATAATAATTTACCGCAAGAAGTTTTAAATCAATGCAGCACAATAATAGATAGTTTGAAAGAAGGACATTTAGTTCGGAATGTCGATCCGTTATTGAATATGCTTTTTTGACCCAGCGTTCAACCATACTTGATTTCAATTTTTAAGTATAATCCCTACAAAGAAATTTCAAAATTAACGATGCCTTTATTAATAATCGGCGGAATTACCGATCTGCAAGTTGATGTAAAATATGCGGTGATGCTTTCTAAAGCAAATAGTAATTCGAAGCTATATATAATAAAGAATATGAATCACATCTTAAAAGATGTATCAACGATTGACGGAAAAGTCAATTTTCAAAGTTATAGTAACCCGGATTTGGTTCTATCTGAAAAACTTTCTAAAGTTTTATTAAAATTTATAAAGGGACAATGTGTAATATTCCAATTATATATTCTTTACTTTACTGTTAGTTACCGCTTATTGTTTTAGCCTTCCGACTTTACTGCAATAAGCCACTTACAAAAATTAAAAGCAACCTCACCCCAATCCTTCTCCTTAGTAAGGGAGAGGGAAAGTTTTAATGGGGAAAAATAAAACATCCCATTTATTTTTTCCAGCATAATGCATTTGTACTGTACTGGGTAGCGTTGCCAAAATCATGAACTGCATAAATGTAAGTATAAACTCACGGCGCCAGCCTAGCAATTTTCCATGCGCTGTTATCTTTAGAGAAACTTATCCTATCGTGCAGCCTGTTTTCTCTCCCTTGCCAGAATTCAAAGCTATCTGCCAACAGTTTAAAGCCCCCCCAATATGGTGGTAATGGTACTTCTTTGTCTTTATATTTCTCTTTGAGGCTGTTAAACTTTTTCTCAAGAAAATCCCTGCCTGGAATAACTTCACTTTGGTTTGAAGCCCATGCCGCAAGCTGACTCTCAAACGGTCTTGAATGGAAATATTTTTCAGACTCCTTTTGTGAAACTTTATTTATCCTGCCGCAAATTCTAATTTGTCTTTCAAGTTCCTTCCAGAAAAACAATATTGAAGCAGTAGGATTTTCAAGAAGATTCTTTCCTTTTTTACTCTCATAATTTGTATAAAAAATAAATCCTTCATTATCAAATCCTTTAAGAAGTACAACTCTGACACTTGGGATAGAATGCTTGCTTGACGTAGCTAAAATCATTGCACCTGGATCAATAATCTTTGATTCTACCGCATCTTCCATCCATTCGGAAAACTGCTTAAACGGATTATTCAAAACTGCTGTTTCATTCAATTCCGAAAGCGAATAAACTCTTCTAATTCTTGCTATTTCTATATTTTCCATCATATTATTTATAGAAGTTAAATTTTATTTCAATAGTATACTTTTTAATTTTGCTTTACCTATAATAAAATTAAGATTAGTTGAAAGCAAGTGATTTGACTTAAACCAAAATAACTTGATTATTTTAACACTAATACCTGGTTCCCGTACTACTTTCATAAGTAGTATGAAGAAAATCCTGAATAATTGCATAAATAAAAGTTTCTATTATTACATTTTATTAAGCCTTAGCATCAAAACATCATGTCCCGGCAGTTCAGCTTTTAATTCTTCTGTGGTCGTACCTTCATCCTTTTTAGTCCAAAGGTTGGAAAGTGAGTAAACAGTTTTATCAAATGCCGCATATCTTTTTGAGAGGTTATCGTAAACAACTTCATTTTTCCAGTCAAAGGAAACACTATGTAGTTTTAAACTGCGGTTTAAGATGCACATTGCCCAATCGTCATTTATCAAAGGTTTAAACCATATTTCCACACTATCTTTGGCGGAATATTTAAAACCTTCATACCCAAGCGAATCCTGATCGATTGCAATTACTTCTTTATTAGTCAAAATTTCTTTTGTTTCATTAGACATATTTCTAATATCATTCCCCGAAATTAAAGGAGCTGCAAACATACACCACATTGAAAAATGGGTGCGGTCTTCATTTACAGCCATACCATTCCCAACTTCGAGCATATCAGGATCGTTCCAGTGCCCCGGCCCGGAGTAATTGCGCAGTACCTCTTGTTTATCAATAATATTCATAACACCCCAATTGAACCATGGATCGTGACCTACCTTGCAATCAAAACAGAGTTCAATATCTCCTGTGATTCGCCATAAATGTCCGACATCTTTCGCCCACAACCAGGGTTTGTTCACTCCCCATTCGCAGATGCTGAAAACCATCGGCCTGCCAGCTGAGTAAATAGCATCACGCATAGTTGTATATGCGCCAATTGCATTTATACCGTCTGTGTTGCACCAATCGTACTTTAGGTAATCAATCCCCCATTGTGCATAAGTTATAGCGTCCTGATATTCGTGCCCACGGCTTCCAGGTTTACCGCCGCAGGTTAGTGCACCCACATCAGAATAAATGCCGAGCATTAATCCCTTTGAATGGACATAATCAGCAAGAGCTTTCATGCCTGAAGGAAAGCGATCGGGAGCCGGGTGGATAAATCCAAGACTATCGCGCTTGCCATGCCAGCAGTCATCAATATTTACATATAAGTAGCCCGCATCTTTCATCCCAGTCGATACCATTGCGTCTGCTATTTCACGTATCATTTTTTCATTCACATCGCAGCCGAATTTGTTCCAGCTATTCCAGCCCATTGGAGGTGTTTTTGCAAGCCGATCGAATTTCTGACCGTATGTACACACTGTGGTTATAATGAAGATAAAACAACATATATATCTTACTGCTATTACCAATTCCCAACATGACGATTTTTTTTCCGTTATTACTCCATTAATTGATTAGTTAGCTGAAGTTACGCAGTTATTACAAATTTGATTAAATAGCTCCGAGTTTTAACTCGGTGAATAATGAAAGCCCGAACATTATTGGCTTTTCCGCCAGAGGCTGATTAGCAAGCTACAATTTTCATGTCATTTTGGCTAAAGCCGAACATGTTTTGAATTTTATGAAAAAATATTATTTGCATAACTTCAGTTAGTTAAATTTACAAACCAACCGTAAAAGTTTTAATCCCCTTCCGGGAAAATTGTTATTCTTAATTTTGAACATCCATAAGGGATCAATGTAACATCTTCAACATTTTTAGACAGCATACCCGGTAATTTTTCCGGCAATGGTAACGGCGGAGTATATTGGAAATTACCTTTTACCGTATCAATTCCCGTCATTTTCCATTCGACTATAAATCCTTGTGCATTTTTGATCGTTATCCAATTTTCTCTTTCCGCTTCACTACTATTTATTATTTGCCAGCCATTCACTTTTTTAGCGGGTACTTTCAGTTCGATAGGTGCATTATCAATTGACCAGGGATTATTGTTCATTGGTTTAGTTATTATTTTAATTTGTGATTCTAATGTTTCTGAATTTAGACATAGCGCATAATTCCAGTCACTTTTAGCATAAAGATTATATGCAGGGAATTCCGGCGTTGATTTATCTTCTTTATCAATTTGCCAGTCTTCATTTATTTTTAATGAATAAACAAGAGGCCCCCTTTCAACGGAAATCCCATGGTCGGCAGACGTAACAACTTTTAGTTTCTGTGGAAATATAAGTATCAATTTATCATTGTCGGAAAATTTTCTCCGGATAGTACAATATTTTCCGCTTTCGAATTTTTGATTTAAGCTTTTACCGTTGAATAATATTTTGGGATTGCTACACCATTCCGGAATGCGAAATGTAAAAGGAAACTCAATTGTACTCTTCGTTGAGAACTGAAACTCTATTTTACCTTCAAAAGGATAGTTAGTAATTTCATCAATTTTTACATTCCTGCGGTCTTTGCCTACTTTATAAGTAACTGCTGAAGGTGCAAACATTGCGGCTATCAAACCGTAATTCCCGTCATCCATCCACAGGCGAGCGGTAAAATTCGGCATTATTCTATTTAAATTACCCGAACAACATTCGGGTACATGGTTAGGTCTATACGACATGCTAGGACCGCCTTCGTCTTGCGGCGTATGATCGGAATTATTAGCTGCGATAACCTGATTTGTAGATGAAAAATATTGCAAGGCTTTAAAATCGCTTCTTACGGCTCCCGGGGCTGCATTAAAGATAGCTCTCTCAATTTTATCGGCATACTCCACATTCCCGGTTGCCATTAATAAATAGCCAAGACTCCAAGTATAATCAGCAATATCACAAGTTTCATGTGCTTGCAATGAAGTAACCGGTGAACGAAGTTTTTCAGATGATACGTTCGCACCATCAATCATCATGTTATATTTATCCAATCGTTGATATGCATAGACTGATGGTTCTAAATATTCTTGCTTTCCGGTAAACATGTAAAATATTGCGCCGAGTTTTGCGAGCTCGTTATAAGTAACACCATGCGTTGAACCTGGTTCATCCTTCATATAAAATGAAGGAGTACCTTCATTATCATCATTATATTTTATAAAATTATGATAAACCTCTTCCGCCCAATTTAACATTGCCGTATCTCCGGAATACTCATATACAGAAAGCATCGTTTCTGTATTCACAACTTCGCGCCCTGAGGAATGAGGAAAATGATCAGAGAAATAATGATTCTTCAGTGCATTCAGTATTTCATTATTTCCCGTAGCTGAATAATCTGCCAACAAAGAGCGGAAAAACACGGCATAGGGCCATCTGTCCCCTTCATGTGACGGTTTCATAAATTCAGGGCCTAAAAACCCGGTTGAATCAGGATGATCTATAACAAATTGAATTTGTTTTTGCGCTTTACTTATAAGAAAAGTATCCTGCAATAAGTACCCGCAACGTATCATTCCATCGATCCAATAACCGTTCTGCTCATATACCCACCACTTTTGAATGCTGGTACTAATATCGGGTTTATCGGTTCCCCACCATATTGTATTAAATGGATACCCCGCTTCTTCCAAATGCCCTGTAAGACCGTCACGCTGTGTTTCGAGGTAATTCTTCAGCCAACCTTCTGGTTGAATACAAGTGATTGGTAATTCAAAAAATTTCGCGTATGGTTTGATTTTTTTCCTATCGATACCGTACTTAATATTACCATTTGTAACCTGCCCTGATGAAATTGATGTAAATAGGCAAATAACAATAATTATAAAAGCTGTAACTGATTTCGATTTTATTAACTTAGTTCTCATAAATTTCTATCCTTTTTCTATATTGTACATGAGTCTGTTATAGAAGGTTTCAACAAAGATGTTGAGACCTAATAATTTAATTGTGAAACCGGTTGATCCGTCACATCAAACTTTAAGGTTGCCCCGTTAATTATATCGTGGTGACTGAAACACGGGCTCTTATATTTTTTACCGTTTATGTAAAATGATTTCACATAAATATTATTTTCGGAAGCATTGGGAGTTTCAATAATTATGTTTTTACCACCTGGACGCTGCATAATTATTTTTTTGCAGAAAGGTGCATTTATATAATAAGTTTCCTGACCGGCAAACGGGAAGAATCCCATAGCGGAAAATATATACCATGAAGACATTGCACCGCTGTCGTCATTGCCCGGAACGCCTGTCGTGTCATAAAGATTATTCATAATATTATTAACCCAGTAACAATTCAGATCCGGGCGACCTGCTATGTCAAACATCCGTACTGCCAGAAATGAGGGTTCATTATCAAGTTCAATCAGATTATTCCGGAATGCGAAATCGAGCTTCTTTGCAAACTGATCATTGCCGCCGTTTAACCCGATTAATTTTTTTGCCTGATGAGGCACGAAAAGCGAATAAGTCCATGAGTTTCCCTCATAAAAATAACTTACCCACGAACCCCAGGCATATGCAGCATCAATAGGCACCCAGTTCCCATTTTCACCTTTAGGACATATAAAACCTTTGAAACCTTTGCTTTCCGACCTGGGATTCCAAAGATTTACCCATAATTTTGACCGTTTCAAATACTTCTTATAGTCGTCATTCAATCCGCGTATTTTTGCAATTGAAGCGATGCAAAAATCATTATATGCATATTCAAGCGTCCTCGAACATGACATAACCGATGCGGGTATCCATCCCATCTTTTTGTAAGCCCCATCTAATGAATCGTACGGTTCTTTATTTGACCATCCCTGCCATCCATTCCTTTCGTTATCGGCGTCGTACTTCAGTATCTTGTATGCTTCATTAATATCAATACCCGGTACTTCTTTCAAAATAGCATCTGCTATCACATTGTCAACGTTATTACCGCCTTGTTCGGCAAACATATCTATTCCCGCTATAAAAGCGTCTTTTACATAATTGTTTTTTTTGAATCTGTTAATAAAAGATGCGACATTATCTCTGATCATATCGGGATTAATAAGTACCATCAACGGGTACAGCGTACGCCATGAATCCCAGACGGTATACAGGTCATCCCAAATAGATTCATTGTCTTGCCATCCTTCAAAATCGCCGGTCTTATTTCGCGGCATAAGCATGCTGTGATACATTGCGGTATAAAAAATTTTGTTTTGTTTTTCACTAGCGCCTTCAAGCAGGATACTGCTCAGAGCAGTATCCCAAATCGCTTCGCCCGTTTTTTTAACATCATTAAAATTCCAATCGGGGATTTCAACAGCCAGATAACTTTCAGCTTTTTCAATGCTCTTGAATGAAATCGCTATTTTCATTTGTATTGTACTACCATTGCGGCTATCGAATTTCAGAAATGCCCCGATCCTGTCATTTCCATCGGTAAGTTCGGCAGTGGTTGAATTGAAAAGTAAATTTTCATTTTTCCACACACCTATAGAACCAGCTTGCTGTGAAAATAGAGCGCAGAAGTATAACTGGTAAACTCCTTCTCCAAAACCGCCTGCAAATTTTATCATCCCACAAACTTTATCCTTTTGAACGGTATCTATTGTTACTTTATTTGAATAAACAATTCCGCCCATAGAAGTTATGATATCACGGGCAAGACTATGGGTTACATCTAATAATACATAAGCACTGTCGGTTTTGGGAAATGTAAACCGATATATCGCCGCATGACGGGCGGGAGTGACTTCTGTTGTGATTCCGTATTTGTCCAAACGGACACTATAATAGGAAGCCGTTGCAACTTCGCCGGAAATCGGGGAGTCATGATCTCCTTCGCTTGCATGGAGTCCAACCTGAGGGCTGATAAGAAAATGTCCATATTTCCCCCATCCTGTTCCGCTTACATGTATTTGAGCAAATCCTCTGACGGGTTTTCCCGGAGTGTAGCCGCTTTGTCCTCCTTCAGGCGTCTCCGGCGAAGGATTGATTGTTCCGAACGGGACTTGCGGACCTATTACACAATTGCTGCCTCTGTTATCAATTACTCCTATTCGATTATCAACAAATTGAACTAAATGACGGATTTCTTTTATCTGGTTTTGACCATTACCGTATTGGCTGCACACAATAACACAAACGAATAAAGGGATAGATATTTTTCTCATGGTGATATTTCTTTATTATATTAATATTTATTAGTTATTACCGAATATAATTTTAGCTGATTCTCCTTCGGGTACTACCTGTTCGTTTATTTTTTTCCCTTCTTTAAGCACTTGAATTATATATTTCTCATCAATTCTAATTACATCTAAATCGAACACTCGATTAAAAGCATGAATTTTTTTAAGTGTTATATTATTCCAATCTTTTGGCATCGAAGGTTTACACAAAAACGAATTTAATCCTGTAGGAGTTATTCCAAAGACTCCTTCGGTAAAAATACGCCCATACAAGGCGCTCTCTGCGGCTAAATGTGCTTCTCCCCCCTCCGGCCATGCTTCAATTGCATATGGAACATGTGAACCCAATAATCGATTGGATGTATAAATTTTAAGATATTTAAAAGCTGTATCGGGTTCACCACACTTAAAAGTTCCCATTAGTGAATATTCTGTACCGTGATCCCAAAATGTGGAATCTCCGCTCTGAGTTAAAATTCCCTCCGGCATCCACAACTTAGTGTATAATGCTTTTATTACCCCGTCCTTCCTTTCATTTATATCAACAACCAGCGGCATACATTCCCAGTTTCTAAACCCGGTGCTGCCATCGTAATATCTATATGCATTTATTCCATCAACTATTCTTCCAAAATATTTCTCAATTGATAATCTTAATTCTTCTGCACGGATTCTATATGTTTCTATTAATTGACCATTCTTTTTAAGTGACAGTCCTAAATCGGCGGCTGCATTTAATGCTCCATATGTTATACAGGAAGTTGAAAGATTTGCCGTGCTGGTACTACCCAAGCGGCCTTCTAATTCATCCGACGCGGAAGATATGACACCGTCTTTTGTAGTTTTTCTGTAACAATACTCAAGATACCATTCAATAGAATGCCAATAATACTCAGCAATTTTCTTATCCCCTAGTTCCATAAGAAATCTCGAGCTGCCGTATGCCAGCATAGCGGCATCACCCCTGTCTTTACCGCAGCATGTTATATCACCCTCCATTTCATGAGATGAATATATAGGAGAAAAGTCGGATGTTCTGCTTTCATCGAAAATTCTTAATGCATTGATTTCAGCTTCATTTACAGTTTGATATCCAAGAAGCGGTAAAAACGGCGCGGAGTATTCGATTTGATCGTTTGCCCAAATGCCTCCATAATATTGATTTCCTCCGGGCGAGTGAACCAATCCGATCTTTGTTTTGAACACACTTTCGGCTGTACGCGTTTTTGCAAATAAAAATGCCAGATTCATTTCTTTGTCCGGAGTTTCAAGTACAAGATTATTCCTGATCAATTCCAAATAAGCTTCACGCGAGGCAAGCTCTTTTTTAGCGTTTAATTCGAATTCAGGAGCCGTATCTTTTCTTGCCGTGAAGTAAATTCCTAGTGACAGAGATTTTCCGAAATTCAAGTTAGCCTTTTTGATTTTGTCCGACCTGCTTTCAATTACATACTTGCCGTAGTAGCCTGTGATTTCTTCAACAGTTTTTATAGGCTTCACAACAATACTGATGGGATCTTTCGATGTATTCTCAAGCACCCATTTTTCTACAGCTAATTCTTTATCACGTGATGGGAATAATATTCTTGTTATTCTTAAACCGTTTGGCATATGGCGAATAAAACTTATAGTGCCGTCTATTTTAATTGAATCGACTTTATTTAATAAAACCTCCTTGCCATTCACCTCTATTTTTGGAAGAATACTATCAACATAATACCTAACAAGATATGCTCTAAATTGATTTTCTTGAGGTTCATCTTTTCCAATATTCCGGCGCAGCATCGGCCAGATTATTTTTCTGTCTATTGTTAAATTTTTCTCCTTATCAACATTGTAATTCACGATAAACGAAATCTTCAACCCGCTCATTTCAATGTTGTCTCCATGAGGAAGATGAGTTTCTGATTTTACATCCCATATTATTGAATTACTATCGAATATTTTCCAATATGAAGTATTGCCAAGGCTTTGAGCCTGAATAGTACAAACAAAGGCCAGGTAAAGAAATAATTGAGCAAATATTTTTTTCATTAAGATATCCTCATTTTAGATTTGTCGATTTAAGTATTAAATCAGATGAAAAGCTAACGGGTTTACTTAATACGGAGCTCAGCTTCAGCCCAGCTTGCATCATCATAGGCGTCACCGTCTCCACCGTCGGTTACGACCAATTTTAATTCAAAAACACCGGAGACCGGAACTTCAATATACTGCGCCGGAGTCCTGCCTGTCATCATACTGCCTAGATATAACAGCCTGCCATCGCCGTAAATGCGAAACTGCACTTTGCCATCCGGCATTTCAGTATTGCGACCGATCCACGAGATGAACTGTTTATAAAGACCTTCCAGATTATAAAGGATCTCGCTATTAGCGTGTGTACCTATTCCCCTCCTAAAAGTTCTCCCGGCAATAACTATGGGTCCACCATTATCTGTATGATCAATCGTCAGAACACCCCATCCTTGAGTATAATTTTCCTCAGCTACATCGCTCAATAAAATGTTGCGCGCTTTACCGTTGTGAATCCCGACTAAATTTGATGCATGTGAAGTTACGCCGTTAATATTACATGCGACAACCGAAAAGAGGTTATTCGTCCCGGGAACCAATCCCGAGACTTCATATTCCTTCGAACAAGAGAATCTATTTAATGTGCCGTTTTTAAAAATCCGGTAACCAGTCGCACTTGCCACCGGGTTCCATTTAATAACATGTTTGTCCTTACTATCCGTTATGCGGACAACCGGCGCTGCAAGCGATGAAGGATTGGCGTCGAATATTCCAAGGTTCCATTTGTCGTAATTCTCGATCACGACCTCGCCATGCTGACCGATTTTGAAAGGAAGCCAGTTGTATGTGGATTTATTCAGAGCAGAAGAGTTCCACTGGTCTGCCATGAAAATAAACGAGCCGTCGTTTTTTCCCGGTGCGGGAAGAATAAAAGCGCTTTGTGATTGAAATGAAAACTCCGAACCCACTCCGGAACATGGGTTGCCGATTATTTCCCAATGTCCGAGAATGCTATCGGCGATTGCATAAGAAGCCGCATTTGGCACCCAGCCTGTTGTCGCAGAAGTGAAAAGATAGTATTTTCTGTTGAACTTACAAACTGCGGGCGCTTCCCGAAACCTGTTCGGGATTGCTATTGTCCATGTTTTCCCGATTATGTTTGGTTTAGCGACGTCGGTATAATCTTCATTTAGAAGTGAAATATATATACTTGCGTTATCCTCTGACGAATAAATCGTATAGGCTTTGCCATCGTCATCCTGAAACAAAGTCATATCTCTATATGTATTCCCTTTCTCTCTCTCGGCAAATCTTTTTAACCGGGGATCGTTCATTCTCTCCCCGTAGTCGAATGAGATAGGACGGAAAGCGCGTAAGAAACGGAACTTGCCATTTGGGTTATCTGAGACCGCGACTCCGGAACAAGCATAGGTGTAATTGTCGGCATCGAGGTGCATCCACATTACGTATTTCCTGGTCCTGGCATTAAAAAGCACTTTAGGGCGTTCAACAACACCGGAATCACGGAACATAACAGGCATTGAATCTTTGGGAAGGGCGACACCTTCATTTTTCCAATGGTAAAAATCCTTAGAAGAATAACAGGAGATTCCGGTCTGGTTACCGAAACCAAGCCGATGGTTTTCGCCATACCAATAATAAGTATCTCCAAACTTCAAAATACCTCCTCCATGCGCTTCGATCACGTTTCCATCCATATCGCGCCATGATTTGCCCGGTTGGATCCAATTTGTTAGATCGTCTTTAGTTTCCTTGGGGACTAAACCAGAAGCCGCATAATCAGACGTTATAAATATTTCATATCTGCTTTCTTGAAAACATAAATTTTGCGCTTTAGCCGTACTTACAAGGAGTAGACTTGTAAGATATAGAATAATACCGGCTAAATCACTTTTACTAAATACTTTTTTTGATTTTACGCTATTATTTTTTCTCATAGTATAGACCTCTGATTCGAAAATTCTTTTTGCATTCACCCATTATTTACTATAGTTCATCGCATAATCAATAGCCGCTATTATATAATCCAAAATTTATTATTTATTACTCTTAAAGAAAATTAGTTCCAAAATAAAATAACAGGAATAGGTATAGGAAAAATTCGTCAGGTCATAATAAATTTAATCATATTGTTCTGTAATCTCAATAATTTGTTCATTTCTTTGTACATATCCATTATTTTTATGCGGTATCTTTTGTAGATTGATTCCTATAATGTATATTTTAATAAAGAAAATGCATTTAATGGGCTGTCATTCAAGGAGGCTGTAATTGGCGACAAGAAGAAATATAATTAAGTTTATTATCCTTCTGGTACTTATATTCTCTGTTCAGATGAGCCAGACATTGTATTCGCAAACAAGAGCTGTTATGGTTGCAGGCGTTAACAAACCGATAGGCACAGCAAGAGGATTATTCCCGGGAAGAGTTGTCTGGGTTCATGATACTTTAGCTTCTAAGTGGGATGGGACTACAGGATTTTGGTGGGATGATAAGTATACTTCTCAGCCGGAAGTTATTAATATGCTTAGTAATGCTCTTATTTCGCTCACAGGTAAATCAAATGAAAATAAATCCTGGAATGAATTATTCCGGTATTTTAATTTTACTAAAAAAAATGCGAGGAGAGGTTACAGTAAAGGCGAGAAGATTGCAATCAAGATAAATGAAAATAATACTGATGCACACGCTGATAACAATAATATTAATGCTTCGCCGCAGCTTGTTTATGCGCTTATCCGAAGTTTAATTCTTTACGCAAAAGTTCCGCAGAAAAATATTACCGTATTTGACGCAAGCCGGTTTATCACCGATAATGTATTTAATAAGTGTCATTCTGAATTTCCGGATGTATTATTTGTTGATAATGCCGGGGGTGACGGAAGAATGAAGTCGGATTATGTTGAGAACGCAATTAAATATTCTGTTGATAATGGTCAACTTGCTCAGGATTGGCAAAGTGTGTGATCGAAGCCGACTATATAATAAACATGGCGCTTCTGAAGGGGCATGTAGGACAAGGAGTAACTCTTTGTGGCAAAAATTATTACGGTGCAACTAATATTGATAAAGATTGGCGAAAGAATTTTCATAATAATTTTGAACAAGACAAAAACGGAAAACCAAAATATATAACCTTTGTCGATTTCCTTGCGCACAAAGATCTGGGCGAAAAGACTATTTTGTTTATGATAGATGGCCTTTATGGTTCGAAGTCAGTTAATGGTATACCGACTCCTAAATGGAAGATGAACCCGTTCAACAATAGCTGGCCCGGCAGTTTGTTCGTATCCCAGGATGGCGTGGCAATCGATGCGGTTGGACTCGATTTCTTAAGCTCCGAATGGCCCGACATGATCGATATTTCTTATGCAGACAGCTACCTTGTTGAAGCCGCACTGGCTTACAACCCTCCATCGAAAACATTTTATGATCCTGAACATGAAAATGTGAGATGCAAAAGTTTAGGTGTAATGGAGCATTGGAACAATTCCATAGAAAAAAAATATAGTAGAAATCTTGGAAAACAAACCGGTATAGAATTGATTTATAAATTAATAGATAATCGATTTATTGAGAATGGTTTATCTAAATAAAAAATAATTCAGCTTTTTATTCGGTTTCGATTCTATTCTAGTCCGCTTAAAATAAAGAGTTTTTGCTTTTTCATAAACAATTTTAATTTTTACATTAAATGCAATATTGTTAATATATGCTCTTACTGGAATAATAAATTTTGTCTGTTGAGTACTCTCGGCTTTATATATCTCAAACAAAAATTACTCCTAAAAGATTTGTAACTTGAATCTAAGCGGGATTTTTAAATGTGGCTCCAAGACTTTGAGTTGTAGGGAGAACGTCATACTTCCATGAAATCTTTAGGGCGCTTTTTTTTTACGCATTTCATGGAAGCCAATTACCTTTTCATCCGATTCAATCTACGAATAATTACAAGTACTATTATATACTACGGCTATCCAAGTCATCTTATTACTCACCCGAAGGACTTAGTTCCTTTTTCATCCTTTTGCCCGATTGGATTCCGGGTTTATCAACGGTACATTATTCTAACTTTAAAAGATATTTTCCGTTCTTGATTAACAGGAATTGAAAATTATAATAATTAACAAATCTTATGGAGTATTCAATGAAACTTATAAACATGGCTATGTTAGCGGGAAGTATTCTGTTCGCTGCAGTAATTGCAGGGTGCGGAAGCAGCGTGCCGCTAAATAAAGAGGCCTCCACATCGGCGATCCGTACCGCTGAAGACGTTGGCGCACCCAATGTTCCCACCGCATCTCTCTATTTACAGCTAGCAAAGGAAGAGCTGGAAAATGCCAAGGGTCTTGCTGAAAAAGGCGATAAGGAAGAAGCTGAATCAATGCTGACTCGTTCTCAAGCTGATGCCGAATTAGCAATAGCTCTTTCTCACGGCGATACCGACAAGAAGGAAGCAATAAAGGCGTTGGAGCGTGTACGACAGCTCCGACAAGACAATCAATTACCTCAAGAAACGGGAACACTATGAAAAATTTAATTTATCTTTCCGTAATCGCAATTGCCGGACTACTTGTTGACTGCGCTAGTGCTCCCCCTGCAGAACTCATCAACGCGCGTCAGTCATACCAGCATGCCAGCATGAGCCAAGCCGCAACTTTAGTACCTGCAGATTTACACAAAGCACAAGTAGCACTTGAAATTGCTGAGAAATCTTTCAAAGATGACCCTAATTCATTCCAAACGCGTGATCTTTCCTATGTAGCAGATCGTAAATCAAAAATGGCTGAAGCGCTCGGTACAACCGCTGCCGAAAATGCTGCTACCGCAAAAGCGAACTTGGATTTCCAGGCAACTCAAACCCAAATATTGAAGAAAACTAAAGAAAACCTGGTTAACTCTGAAAATGAAGCTAAAATTAAATCAGATCAGCTTGCCACAGAACACCAAGCACGGCTCGATGCAGATAAAAGAGCGGCTAAATCTCAAGCAGAACTTGATACACTGGCAACTGTAAAGGAAGAAGAACGCGGCCTTGTAATTACTCTTTCGGGCAGTGTTCTTTTTGCTTCGGATAAATCAGAACTTTTGCCGGCGGCACAGGATAGGCTGAACCATGTTGCCGATGCACTCCTGACTACTAAAGAGCGAAAGCTCACCGTTGAAGGTTATACTGATTCGCAGGGTTCTTTCAGCTACAACAAGGACTTGTCGCAGCGCCGTGCGGATGCAGTACGCTCTTATTTAATATCTCGTGGCTACCCGGATGAACTGATTATAGCCAATGGAATTGGTGAAGACAGTCCGGTAGCAGACAACGCAACTGCCGAAGGCAGAGCGGACAATAGACGAGTAGAGATCATCGTTGATCACGCTCCTAAAATATGACGAAGCATGAACAAATTGCTAAGATATTTGAGATCTGGAAAAGACTAAAGGATTAAAAAAGCTTAACTTAGCAAAAAATACGATGGCAGTAAATGCCGGTTTAAAGAATACCCTGGTCACAAATATTACCTTAATAAATACAATCCTTTTTACCGGCAATTTTTATGATACGTATATTAACAAGTGTTATTATGTTTTTAACGACAATCCATGTCATTATATTGCTTATCGCAAATGATGTAGTCCTTTTTTCATCCCTAAAAACGATTGTATTCCATTACTCTTTTATCAAAAAGTAATATCAAAAACATGAATGACTCGTTGGTTATAAATAATTAGACGAAAAGTGAAAACTATTCATGTGAAGAAGAATTTATATTCGCAAATGTTAAAGTCATTAAATGAAGTCTAAACTAGAAGGAAAATATAGATGTCAAATCTTGTAATATATTTAATAGGGAGTGCATTTGTCGCCGTTGGATTAGCTTTGACAGCTTATAAATTGCATGCTCCCGCAATTTGGATTCTTATAGGTGTTATTATCATTATCGGTTTAGGAATTATGGCTGCAGTGTCAAAGACGCGGCAGAAAGAAAAATCTGATAGTAAAAATTGATAAATAAAAAGTAAATCATAGCATTAGAATATAATCGTGATTAATCAGCTTGCAATTCTATTCAATTATCTTCACCCAAAAGAATTAGTCCTTTTTTCATCCCTTTGCCTGATTTAAATAATCGTAAAACTTACATAACTTCTCAATATGATTTTCTATAATGTACATTAGAGGAAAACGTTATTTAAATTGAGGATTAAGATGAAAAGCATTAGATTTTTAAGCGGGTTTTGTTTGATGGCTGTCGCTTTATTGTTTGTCGGAAATTATAGTTACTGTCAAAATCGAGGTACACAGGATAATCAAGCCCCTGTCGATTCAAATTTCGGCAACCAGTACGGAAATCAAAATTATCCCGATTCAAGTTATGGAGACCAAAATAACCATGATTTCAGTGATGGTATTGTAAATAATTATTCAAGTCCTTATTGGGACTCACCATTTTACGATCCGTTCTTTTGGGATCCTTACGGAATATGGTCTTTTGCACCCGGTTTTTATTATGGCGCCTTTGGCTTTTATCCCTATTATCACAATCATTATTATGGAGGATATGGGTATGGCTACTGGCATAGCGGATTTATAGGAACACGCGGTACAGGAAACATACGAAATAACGATGGATTCAGAAATATTTCAGGTATCAATTCTAATAAGAGTATTCCAAAAACCACTGCAAGAACTTTACAGACGGGAACTTCCCGTATTGTATCGAGTGCTGGAAACATATCAAGAACAAGCGGCAGAAATAACCGCAGTGTGAGCCGTCAGACATCCCAGATGCAAAGAAGATACAATAACAGCGTTAACTCGTCCAGAAGAAACTTGAGATCGGCGCCGCAGCGTAGCGCTTACTTTGCACCAAGAAGCTATGGCTCATCGGATCGTTCTTCAGGCGGAGGCAGAAGCGGTGGTGGACGAAGAAGATAACGGTAAATTATATTTTGTGAAAAATTTTTATTTACAAAAAATGTTTTTAACTTTTATTATCAAATTGAGAATAGTTTGCGAATTGGTAGATATCTCCTTGAAAATAGAATTGTGGGGTAGCTATTTTATTACACCTTACTAAATATATTAGTTATCTTTTCATCCGAACGATATAAGAACGATATATTCTTAAACAATGTCACTTTGTCCAAGTCATCTTATTACTCACCGAAAAGATGTCGTCCCTTTTTTATACCTTGCCCGATTGGATTCCGGGTTTATCAACGGTACATTACCCTGACTTTAAAAGATATTTCCCGTTCTTGGTTAACAAGAATTGAAAATTATATTAATTAAAAAATCGAATGGAGTATTCAATGAAACTTCTGAACATGGCAATATTAGTGTGAAGTATTCTGTCCGCTGCAGTGATTGCATGGTGCGGAAGCAGCGTGCCGCTAAATAAGGAGGCTTCCACATCGGCGATCTATGCCGCTGAACACGTTAGTGCATCCAATGTTCCCACCGCATCATCTTATTTACAGATAGCAAAGGAAGAGTTGGAAAATACTAAGGGTCTTGCTGAAAACGGCGATAATCTAAGCGGGATATTTATAAGTTTAGGATAGCAGAAAGTCCGGATTGAAATTTAGAATATATTTATAAGCATAAAATATTTGGATATGTACAATAAGCAACTCACTTATCAAGTAAAGACCTGCAATTTATATCGTCTTCAATATGGATATTCCTATTTTGCAGCATAAGGTGACTTAATGAATATTATATGGAAATTACTAAATTGCAGTTGAAATATTTATAGTAACACAAATAATTATTATATCAAACAAATCAACAGCTTAAGCTTGTTAGCAGAATAAAATTGGAATTTGGTTGGGATTTTTCTTTTTAGTCCAAAATATCATTTGTGCTGTAGAAATCTATCCTTGCTAAATTATTTCTCTAAAGTAAAGATGATTATTTCTATTTTAATTAATTCTCTTTCATAAAGTATTCAATTCTATTTGCCAAACTCTATCGGCAGAGCTTTTCCTTCCTGCGGTTTATGAAGAAAAGCTTCAGCTTTGCTGAACTCTTCTTTGAAGATACAATTGCTTGATTTGTTTTGTAGGCTTTTCATATATACATAATCCGCCTTACTGATTTTAGGATTTTGTATATCCGTACCTCCAAGCTTAAATCTGCAAATATGTCGGCTGGTATAATGCGATACGTACTTACCCAGCTCAATTGATAGCTCTTGAGCGCTAAATACATTCCAATGCGTGAGAATATTTTTCTGAATTTATCTGCTCCCACAATTTGCAAAAGCTTTGTAAATTGTGCATAATTATTATTTTTTTCTTTGGGTAATTATGATGCGACATTTATTTCTCCTCTTTTGTAAATTTTAAAATCCCTCGAAAATAAGAATTTTCGAAAATTTCTCTAAACAGTACTAAATAGGTTGTTAAAATTACAATCCAAAAGGAAAGTTATGCCGGATTCAAATAAGGCAGGTTTGTTGTATAATATACCTGACTCTACCCGAATTTATTTGCCGGGTGAAGTTTCTATAGTTGCTAAAACAACTGCCCACTAAAAAATATTTTAATTTCTATTTCTTAGCTAAATACTGAAGAGCATCCCCTTTTTTAAACGATAATCTGAGCATTGAATTTATTTGACAAGTATCAAACGGAGTCATCATGATGAAGGCGGGTCATGATACCTCAAAAAATCAATTTGGATTTGCGGCTCTTTGTAATTCTTTTATTTCAGAAGAATTAACTTTTTGGAAGAAGAAAAACTTTCTATTCCATTCTTGCTTAAATATAGAATATTTAGTTTATAGATGTATACTCCGCTCGAAATACCTGAACCATTAAATTGTACTGAATAATTCCCGGCAGATTTCTCCTCATTGACTAAAGTAGCTTTTTCTCTTCCAAGAATATCATAAACTTTCAACACAACTTTTCCGGAAACCGGCATTCGGTATTCGATGTTAGTAACAGGATTAAACGGATTCGGATAATTTTGTGCCAGTGAAAATTCCGTTGGAGGATTTGCCTGATTATTTACTCCAAGTACAATTCCTTGGACAGCTATTTGATAAGTGCTGTCAGGTACAGTTTCAATTTGGACGTATAATTTTTTACTTGAACCATCAAAATAATATCCGTTGCTTTTGCGAAGTGACTGATAAGAATTTCGCTCTGAAGCTGAAATCCCATTGATATCAACTAGTGTTGCAGTTTGTACAATCGTATTTATTTCACAAACATAAATTCTTTTAGCAGGCTTGCCGGTATAATTTCCGTTAGATGATCCAATTATTAAATTTAAACTTGAATTACTGCCGGAGTAAATAGCTGAAACAGAAAAATATGTTTGTGCAAATCCCCCTGTCTGATAATCCAAAGTTTTTCCATCGTCTTCATAAAGTATAAAGGAACCTGGAGTTTCAACAGGTGGATAAATATCAAGAAATAAAGTATCAAGTGTAAATTGATCGGAATAATCCATTGTAGGCTGCATTGGTATTATACTACCTGCTTTAACAAATAATGGAAGCTTATCAATCGGAGTCGAGATTGTTATGCTTTGTCCGCCGGGATATTGCTGATGATTCCAGTAATCAATCCATATACCCTGCGGCAGATAAATTGATTTTGAAGTCTGTCCTGATATAACAACAGGCGAGACAATAAAGTTATCGCCCCAAAAATAAGAAGAACTTTCATTAAGTAATCTCGAATTATTTGGGTCATCAAATAAAAGCGGTCGCGCTAAGGGAATTCCTGTTCCATAGTTATTATAAGCCATCGTATAAATGTAAGGAGGCAGTTGATAACGAAGTTGAATATATTTTTTACAAATTGCCGTAGTCGAAGAGTCAAAAGTCCACGGCTCTGTATTTTGAATTCCATCGTACCCATGTGCGCGGGTAATAGGGCAAAAAGTACCGTACTGCATCCATCTTGTATAAAGCTCCGGTGTAGTATATCCGTTAGTAAATCCGCCAATATCTGAATTGTGATAAGCCAGCCCCGACATTCCCATGTTCAGCAGCATAGGTATCTGTATTGCAAGCCCACCGAAGTTTTTTCCAACATCTCCCGACCAAAATATCGCACCATATCTTTGAATGCCTGCGTAACCGGATCTTGTCAGGTTAAAAATTCTTTGATTCGGTCTGAATTGTTTAAAGCCATTAAAAAGAGTTTTTGCCCATAACAGATCATAAATGTTATGGATTTTATCCCTGCTGCCTAGGTAAAACTTCATTGATGAATTATCATTCTCCGGTTCAGAAAGATCAGTCCAGAGTCCTGCCATAACTGTATCCATAAAAAGCGGATATTTGCTCCACCACCAGCTTTGTACTGTAGGATTAGTCATATCAATTAACGCTGCGTCACATCCGCAGGACCACCAGTTGTTTATTATATATGTATTTTCATTTTCATCCTTTGCAAAATATCCGCTACTGTTGGCATATGGAAAATTGCTTGAGGATTGTGTTATATATGGCTCACTGATCACTATAGTTTTAATTCCTTCACTTAAAAAATTATTCATCATTTGAGCAGGATCGGGCCAATTAGATAAATCCCATGAAACATCACCCATATTTTTGTACCAATATAAATCAAGAATGATTGCATCACATGGAATTTTATTTTGTCTCATAGTCTGAATCATTTGTGCTGCTGCAGTTTCATTACGGTATCCGTACTTTGATTGAATATAACCAAATGCCCATCTTGGCGGAAGCGGTTGTCTGCCGGTCAGCCAAGTATATTTTTCAAGCTGATTTTGAATTGTCGGTGCAGCAATAAAAAAATAACAAAGCTCTCCACCGTTTGCGGTATAAGAATATATATTTGGATTAGAATTACCAAGATCAAAATGACCGGGATAAGTATCTTCAAAATAAATAGCATAACCATTTGTTGATGCTAATAAGGGTACATTAATATTCATTGTTGGTAATGCCCCGGTATAACCGCCAATTTGTTCATTAAAGCTGTCAAAAGCCAGACCGCGTTTATCAAGGCTGGTTCCTCTCTCACCTGTTCCGTAAAAATGGTCATTTGAATTAAGCGAAAAATTTGCAATCCTCTGCTGATTATTGAATTCAAGCCCTCCAGATGCCGGTTCAGCAAGCAATAACTTTCCGCTTTCGTCATAGTAGGAAACTCTTAAAGGGTTTTTATTACAAACAACTTTTAATGATGACGAAGAGATAGAAAAAGCAGAGTCATCTTCATTTACAGATAAGCTTACACTTAGTGTTGTATCCTGGATAATCACAAGCGAAGAATCAAAAGCAGTTGAAGGAGATGGAAGATATTGAACTTTAACAATATCAGGCTGATAAAAAATAAATTTAATGGAAGATGTATCCGCATTTACAGTTACAATTTCCCCTTTTATTTCATTTGAAGAATAATTACCCAAATAAATCTGTGCTTTTAGCGGCGTTAATATTAAAAGGAAAAGGAAGATTTTAAGAAGGATTAATTTCTTAATTAAAGTTTTTGAGCTGTATTTGGTAATAAATATTTTCATAGATTCAAGATTTCTACAATGTACATATGTAAGGCTTTTCTATTATAAGCAAATGACGGATCGTAAGAAACACAGATTCACTTACCGAATTACAATTTCTCACCCTCAATTCATTTCTATTTCGTTCCGCTTTTGATTTATCTACAATAATAAATTAATTCATGACCGATCGATATATTATGCTAATATTTGATCGCTTTTGTTACTAGTGATATCAAATTTCCGAATGTTATTGTACCGCCTCTTAATTAAGTTAAATATATTGTAAAAAATTTAAATTTGGAAAATTCACTTATATATTTTCTTTTACTAATATTGACACAAAGTTATATATATTTTGGAAAGGGTGAAAATAATTAATAAGCCTTTTAAGTTTTTTCTTTGCTTAAAAAAGCTATTTCAATATTAGCTGTTGAAAATTTTGGCTATTAAAAATTATCAACTGGAAATATGGCAAAGTAGATGAAATAACAAAATGATATCCCGCTTTGCTTGAAAGGTTGCGTTATTCTATCGAACAATAAAGGCGCAACCTTAACAATTCTCGGTTTAACAAACGATTTTAACCGAAATAAAAAAGTCCCCAAATGGGGTAAATTTGGGTGTATTTGGGAGAATCAGGGAGAATAAAAAATGCGAATATGGCTTAAAATCGCAATATTCGCATCTCAAAAATATGGGGCGGAAAGGGAGAGATTCGAACTCTCGGTACCCGTGAAGATACACACGCTTTCCAGGCGTGCCAGTTAAACCACTCCTGCACCTTTCCAATTTAGAATACTAATATAAAAATTTGCTCTTTCTTTACCAAAATTTTTATTAAATAGCCCTGAGTTTTAACCCGTGGATTAACGATAGCCTAAATATTATTTGCTTTTCGCAAAGGAATAGCTATGCCAAATATCTTTTGGGTGACATTAGTTAATAATAAAGGAAATACAAAATAATTTTTTTATCGATGTTTGTTTTATAAATTTATATTATTTATTAGAAAAATTAAATGATGATAGGAAGTCTTTTAAAAGCAATATTTGCAGTATTTTCAGCTATATCGGGAGCTGTTTTTATTTTTTTTATAAAATTAGACCACAAAAAACTTTGTGCTTTAATATCCTTCTCTGCCGGAGCTTTATTAGGTGCAGCCATTTTTGTTTTAATACCCGAAGCAGCTGGATCTCTAAATTTTATTGAAATATTTTTAAGCGTATTATCCGGTTATTTATTATTCTGGTTCATAAGCAAATACTTTGCTCATGTTTGTCCTGCCTGCTCTGCAAGTCATTTTGATGAACAGACGGTAAAAAAATTTTCTGAGATAGTCTTGACATTAATTACCGCACTTTCTATTCACTCGCTTTTAGATGGCGTTGCCTTATCGACCGATGGAACCGGAAACGGGCATGACGAATCCCTTTTGATTGCAATTTTAACTCATAAATTCCCGGAAGGGCTTGCATTAGCTGCATTAATGTTCGGTTCAAACTATCCCAGAGGCAAAGTACTACGTAATGTTTCGCTGGTAGAATTCAGTACTGTAATAGGCGCAATTGCCGGTTATTTCTTATTTAAATCGAAATTACCTGCGTCATTCCTAAGTGCTGTAATGGGACATATAGCAGGAGGTTTTGTTTATCTTTCAATCCATGCCGTATTAGGTGAAATGCTGAAACACCATACAAGACTCGTAATTATATCTTTTATTCTCGGTATATTGCTTATATTGTCGGTACATTTAATGTTTTAGCGTTTAATAGTAAGAATATTTTTCCCAAGTTAAGCTCCTAATTTTCAGATATTTCTTTTAACGTTACACTTTCCTGGTAACATCGCTAGATTAATCATTATAAACAAATTGGAGAAGAACCTACCGGCAGGTATGTTACCAACCTGCAGCACTGATTTATATTTTAATGACGATACTACTAAGCCCGCCTACCGATATGCAAGCATGCCGCCATATAAGGGTTAATATAAAATTGCACATTTTTATATTTTCTTATCAACAATGAGATAACCTGACTATTCTTAACTTTCGTCTGATTTGAAAGTTCTTTGACAGGTTTTTAATAATTTATATGTAAATGTATTAACGGGATGTTGCTTTCTCTGTAGACCTTTTGCAGTATTGCTTCTGAAAAAGTATATTTTGGAAAGAATTCTGAAACGTCTATGCTAAACCAATTTACTTCAAATTATCGGCTGACCTGTTAAAGATTCCGACGATAATCTGAAAGTGAAATTAAATTATTAAAATTCGATAAACCCGGTCACAGTTATGAACGCAATGCTTTTTATTCTAATTGCAGTTGTATTCTTTGCATTGGCTTACCGGTTCTATTTCAGCTTTATCGCTGCAAAAGTAGCCGTTCTTAATGATTCCAGGCTCACTCCATCTCATAGGCTTTATGACGGCCAGAATTATTATCCCACAAACAAATGGATTCTCTTCGGTCATCATTTTGCAGCTATCGCAGGTGCGGGGCCTTTGGTCGGTCCAGTCCTTGCTGCACAGTTCGGCTTTTTCCCGGGATATTTATGGATGCTCTTGGGAGCAGTACTGGCTGGCTCCATACATGACTTTATTATTCTTACGGCTTCTGTAAGGCATGACGGAAAATCAATTGCAGAGATCGCAAAAGCAGAAATAGGTAAACTAAGCGGTTTTACAACAAGTATAGCGATAATGATAATTCTTATCATTTCACTCGCAGGTCTGGGCCTTGTTGTTGTTAATGCGCTTGCCGAAAGCCCATGGGGAACCTTTACGATCGCAGCAACTATCCCAATATCTATTATAATGGGATTCTGGATGTTCAAAATACGAAAAGGTAAAACCGCAGAAGCAACTCTGTTCGGAGTAATTATCCTATCAATGTGCGTTATTCTTGGCAGGTATATTCCCGGTTCGCCTATGGCGCCCTGGTTTACATTAGATCATAAAACACTTACTATTTTTCTGGCGGGATATGGATTTTTTGCCTCAGCCCTTCCCGTTTGGATGCTTTTATCCCCAAGGGATTATTTAAGCTCGATTATGAAGATTTCAGTTATAACCCTTCTGGCAATTGGGATTATTGTTGTCGCTCCGGAGCTAAAGATGCCTGCTTTTACTAAATTTGTACACGGCGGAGGACCGATAATTCCAGGTACATTATATCCATATTTGTTTATAACCATTGCGTGCGGCGCAATATCAGGGTTTCATTCCCTTGTTAGTTCGGGGACTACTCCCAAGATGATTATGAGGGAATCGGATATCAAAGCAATTGCTGCAGGTTCTATGCTTATAGAAGGGACTGTGAGTATTTTAGCCCTAATTGCAGCTTCAAGCATGTTTCCGCTCGATTATTTTCAAATAAACATTTCACCGGAAAAATTTTTGAGCATCTTGCCACAGCTTCATTCGATGGGATTTTATTCGTCGGATCTGCAAAATTTGGCAGCCTCAGTAGGTGAAAAAATTGCAGGACGAACAGGCGGCGCAGTCTCACTCGCTGTCGGTATGGCACAAATATTCTCTTCTATACCGGGATTCAAATCTCTTATGTCATACTGGTACCACTTTGCGATTATGTTTGAGGCTTTATTTATATTGACCACAATTGACGCAGGTACCAGAATTGCCCGTTTTGTATTGCAGGAATCAATAGGAAAGCTTTATAAGCCTTTCGGAAGAGCAAACTGGCTACCGGGTAATCTTATCTCAAGTTTGCTTGTTGTACTTACCTGGGGATATTTTATTTACACTGGAACTGTAACTACAATATGGCCGATGTTCGGTACTGCAAATCAACTGCTTGCCGCTATTGCTTTGTCAATCGGTACATCCTATATTATTAATAACGGCAAAATTAAATATGCTTATGTAACTATTATTCCAATGCTTTTCATTTTTGCAGTAACTTTTACAGCCGGAATTGAAAATATTATATATATATATTACCCTCAAATGATTGTAGAAAAAACAAAAGTTCTAGGAATCGTCAATATCGGTCTTACCGTTCTTATTATGACTTGCGCTATACTAATCATTGTAGACGCCGTTCCGAAATGGATTAAAACCGCCCTGAATAAACCGCCGGTTCTGAGAAACATTCAGCCTTCATAAGAAATATTAAAATGTATTTCAATTCTAAAAAAAAGAGGCTGATTAAAATGTTGACCAGCTTGCCAAGCCGACCTTAATCAAGGCTAAATCTTAATTAAAATTAAAATATTAATTCTATGGCAGCATTTAAATATTACTTTTTAGTCAGCTTCCTTTTTTAGAAAATATTAAACTGCCGACTACTGGACTTTAAATTCAATTCTTCTATTAAGCATTCTACCGTTTTCAGTTTTGTTGGTAGATACTGGATTGGACTTGCCGATTCCAACTGTCGTCATTCTGCT
>Ga0181520_10001811_pt1 | contig 42143 bp, 31 predicted proteins | sample PEATcosm2014_Bin_29_FD_132451 | JGI IMG/M metagenome (GOLD analysis project Ga0181520, IMG submission 132451) | Peatland microbial communities from MTU Mesocosm Facility, Houghton, MI, USA - PEATcosm2014_Bin02_30_metaG | ecosystem: Environmental > Terrestrial > Soil > Wetlands > Peat | place... | reverse complement strand
TTTGAATGCCGGCGGCGCGGCGACCGAAGGCCGTTTGTAATTGGGCCCCACCGCGCATCCGGTCGAAACCAGCAGCAGGGTGAAGAGCGCCATGCCCGGAAAGTTCGGAGACTGGTCCATCTAACTTCCCTTTTGGGCTTTGGATCCCTTCTTGGCTGAAGGGTTCACTGTGGGGCTGACCGAGGAACCGACGGCCGGGCTGGCCGCGGACTTCACGGGGGCGATCTGAGCGCTGACCTTGCTCCCTTCTTGCAGTTTGTCGATGCCGGTCATGACCACGACCTCTCCAGGTGTCAGCCCCGAAGTGACTTCAGAGTCATTGCCTTCCGAAGTGCCGATGGCGATTGGACGCATGGTCACCGTTGAATCCGCCTTCACCACGTACACATAGGTCGCTTGAGAGTTGCGTTGTACCGCGGCAGTTGGCAACAGGGTTACTCCGCGCTTCTCCTGCACGAGTAATTTCGCATTTACGAACTGGTTGGGATACAACGTGCCTCTCGAGTTTTGGAATGTCGCTCTCAGCTTGAGGGTGCCGGTGGTCGGGTCGATCTGATTGTCGAGGGTTGTCAGCGACCCCTGCGCAAGCTTCGTCTGGCCTTCGCGGTTGTAGGCATCCACTTCAAGCGTCTGGCCGGCGGCCACCTTCTTGAGCACGACCTGAAGCTGATCTTCGGAGATCGTAAAGATGGCGCTGATGGGATCCATCTGGGTGATGACCACCAATCCGTTGGTGTCGGCCGCCTGAACGATATTACCGGCGTCCACCAGCCGCAACCCAATCCGTCCCGCGACTGGAGCCGTAATCTTGCAGTAGGCCAGATTGACCTTGGCGCTTTCCATTTGACCCTCATCGAGTTTCACCACTCCCTCGTCTTGATGAACGGTTGCCTGTTGGGTAGCAAGCTGTTGCTCCGGGATGGCTTTCTGCGGAGCCAACTGTTGATAGCGGGCCAGGTCGATCCGCGCGTTCTCCAGGGCGGCTTGGTCCTTCATCAGTTGCCCTTCGGCCTGGGTCAATGCCGCCTGATAGGGCCCGTCGTCAATCTCCGCTAACAGATCGCCCTTGTGAACCGTGTCGCCCTCCCGATAGCGAACACTCATCAGTTGCCCGTCGACCCGGGTTCTAACCGTAACGGTCGCGAGGGGCGTGACGGCGCCGAGCCCCGAGTAATATACGCCGATGTCACCCTTGCGTGATTTAACCGCTACCACCGGAATGGGAGGTGGACCCGCCGCGGCGGCCTTCGCCGCAGCGGCAGCGGCATTCGCGCTGGTAATTTTCGACCACAGAAGATACCCGCCTATACCCAAAAGAAGAACGCCTAGGGAAACCCATAGCAAGCGCCGGCGCCGGTGGGAGGGCTTGGGCTTGCCGGGTTGAACGTTCTCCGCCGGGACCGCGGTGACAGGCGCGGGCATAGGCGCGGGTGGAGTTGTGGTAGGATCGTGCGTTTCAAGAGACTGTTCTGTCGTCGTCCTTGGGCTATCGAGCATAAATTCAAGACTGCTCTACGGACACAGCACGAGCTGGACCAAGTGCGTTCGGGCGGGTCGCCACCGTGATGCTACGCATATACCCGGGGCAAAGTGCAGAAGCTGCACTTGGAAGTGCGGAAGTTGCCTTTGCCCGCCACTCCCGGCGAGGTTCAACCGCCCAGGTATTCGACGTGAGCGTACATGCCTAGCCGTGGGTTACAGGCGAGATACCGGCCAAAATGGTCTGGATCCCCGTAACGATCTGATCGCCAGTCGGTTCCAACCCGCAACGATGTTGAAATCGTACCGGGCGATGTCCCAGTAGAAATTGTTGAACCAGAAGCGTTGCCCGCTTCCTCCCGGAAGCTTGAATGCATGTTGCGGTCCAAAACCGCCGCTGAAATATCCGTGTGCCTATGACTGAGCGTAAGCGTCAGAGCTACCCATCTTTCCCAGGCAGTCCTCTGGTGATGTAGTGGAAGAATGGACGAGCAAGCCACCGCCGCATCCTGGAGCGATACCACTAGCGGATGAATATGGATCCTATGCATGTAAGCGGGATGGTTGGGCATCGATTCCAGGCGACGCGGCCGGCATCACGCAACGCCTCCTCCACCGTAATGCCCGCCTTCAGCCACCCCACCATCTGGAAATTCCATGTGGCTATACCGGTCGTGAGTTCATTTGGGCTCAGGGGCATCCACAAATCGCTGCGGTTTAAATGCCCAGGTACGAGAGGAAACTCAAAATCGCAGGGCATCAGACCGACCACGACGTAGGGCCTGCGCGGCGGAAATTTCGCATCACTGATCAGTCCGTGGGAGGATTCATCTCCATTCGGTACGACCGGCTCGGTAGAGATCGGCTATGCCTCCACTGCGAACAACAAGCGCATCGCTCTGGCCTGGGACACCGGGTGCCTGACGCGGTTTCGCGGATGCGCCAACATTGCAGAGATATTTCCGAAGCGAGCTGAGACCCTGAAATCCGGGTCACAAAAAAGCCGTTCGGTGTACCCTGAACCGTCCGGGAGAACCGATAAGGGAACTTCTGGTTCAATAGAAAAGATACGTACTGGAGGAACGCCGATTCGCTATCGGAGATGACTTAGAAAACTTAGGTGGTAGTTGCTTTCTGAGCCGCGAGTTTCAGCGGACTCCCCGAGTTTCGATCATACTTTAGTAGGGATCGGCGGCTTCTTGACACCGGCAGCCGGCCTGCCCATAAAATAGTCCGAATATAAAAGTGCCCCGCTGGGAAGCGGCTCTGTTAGAGGTGACAGATGAAAAGACGTGAGTTCCTGGCTGCGGCGGCCGGAGCTGCCCTGCTGCGCGCGGATGGCTTCGAATGGCGGACGCCGCCGCCGCCCGGCTGTCCCGCACCGCCCTCGCCGCTCTTGAAGGGCCTGCGCTTCACCGGCAGTCACGCCGAATATGCCGATGCCGATACCTGGTATCCCTCCTGGGCCACCGATGGAAATCTGTACTCGCCGTGGACAGACGGTAAGGTGAGCGGCGTAAGCTGCTCCTCGGCCGGCAAGAACGCCCGCACAGGCCAAGCCAAAATCATGGGAGATTCGCCATTGCATCTCGAGATTGGCGAGGCGGCCACTTATCCGAGCAGCCCGGCTCCCTATGGCGGACGCTATCCCTGCGGCAGCCTGGTCCACAATGGCGTCTGGTATTACGGCACCTACTGCCTGGACGATTCCGATGGCGATCCTAGCAAGGGTCTGAACTGGGATATCCTGGGGCCCTGCGTGGGCTTTCGCTGGTCCACCGATTTCGGCAAGACCTGGACGCAAACCCCGCACACACCGTCGGCTCCGCTCTTCGGCGAACCGGCCAAGCAGGATGCCCTGGTCAAGATGGGCGCTCCGCACTTTGTGGATTTCGGGCGCAATATGGAGCATTCTCCGGATGGCAAAGCCTATCTCGTAGGGCACGGTGCCTGGCCTGCCGATCCCCATCCGCGCCCCGCCAGGCTGAGCTGGATCACGGGCGACCGGATCTACCTGGCGCGCGTCGAGCCCTCCATCGCGAATATGAACGACCGCTCAAAGTACGAATACTTCGCCGGCCGCGCCCCCGGGGACCAGCCGCTCTGGACCCGCGACCTCAACCGGGCGCAACCCATCTTCGAGTGGAACAACAACGCCGGGTGCGTCACCATGACCTACAACCCTGGGCTGAAGTGCTACCTGATGTGCATCACCGACGGCGTGGGCACGGTCGAGAAGTTCAATTCGTACATTCTCGAATCCGAGCGCGTGACCGGCCCCTGGAAACTGGTCGAGTATTTGAAGGATTTCGGCGAGCAGGCTTACTTCGTCAACGTCCCTTCGAAATTCCTCAGCCCGGACGGGCGCAGCGGCTGGCTGCTCTATGCCGCTAATTTCAGCAACTGCTGCACGAACTGGCCCAGCCATCGTCCCAACCCGGCCGGAAGCCGCTACGGAATGTGCTGGCAGGAGATCCGGTTTCTGTAGCGCCGGGAAGCCCGGGCGCGCGATGATCGCTCGCCGCCACAAATCCGGCGAACTACCGCACGTCCGCTAGAGCGGCTCGGGCGAACGGAAGTTCACCGTGCTCGCCAGCGCGAGGAGTACTTACGAATCCTTGCGGCTTCGTCTGATCGACGGTTTGCCGCCATGCTGTCCTTTAATACCGCCCTTGCTTGATACTGGGCTTCCCCGAACGACGCCCCAACACCGTGATCGCCGTGATCGGTGGACCAGTGAAAGTCAGCGCGGCCGTCTCTATCGGAGACCGAATATTGCGCCTGATTCCCGCCAACGTCGATGAACGTGAAGGATTGGTTCATGGCAATCTCAAATCCCACTTGCCACGCGGATCTGTTTTGAGGGCTTTTCGTGTCTTCGTGCCGTAACCGACCCTCCCGTGCCTTTGGTTGAAGGTGCTGAGGGAAATTGTGAAGAGATCGACGGTCCGGTGCCATTCATTTCAACCAGAGCCGCCCGGCCGCTTTCTAGTGCTCGGATTTGGTCCTTATGACGGATCGCAATCACCATCGTCCGAGCGTGCGGCATGGCCCGGCTCAGCTTCTCATGGAGCGTGCCCTGCACTGCTGAGTTAGCATTAAACCGGTCTGACTTATACGCTGTGTACAGCCGCCCGGACATCTGGTGCATCTCGTAAAGACATGCGTTACCAGATTCGGTTTGATCGTCCCATTTGGTGTTGTCGCCTGCTTCGAGTGAACACAGAATGCTCTGCAATAGACTTCGCGTGCTGTCATACAACGTAGAGATACCCCACCTTTCTGTCGGGCTGTACAAAGCCGAGCCTTTGCCAGAATTGGCGAGGCGCTCGGAACTAAGAGCTAGAGTGATCGAAGTTACTAACAGTGTAGCACATCTCTTCATGCATTGTCCTGAAGTCGGGTTGATCGCAAATTGCGATAGCTGGCGGAATCCGCAAAAGGGGTACTGTCCGAGAGCACTCTGGACAATACCTGAAGGTAGACTTCTTCCTCGGGACTGGGGGTGTAACGAGGGATTCACGAATTCATAAACAAAATCCGGTGCCCGCTCGATAGAAAGCATCACGGGCGCTTTCTCAATAATCTCTGCCCGGATCTATCGCGGGACCCCTTCGGTCCTGTACATGTGCTTATCCGGAAACGCTTCCTAGACTCGCGCGCGGCCGCGTGCGAGCAATCCCTGCCGTCGGCGAAGTGGAAACGGACGGAAACAAACGGAATCAGTGAGCGGGATCCGTTTGACTTCGACTACACGTTCGGATCCAAAATAAAGGCAGGATGCTTCGCTCCGGGCACGCCGATTTGCCGCTGCATGGGGGGCATGTGCCGGCCTGGCTGGCGGACCGCATGACGCGGCTGGGAACGGCCATCGTCGAAACGATTCTGCTTCAGTATGGACACTCCGAGGTACTGACGCGGTTGAGCGATCCATTCTGGTTTCAGGCGCTCGGCTGCGTCATGGGAATGGACTGGCATTCGTCCGGGATCACGACGGCGGTGCTGGGCGCACTCAAACGAGGGATCAATCCGCGTGCGGGTGAGCTGGGGATCTATGTGTGCGGCGGGCGCGGCCGGCATTCGCGCAATACGCCAGCGGAGTTGCGCGGGGTAGCCGAACGCAACGGGCTCGATGGCGAAGCGCTGGTGCGCACCAGCCGGCTTACGGCCAGGATCGACAACAACGCCATCGGTGACGGATTTCAGATCTATCTGCACACGTTCGTGATCGATGCGGCGGGTGAGTGGGCGGTGGTGCAGCAGGGCATGAATCCGGCGGCCGGGATGGCGCGGCGCTATCACTGGCATTCTGCGGCGGTGCGCGATTTCACGTCCGAGCCGCATACAGCCATCGTGGGCGAGCACCAGGGCACCATCATGAATCTGGTGGATGGCGCCGCTTCGCCGGCGCGGGATGCGCTGGTGGCCATTGCGCATGAGCCGCCCGAAAGAACCCTGGCCAAGGCGCGCCGCCTGGTGGTTCCGCGGCATCACGACGTGCGCGCGGAAGATGTGGATTTGCGCCGGCTGGGCGCGGTGCTGGCGACGGCCTACGAACGCGATCTGCGCGATTTCGCCTCGCTGCTGCTGGTGGAAAACCTGGGGCCGCGCACGCTCGAAGCGCTGGCGCTGGTGGCCGAAGTTGTACATGGCGCCCCCACGCGCTTTTCCGATCCGGCGCGCTTCTCCTTCGCGCACGGCGGCAAAGACGGGCACCCGTTTCCCGTGCCGCTGAAGACCTACGACGAATCGATCTCCGTGCTGCGGCGCTCGCTGGACGCGGCGCGCGTGGGCGATCGCGAGAAAATCGACGGCTTCGCGCGCCTGGAGCGCTTCGTGCGGGCCATTGAAGAGCAGGCCGATCCGAGAGCCGATTTCGCGGCGGCCGTGCGGCACGAAAAAGCCATCTCCCCGGGGCTGGGCGGCCGCACGGTGTTCGACGACCGGCGCAAGGCGGCACCCGGTCCGAGGCAGCTTCCGCTATTCGACGCGTGAGCCGGCGCGCGCCGAGCTGGACCCCGCCTTGGTCACCGAGATGCCGCGATTGTAGACCTGGCGGAAGGCCTCGCCGGCGCGTTCGGCGCCCCACTGCTCGAGATCGATATCGCCTTCGGCGCGTACCTGCAACTGCACTTCGCCATCGCGCAGGCGGCATTCCACGCCCAGGATGCGCTGTTCGTGGCCCAGCACCAGGTTGTCCGCCACGCGCAGAATGGGGATAAGCAGCATGGCCACGCGCCGCTCCTCGGGCGTGAGCGCCTGATAAGCGTTGTGCGCGGGGGTGGGGAGCGAGCGGCGATGGTAGCGGCAGAGGGCCGCGATAAGCAGGCGCTCGCGCTCGGTGAAGCCCGCGAGATCGGAATTGGCCACCACGTAATAGGAATGCTTGTGATGGCTGGCGGCGCTCACGAAGTGCCCCACGTCATGCAGAAAAGCGGCGGCATCCAGGAGCTTGCCGGTGGCGGGCGGGAGCGCGTGCAGCGGCTGAAGGGCGGTAAACAGGACGGAGGTGATCTCGGCCACCTTGCGCGCGTGCTCCAGGGAGACGCCGTAGCGGCGCGCCATGCTTTCCACCTCGCGGCGCTGGTCGCGGCTCAGGCGGGAGAGCTCGGCGCCCACGTTGCGGGCAGCCAGGTCGGCGATGATGCCGTCGCGCACGCCGGCCCGCGAATAGGAGACCGAGCGCAGGCGGAACTCCTCGAGGAACTTCAGCAGCACGGCCGCGCCCGGCACGACGATCTCGGCGCGCCGGGGGCCGATGCCGGTAACTTTGCGGCGGCCTGCCAGGCTCAGCTCGGCCAGCTTGCGGTAGAGTTCGCGCACTTGCCCGGTGCGCACGCGGACGCGGTCCACCTCTTCGCGCTTGGAGCGCGAGACGCGGCCAATGGCGCTGGCCATGGCCGAGGCGGTCGCCGAAGTGGCGATGGCGCGCTCCCAGCCGGTATGGCCGAGCTTGGCGACCGGCTCGTCGAGCTTCTCGTGGATGTACTCGTGCATCTGGTGGAGCTGCAGGGCGCTGGGCGGGTCGTCTTCGAGGAAGGCTTCCTTCAGCCGCACGGCGCCCAACGGCACGGAGAAGGCCTCACGCAGGCGGCTATCTTCGGCCGCGATAATTTCCGCACTGCCGCCGCCGATATCGAGGATCAGAACGCGCTTGCCGTCCTGCGGCCAGACGCTCTCCACGCCCAGATAGATCAGGCGCGCCTCCTCGCGGCCGGAGATGATCTCGACCGGGGTGCCGGCGGCCTCCGAAGCGCGCGCCACGAAATCCTTCTGATTGCGCGTGTCGCGTATGGCGCTGGTGGCCACGGCGCGCACGCCCACCACGTCCAGCTTACGGTAGGTGGCGGCCATGCGCGCCAGCACGGCGCAGGAGGCGCGCAGGGCCTCTTCGCCGACGGCCCCGCCACGGAAGACCGATTCGCCCAGGCGGGTGACTTCGCGGTCCGAGGCCAGCACGCGCAGGGGCTCGCCGGGGATCACTTCGGCGGCTTCCATCCGGATGGAGTTGCTGCCGATATCGATGGCCGCGTAACGGGGCATGGCTCTCAATTCCCATGCTAGTGTAGTGTGGCGTCGAGAACAACGATTTTGCGTCAGGATGTGTACTGGCTTTAGGGCAAGCTAAAGCGTGCCCCACCTCGCGGTAAGCTGAGCTGTGGAGGCTTTTGTGACAAAGCAGTTTCATTTTGCGCCGTACCTGGCGGCCCTGATGTGCGGCGGCGCCCTGCTCGCGCCCGTCGCGATGCGCGCCGAGGAGGGCATGTGGACCTTCGATAATCCTCCGCTCAAACAATTGCAGGAGAAGTACCACTTCACACCGAGCAAGGAGTGGCTGGAGCACGTGCGGCTCTCCTCGGTGCGGCTCAACGACGGGGGATCGGGGTCGTTCGTCAGCCCGCACGGCCTGCTGCTGACCAATCACCACGTGGCGCGCGGCCAGTTGCAAAAGAACTCCACGCCGGAGCGCGACTACATCCGCGACGGTTTCTACGCGGCCGCGCCGGAGCAGGAAATGAAATCGCCGGACCTCGAAATCAACGTGCTGGTTTCGATGGAAAACGTCACCAACCGGGTGGCGGCGGCGCTGCGCGGGGCGCGTACGGCCGAAGCGCAGTTCGCCGCGCGGCGGGCGGCTATAGCGGCGATCGAGCGCGAGAGCCAGCAGAAGACTGGACTGCGTTCCGACGTGGTGACGCTCTACCAGGGCGGCGAATACTGGCTCTACCGTTATAAGAAGTACACCGACGTGCGCCTGGTGTTCGCGCCGGAGCAGCAGATCGCCTTTTTCGGCGGCGACCCGGATAACTTCACTTACCCGCGCTATGACCTGGATATGGCTTTGTTCCGCGTGTATGAAGACGGCAAGCCCATCGAGAGCAAGGATTATTTGAAGTGGAATCCCAAGGGCGCGGCCGATAACGAGCTGGTGTTTGTCTCGGGGCACCCCGGCTCGACGGCGCGGTCGGACACCGTGGCGCAGCTCGAATACCTGTGCGACGCGTATCTTCCCAACCGCGTCAAGATTCTGGGGAGCCGTATCGCGGTGCTCCAGAAGTACTCCGCGGGAGGCGCCGAACAGGCCCGCCAGGCGGCCTCGCAGATCTTCAGCCTGGCTAACAGCTACAAATTATTCGTAGGCCAATCGAAGGGCCTACTCGATAACAGCATCATGAATAAGAAGCGCCAGGAGGAGACCGATTTCAAGGCCAAGGTGATAGCCAACCCCGAATGGAAGGGGGCTTACGGAGGCGCCTGGGACGCCATCGCGGAAGCCGAGAAGAAGATGACGGGGCGCGCCAAGGAGGTGCTCTACCGCTCGCTCGATTCGCAACTGCTGACGCTGGCCAGCACCATCGTGGAGTACGTGGCCGAGATCAAGAAGCCGGATGGCGAGCGCCTGAACGGATATCACGACGCGCAGCTCGATTCGCTGAAATACCGCATGTTCTCGCCGGCCCCTATTTACCCCAGCATGGATGCCGCGCGGCTGGGCGGATCGCTGGAGCTGACGCTGGCCGAACTGGGCGCCGGCGATCCGTATCTGCGCGCGGTGCTGAATGGCCGGCCTCCCCAGCAGGCCGCCGCCGAGCTGGTGAACGGCACGAAGCTGGCCGATCCGGCGGTGAGGCGCGCGCTGGTGGATGGCGGGCAGGCGGCCGTGGAGGCGTCCACGGATCCCATGATCGTGGTGGCGCGCATGCTCGACCCCATGCGGCGCGAGCTGACGAAGTGGACCGAGGATAACATCGAGAGCGTGACCCAGCGCGCCGGCGAGCAGCTCGGCAGGGCGCGCTTCGCGGTCTATGGTAAGTCGACTTACCCGGATGCCACCTTCACGCTGCGGCTGTCGTACGGGCAGATGAAGGGCTATCCGATGAACGGCACCGAGGCACCTTACAAGACCACCTTCTTCGGCCTCTACGACCGCGCCAATAGCTTTGACTTGGCGTTCCCGTTCAGCCTGCCCGCGCGCTATGCGGAGGCACGCAGCCGCCTGGACCTCGCGACGCCGCTCGATTGCGTGAGCACTAACGACATTGTGGGCGGCAACTCCGGCTCGCCGGTGATCAACCGCAACGCGGAGCTGGTGGGGCTGATCTTCGACGGCAACATCGAATCGCTGGTGGGAGATTTCATTTACGACGGCGAAACGAATCGCGCGGTGGCCGTGCATACCGCCGCGATGACCGAGGCTCTACGAAGGATTTACAATGCGCAGCGGCTGGTGGGGGAGCTGATGGGGCGGTAGGTGCGGGCGGGCTTGGTAGACGGTTGCGGGCTGGGTCCTCAACGCGGAGACGCGGAGGAGCGGAGTTTCGCGGAGTAAGACATAGGATAAGGGACCCGGCGTGCTATATCCGGCTCCGCGGGTTCGGCAGACTCTTTTTCGGCTTTATGCTTCTCCGCGGAAACTCCGCGTCTTCGCGTCTCCGCGGTGCGTTTATCCCCGGCATTGGTATCCTATTTCCATGTCCAAAGCTCAAAGTCCCATACCGGCCGGATTTCATAGTCTCACGGTTCATCTGAACGTGGATGGCGCGGCCCGATACATTGAGTTTCTAACACGCGCCTTCGGGGCGGTCGAGGTGGATCGCTCGCCGGGGCCGGGCGGCAAGTTGATGCATGCCAGCGTGCGTATCGGCGATTCCCTGCTCATGTTCGCGGACGATTTCGGCGCGCAATTCGGCCAGCCGCCACTAGCCCAGGGGCGGATGCCGTTCCACCTGCACCTCTATGTTCCGGACGTGGATGCCATTTGGGCGCAGGCGGTGGCGGCCGGCTGCGAAGTGGCGATGCCCCTCGCCGATCAGTTCTGGGGCGATCGCTACGGCCACCTGCGCGATCCGTTCGGAGTGACATGGGCCCTGGCTACGCGCAAGGAGGATCTTACGCCCGAGGAGATGCACGAACGCGCGCGCAAGATATTCGGCGGAGGCCCGGCATGATCGAATACGGCGACGCCAGTCCCGAGGTGCGCGCGGTCTATGACGACCTCATGGCCACGCGTAAAATCGACTGGGTCGGAAACATCTGGAAATCGCTGGCGCACGACCCCGTGACGCTGCGCCGGACTTGGGAGAGCGTCAAGCAGGTCATGGCGCCGGGCGCCCTGGATGCGCTCACCAAGGAGCTGATCTATGTGGCGGTCAGCACGACAAACCAGTGCCATTACTGCATCGCCTCGCACACCGCGTCGGCGCGCAAGGCCGGCATGAGCGAGGAGATGTTCGGCGAGCTGATGGCGGTGGTGGGGATGGCCAACGAGACCAACCGCCTGGCCAGCGGTTACCAGGTGCCCATCGACGAACGGTTTAAGCGGTAACTCACGGACCTTCGGTCCGGAACTGGGCAAGCTAAAGCATGCCCCACCTGCTTTAGCTTGCCAATACAGAGCTGGATTATTGTGCCAGCGCTTTCACTAACTCGTAGAGGAATGTCTGGCCTTCATAGAAAGACTGGACGCTCATACGCTCGTCGCGGCCGTGTGCGCGGACGTCGTCGCGCTCGATGAAGAAGCCTTGGACGCCATAAGTGGGGATTCCGGCATCGCGAAGATAGCGGCCATCGGTGGCGCCGGTGACCATCATGGGAAGCGTGTGCACGCCCGGCCAGAGCTTATCGGTAACGCGGCTGACGGCGTTCAGGATATCGGGGCGCATGGGCGACGCCAGGCTGATCTGCACTTCGCCGGAGACCGCGACGCTCACCTGGCTATCGGCCACCACTTTGCGCAGCGTTTCCAGTACGTAGTGCATGGATTCGTCGGAATCCTCGGGCAGCACGCGGCAGTTGATGTTGGCGGCGGCCAGTTGGGGCAGGGCGTTGGGGGCGTGTCCGCCTTCGAGCTGGGTGGCCACGCAGGTGGTGCGCAGCGTGGAATTCCAGACCGGCGAAGCCGCCGCCACGCGCTCCATGGCTTGCGGATCGCCTTGTGCCACGCGGGCCAGGTCGTCTTTCATAGGGCCGGTTTCGATTTTGGCCAGCTCGGCGAAGTAGGCGCGCGTCACTTCGTTGGTCTTGAGTGGGAAGCCGAACCGGGAAAGCCGGTCGAGCGCGGCGGCCAGGCGGTAGATGGCGTTATCGGCGACGGGCAGGGAACTGTGGCCGCCCTTGTTGCGCACTTCGAGCCGGAAATCCACATATGATTTCTCGCTGACCTGAATGTCGTTCGAGATGCGCTTGCCCGCGCTCATCTCGCCGTGCCCGCCTTCGTTCAGGCAGAACTCAGCGTCGATCAGGCCGCGCTGGTTCTTGGCTAGCCAGCCGGCGCCGTTATAGGGGCCGCCGCCTTCCTCGTCGGCCGTGAGCGCCACGATGATATCGCGATCCGGCTGGAAGCCCTCGCGCTTGTAGCGGATCAGGTTGGCGATCCAGAGGGCGGCCTGAGCCATGTCGTCAGAGGTGCCGCGGCCATAGAAGTAGCCGTCTTTCTCCACGAATTGGAAGGGGTCCATGCTCCAATCTTCGCGGCGCGCTTCCACCACGTCGGTATGGGCCAGCAGCAGGATGGGCTTGCGCCGGCCGGTGCCGCGATAGCGCACCACCAGGTTGGCCTTCTTGGGAATGGCGCCGCCGATGAAGATGTCGGCATCCGGAAAGCCCGCGGCCCTCAGGCGCGCGGCTACCGCCTCCGCCACCGGCGTGGTGGCTCCGGTAGTGAAGCCGGAGGGAATCTCGATCATCTCTTTGTAGATCGCCCGGGCGAGCTGGCGCTCCGGTTCGGGCGGCAGGTTATCGGCGCGCAGGCAGATGGAGGAGAGCAGGATGAATAGCAGGAATCGGGGCATGGCTTATTATTTCAGCTTTGCGCGGCATCCCGCATGCGCTCATGGTCAGAACGTACCCGCGCCGGCGTGCGTCCTTTGTCATAAGATAAACCCGAAAGGCGAATTATGCCCCTGAAACGCGTCTTCGCGATCTCTCTGGCTGCGCTCGTACTGGCCGCGGCGGCCCTGGCGCAGACTCTGCCAACTGGCGTTCAGAAGGTGACCTCCGTCGAGGGAATCACGGAGTACGCGTTTCCGAACGGCCTCCACGCTCTCCTGTTTCCAGATAACTCGAAGCCGAAAGTGACGGTCAACGTGGTCTATCTGGTCGGTTCCCGCAACGAGGGCTATGGCGAGACCGGCATGGCGCACCTGCTGGAACACATGGTTTTCAAGACCACCAAATCCGGCCGGGAACTTTTTAAAGAACTGACCGATCGCACGGGCGGAGGCAACTTCAACGGCACCACTTCCTACGACCAGACGATGTACTTCGAAACCATGGATGCCAGCGAGGAGAACCTGCGTTGGGCGCTGGGACTGGAAGCCGAACGCATGACCGGCATGACCATGGAGAAGAAAGACCTCGACACCGAGATGACCGTGGTCCGCAACGAAATGGAATCCGGCGAGAACAGCCCCTTCAACATCCTGCAGCAGCGCACCATGGCGGCGGCATACAACTTTCACAACTACGGCAAGACGGTCATCGGAGCCCGCTCGGACGTGGAGCGGGTCCCCATCGCCAACCTGGCGGAGTTCTACCGGAAATACTACCAGCCCGATAACGCGGTTCTGATCGTGGCCGGCCGGTTCGACGAACCGAAAGCGCTGGCCATGGTCGCAGCCACGTTGGGCGCGATTCCGAAGCCGCAGCGCACGCTTCCCGTTCCGTACACCGTGGAGCCGACCCAGGAAGGCGAACGCGCCGTGACGCTGCGCCGCGTGGGAGACGTCCAGGGGATTATCGCGGTGTACCACATCCCCTCGGCCATGCACGCGGATTATCCGGCGCTCGAGGTGCTGGCCCAAGTAGTGGGCGCTCCCCAGACCGGGCGCCTGTATAAGAACCTGGTGGACGCCAAGAAGGCCGTCGGCGCGAGTTTCGGCGCCCGGGACATGCACGATCCGGGGCTTGCGATCGCGTTCGTACAGCTCAAGCCGGATCAATCGATCGACGAGGCGCGCGACATTCTGCTCAAGACCGTGGAAGGGTTCGCCAGCCAGCCGCCTACCGGGGAGGAGGTGGATCGAGCCAAGGCCCGCATCTTGAAGAACGTCGAATTGAGTTTCACGAATTCTCAGATGATCGGGATGATGCTGGGCGGGTACGCGGGCTCGGGCGACTGGCGGCTGCTGTTCCTCGATCGGGATGAAGTCGCGAAGGTCACGCCCGCCGATGTCGAGCGTGTGGCCAAGGCGTATCTGAAGCCCTCCAACCGCACGCTGGGCGAGTTCATCCCGGATAAGAGTCCGGACCGCGCCACGATTCCGCCCACGCCCGAAGCGGCGCTGCGGTTCAAGGGTTATACAGGCGGCAACGCCATCCAACAAGGCGAGGTCTTCGACCCGTCGCCCCGCAACATCGAGAGCCGCGTGACGCGCGTCACGCTGCCTAACGGGCTGAAGCTGGTCATGATGCCGAAGAAGACGCGCGGCGGCATCGTTGTGACTTCTATGAACGTGCGCTTCGGCGACGAGAAGTCGCTGTTCGGCAAATCGATGGCCGGAGCGTTGGCCGGGTCTCTGCTGATGCGCGGGACGAAGAACAAGAACCGCCAGCAGGTCCAGGACGAAACCGACCGGCTGAAGGCGCAAATCAACGTGTCCGGGAGCTCCAGCGCGGTTTCGGCGAGCGTGCGGACGGTGGAGGCGAACCTGGCCGATTCGCTGCGCCTCGCGAGGGAGCTTCTGCGCGAGCCGGCGTTTCCCGAAGCGGAGTTCGAGCAGGTGCGGCAGCAGCGCATCGCAGGCATAGAGAGCCAGCGCAGCGAGCCGACCGCCCTGGCTTCGCTCGAAATGAGCCGCCATATGAAGAGCCAGTACCGCCGCGGCGACGTGCGGTACGTCCCGACGCTCGACGAAGAGCTGGAGGATGCCAAAGGAGTGACGCTCGACGACGTGCGCCGCTTCTATACCGATTTCTACGGCGTGGGAGAAGGCGAGATCGCCGTCGTCGGCCAGTTCGATCCGGCGCAGATTCAGAAGCTGGTTACGGAGCTGTTCGGCGACTGGAAAAGCCGGGCGCGGTACGAACGCATCGCCAATCCCTACGTGGCGGTTGAGGCGTTCAATCGCAAGATCGAGACGCCCGACAAGCAGAACGCGCTGTTCGTGGCCGCCATGCCCACCAGGATTACCGACGAGGATCCCGACGTGCCGGCGCTCCTGATCGCCAGTACGATTGTCGGCGGAAATGCGAATTCGCGGCTGTTCCAGCGCATCCGCGTGAAGGATGGGCTCAGTTACGGCGCTAGCGGGGGATTCTCGATTCCTACCAAAGACGATGGGGGCGCATTCACCGCTTCCGCCATCGCCGCGCCGCAGAATATGCCCAAAGTGGAAGCCGCCTTCAACGAGGAGATCGCCCGGGCGCTGAAGGACGGTTTCACCGCCGAAGAAGTGGAGAAGGCCAAGAAGATCTGGCTCGACAATCAGAAGGTGACGCGCTCGGAGGAGACGTCGCTGGCCAGCCTTCTGCTCTCCCGCGAGCGCTGGGGCCGCACGATGGAGTGGGATGCCAGGCGCGAAGCCGCGGTCGCCGCGGTCACTCCACAGCAGGCCATCGATGCCCTACGCCGCCATCTGGATGCCGCGGGAATCAGCATCGTTAAAGGCGGCGATTTCAAGAAGGCCGGCGCGTATCAGTAGGCGAGCGTCACTCGAGCCCTCCGGACCGCTCGGATCCCGAGAGCCACCAGCGCCGCAGCGCCACGATGGACCACACGCCTTCCACCAGGCCAAAGGGCCAGGCGCCTTGCAAAAAGCCATAGGCCGAGGCCAGCACGCAGGAGCCGGCAAAGGCCAGCACGTACCAGCGGCTGCGGCGCTCCAGCGCATAGCAGATTAGCATGGCCAAAACGGCGAACAATCCGAAAAGGGTAAGACGGTTCATTTCCGACACAGCTCTTTATCTTGGCGCGAGTGCGGCTCGCGGGCAGAGGGTTCCCCGGCCGGCTGTTCCGTCGTGGCCGTACCCGTTTGCGCTGGCTTGCACTCCTCCGCCACGCCCCTCCTGCGTGCTTTTATGATATCGATCAGCGAGGCGACGTGCGGAGCGGGCGTGGACATCACGACCCTATTTGGTCCACTGTATTGTGCGCATTCACACGATGAAAGTCTCAATAGCTATGAATACTAGGAGTGTGGCCCTCAAGGGCTAGGCAAGTATAGATCGCTTGGGCCATTGCAAAACTATCCACCCATTGTAACATCAGTCTGTTTCAAGTTAGAAAGAGTGCAGAGACTCGCCCCTAAACCTGGCGAAAGAGGTCGAGTGAACTCTTAAGAGACTTTGAAAACTTAGGTGACGTATCCCCCAGGCCGCACCTTCTGAGCCAGTGACGTCACGTTGGAAGCCCGGGGAAACATTGTTAGTGCGTCGCTGTTTCATTGTTCAAGGCATTGTCTTGAACCAGCCGACGCTTAGAATCCATATCAACGCGGTGTAAGCATCCGCATTGACTTGCCGGAGCAGCGCTGGCAATTCAGTGTGCGAGTGCTCGTGTGTGCTTCTTTCTTGAGGAGGCATTATGACGAAAAGTACCGATACGCGTGGGTTCACTGGAATGATTCCGAAATCCCTCCTGGTAGTGGCAGTATTCGCATTGCTCCTTTTCGGGTTTGCGTCGATTGCGGCCGCACAAGCTACGGCGACCGTGGCCGGCACGGTGACTGACGAGCAAGGCGCAGTCGTCCAGGGGGCCACGATCAGCCTGATCAGCGAGACTCGCGGCACCACTTTTCCAGGGACGACTGGTGGCACAGGGGACTTCGTCATCACCAACGTGCCGGGCGACACCTATACAGTCAGTGTCACGATGAGCGGATTCAAGAAGGCGGAACGTCGCGGTGTCCTCGTGGTTCCCGGCGACCGAGTGGCCCTCGGCGCCATAACTCTGGAGGTGGGCCGGACCGATATAGTGGAGGTTACAGCCCAGGCGCCGCTTCTTCAGGCGCAGACCGGCGACCGCACCTCGACGGTCACCCAGACCGCCGTGGAACAGGTTCCCACATACACATCGGGCACCTTCTTTGCACAAGCCGTCTCGTTAGTGCCCGGAGTGAGTGCGACGGCCTCGACCACGCCGACGCGCCTGGACACCATTGTTTCAGGCGGTGCCAGCGCCAACGCCAGGACCAACTACATGCTGGACGGCGTCACCTCGGTCAACACGGGCGGCAACCAACCCGGCATCAACTTGAATTACGACTCGATCGCAGAAGTCAGAGTGCTCACGAACTCATATTCCGCCGAGTACGGTCGATCGAGCGGAATACAAGTGGTCGGCATCACGAAGAGCGGAACCAACCAGTTGCACGGATCCGCGTACGATATCGAAAACCGTTCGGGCTGGGCTACCAACTCGTGGGTGAACCAGCAGGACGGGGTTCCCAAATCCCTGAATAACATGAGGTACTGGGGTGGTACGCTGGGCGGTCCCGTCGGCAGGCTGGGGAAGGAAAATCATAAGGTATTCTTCTTTCTTTCCGAACAGGTTCAACCAGACACGACCGGCGGCGCGGTCAATTACTTCCGCGTGCCGACGGCGCTCGAACGGCAAGGCGACTTTTCGCAGACCAAGGATAATAACGGCAATCTCTTCAATACCATCGCCGACCCCGCTTCGGGTTTGCCCTGCACATCCACTAACTATGCCGGCTGCTTTCAGGATGGCGGCGTAGTGGGCCGCATTCCTCAGTCGCGGCTGTATCAGCTTGGGATGAACGTTTTGAACCAGTACCCCATGCCTAATGCGAACGGTCTGAACTATAACCTCGCGACAGTGGCGCCTAATACCACGACGACGAACTATCAGCACGTGGCGCGCATCGATTATGTTGTTTCACCGAAGTTGCGGATCAGCGCGAAGTACGCCGGCCAGAACACGTCAATTAACTCGGTTATCGGGTCGATTCCGGGCTATAACGACAGGCTTACCGTATTCCCGGCGCTCATTGTGCCCTCGATGACGTTAACCTACATCATCAATTCCAATACCGTTCTGGAAGGCTCATACGGCTATACCCGCGGCAACCAGTTGGGCACTGTCGCGAGCGATGCCGATTCGAACCGCTGCAATATCGGTCTTTGCAATTTTCCGGAGTTGTTCCCGAATTCCCTGGATATCCAAAAAGGATCGTATCAGGACAAAGTGCTGACGGCGATGAAGGCACCCTTTTACGTCAACGGCGTGGCTCTGCTGCAACCAGACTACACATGGGGCAGCCGCATCGCCGATCCTCCGCCCAATAACTACTATCCGCCGTATCTCAACTGGCAGTACACTCACGACGTCGCCATCGCTGTTACCAAGGTGTGGCGGACGCACACCTTCAAGGCCGGTTTCGTGATGCAGAACAGCGTGAAAGTGCAGAACCTGGGCACCATCACCACCGGCACGCTGCCACCTGAGGGTAACCTCGCCTTCGATAACAACAGCAACAACCCGCTCGACACCGGGTTCGGATACGCTAACGCGGCTATCGGCGTCTTCTCATCCTTCGGGCAGCAGGGACCCAACATAGTAGAGGGCAGATGGGTCTACCATAACAGGGATTTCTACATCCAGGATAACTGGAAGGTGAAGACGGGGCTGACGCTTGACCTGGGAGTCAGGTTCGTGCACAACGGACCGCAGTACGACTCCAGAGGGCAGGAGTCGAACTTCTTTCCTAATTTATGGTCCGCGAGCGATGCGCCATACCTGTTTACTCCGGGATGCTCGGTAGCTTATACCGCTACCAATCCCTGTCCGAGCTTCGATCGAGTGGCGATAAACCCGCTCACCGGCGCTTCGATGGGAGTGGGCTCGGGATCGATCGTCGGCGACATCGTGCCAAACTCCGGCAACGTACTGGATGGGATCGTTCAAGCCGGCCACGGCATTTCAAATCAGAACTACACAGAGCCGTGGCTCGCGGCCGCCCCGCGGGTTGGTGTTGCCTACACCCCGGGCCGCGCACAAAAGCTCGTAATTCGCGGCGGCCTCGGCTTATTCTTCGACCGTCCGCAAGGCGATTCGGTATTCGGCCAGATCGGTAATCCGCCGGTGGCTCAGGAGGTGACGGTTTACAACTCCACGTTACAGCAAGTCGCCTCCGGGTCGGCTTCCGCGTATCGAGCCCCGCCCTCACTTACGGTGTATAACTACAACTCGAAGCTCCCGTCTTCTTTTCAATACAACCTGGGGACACAGATGTTGTTGCCGTGGACCTCTTCGTTCGATGTATCGTGGGTGGGGATTGACAACTACAACAGCATCGCCTACGGTTCGATCGGGACGCCTAGCGGGCAACTCCCCATGGACCTGAACGCCCCGGACATTGGCACGGCGTATCTGCCGCAGTACCAGGATCCGACCCTCGGATCGAGCTCGATACCAGGTGCGACGGCGCTCACAACGAACTTACTCCGTCCCTATCGCGGCCTCGCCTCCATTACGGACTCGTGGCCCAGATTTCACAGCCATTACGACTCGATTCAGGCATCGTTCAACCGGCAATATAAGAACGGGGTGCAGGTCGGTTTCAATTATGCCCTGGGGTTGCGGGATAGCGGCAATATGTTGTCGCCTCCCCAATTGACCCATCTTTCTAATGGCACTTTCCAGTTTTCCACCGACCAAAGCCAACTCGATTCGCTGATTAATAACGTCGGGCTGCGGCGGCACACGCTGAAGGGCTACGGCGTCTGGCAGTTGCCGGAACTGCACGGAGTCGCGAAACCGGTCGCCTTCGCCGCGAACGGCTGGCAGTTGTCGGGCACGTTTACAGCGGAAACGGGACCGACCTATGATGCCACGTATACCTATAACAACAACGGGGCGAACGTCAATATAACCGGCTCGCCGTCTTATGCCGGGCGGATTAGTGTCGTAGGAAATCCCGGCTCGGGTTGCTCCGGCAATCAGTACGAGGAATTCAACACGGCGGCATTCGCGGGGCCGGCCTACAACAGCATCGGCAACGAGTCCGGCTCGAGTTTGCTGCACGGCTGCTTCGACCATACGGTGAACCTCGCCATCGGTCGTTACTTTCACCTAGGCTCCGAACGGCGGCTGTTGCAAATCCGTGCGGACGCCTATAACGTCTTTAACGCGCTGGTGATCAACGCCGTTCAGACCCAAATGGTCTTGGCCAGCCCGGCCAGCCCGACCACTATTCTCAACAATCAGTACAACGGAAGCGCGTTAAACCCAGGACGATTGACCCCCGCCGCCGCCGGTTTCGGCGCGGCTACAGGCGCGCAGCCGATGCGGTCGATACAGCTCCAAGCCCGGTTCATATTCTAGACTCTCAGGCCCTGGGACCCGGCTCGGTCGGGTCCCGCCGGCCCTTCAGTGGCTCGTTGTCTCTTCGCTGAGTCCCTGGCCGGTTCGGACGCGTCAACTGGCTTTGCTCTTGCGCGCGCGGGGTTTGCGGGCGGCGGGCTGCTCGATGGGCTGTTCCGACTCGCCGGCGGCCGCCATGGCCGTTTGCGCCGGCTTGCGCTTCTCCGCCAAGCTCTTTTTGAGCGCTTCCATGATGTCGATCACCGGGGCCACGTGCGCGGCCGGCGTGGCCACCACCTTCTTGCCCTCGATCTTGGCTTCGATCATGTGCTGCAGGTTCTCGCGGTACGTGTCGTGGTACTTGCGCGGATCGAAATCGGCTTCGAGCGACGAGATCAGCATCTTGGCCATCTCCAGCTCTTTGTCTTTCACCACGCTGGTATCGGTGCGGAACTCGTCCACCTGGCGGATTTCGTCCTGGTAGTACATGGTGTGAGAGAGAATACCTTTGGACCCAGGGCGCAGGACGATGATGTGCTCGCGGTTGTGCATGGCCACTTTCGCCAGCGCGTAGTAGCGCGAATCGCGGAGGGCTTGGAAGAGCAAGGCGTAGGGCTTCTCGCCGCCTTCATCGGGCGCCACATAGTAAGAGCTTTCCAGGTAGATGGGGTCCACCTGGTCGGCCTTCACGAACTCCAGGATCTCCATTACCTTGGCGGTTTTGGGAGCCACTTTCTGGATGTCTTCCTCATCCACCACCACGTAGTGATCCTTCTCATACTCGTAGCCTTTTACCAGGTCGCCGCGGGGCACCGGCTTGTCTTCGGCCTGGCAGTAAGTCACCTGCTTGATGCGCGAGTTATCGTCCTTGTGCAGCAGGTTGAAGCTGATGGTTTCGCCGCGCGCGGCGCTGAAGAGCCGCACGGGAAATGAAACCAGGCCAAAAGTCAGATGCCCCTTCCAGACGCTGGATGCCATACTGTTCCGCTCCTCACTCTCTGCCGTGGGCTGCCGCCAAAATCATAAGCCAATTACTTAAGATGAAGCTGGGCGCCGGTTTGACTCCCGGTAATACAACGTGCGCCGGGCGCCCGACAAAACCGATGCCTCTTGAAGAGTATCGCGCCAAACGCCGGTTTGAGAATACGCCCGAGCCTGCTCCCAGCGAAGCGGAGAGCAAGAGCGCGGCCAGAGTCGGCTATTTCTGTGTGCAAAGACACGATGCCACACGGCTGCACTACGATTTTCGCCTCGAAGTCGGCGGTGTATTGAAATCCTGGGCCATACCCAAGGGGCCCACGCTCGATCCCACAGTGAAGCACCTGGCTGCCCACGTGGAAGACCACCCCCTCGATTACGGCGGCTTCGAGGGCAACATTCCGGCCGGCAATTACGGCGCGGGCAGCGTGATGCTGTGGGATCGCGGAACGTTCGAACTGCTGGGCGAGGCGCCCGCCGAAGAGCAACTGGCGCGCGGCGATTTCAAGTTCCGGCTGCACGGCGAGAAGCTGAACGGCGATTTCGCCCTGGTGCGCATGAAGGGGCGCGGCAAGGGCAACGAGTGGCTGCTCATCAAGAAGCGCGACCAGTATGCCGCCCCGGGCTGGGATGTGGAGGCCCAGGCTACCAGCATGCTCTCCGGGCGCACGCAGGAGGAGATCGCGCGCAACCTGCCGGCGCATAAACCCAAGCGCAAGTCCGCGGGCGCGGCCGACCGCACCTGGGAGAGCGACCGGCCGGCCAAGACGAAGCGGGCCTCCAAGACCGCTGTGGCGCCCGCGGCTCCGGCTGGCGAAACCTCCGCGGCTCCGCGGGCTAAAAAAAAACGAAGCTCGATCTCGCCGGCCTGAAGGGCGCGCGCGCGGCGGATATGCCGGCTGCCATCGACCCGATGAAAGCCACGCTCGTCGACCGGCCGCCCCAGGGCGACGACTGGCTCTTCGAAGTGAAATGGGATGGCGTGCGAGCCATCGCCTTCATCGAGAACGAAGAGTTGCGGCTGCAATCGCGCAGCGGGCTGCGCTGCGAGCGGCAATATCCGGAGTTGGCCGTGATCCACCACTACGTGGACGCGCGGCAGGCGGTGCTGGATGGCGAAATCGCGGTGCTCGACGAGCACGGCGTTTCGCGCTTTCATCTCATCCAGCCGCGCATCGCGAATGCCGGCCCCAACGCCGTGGCGCACCTGGTGCGTTCCACGCCGGTGGTCTATTTCGCCTTCGACCTCTTGTACCTGGATGGCTACGATCTGCGCGGCGTGAAACTCTCCGAGCGGCGGCGACTGCTGGAGACCCTGGTTTCGCCAGCCGATGTGCTGCGCGTCTCGGAGGCCTTTCCGGGAGCCGGCGAAGCCATGCTGGAGGCCGCCCGCGAACATAACCTGGAAGGCATCGTGGCCAAGCACGCCACAAGCTGCTACGAATCCCGGCGCAGCCGCGAGTGGGTCAAAATCAAGCTGGTCAACGAGCAGGAATTCGTCATCGGCGGCTTCACCCAGCCGCAGGGCGGGCGCGACTATTTCGGCGCGCTGGTGCTGGGCGTGCGGGAAAACGGCAAGCTGCGCTGGACCGGGAACGTGGGCACCGGCTTCGATGGCAAATCGCTGGCGGCGATCTACGCGCGGCTCCAGCCGCTGGTCACGAAGACGTGTCCGTTCGCCGAGCCGCCGCGGCCCGCGACGGGCATGACCTGGGTGAAGCCGGAGCTGGTCTGCCAGGTCAAATTTGCCAACTGGACCACCGATGGCCGCCTGCGCGCGCCGGTTTTCCTGGGGCTGCGCGACGACAAACCGGCGGCTGAGGTGGGGCGCGAGAGCGCCGCGCCGCCGTCGGAGCCGCGCGCCGAGCTGCTGCCCGAGGGACCCAAGGAAGTCACGCTGACGATCGACGGCCGCGAGCTGAAGTTCACTAATCTCAAGAAGATCTTCTATCCCGCCGAAGGCTACACCAAGCGCGATGTCCTCAATTACTACGACGCGGTGGCTGGGCTGATTCTGCCGCATCTGAAGGACCGGCCGCTTTCGCTCAAGCGCTATCCCGATGGCATCGAGAAGGAATTCTTTTTCCAGAAGAATGTGCGCGCGGCCTTCCCGCCGTGGCTGCGCACCGAAGAGATCGATTCCGAGCACGCCGGCCGGCAGATTAACTACGCCTTCGCCCAGGACCGCGCCAGCCTACTCTATCTGGTGAACCTCGGCTGCATCGACCAGAACCCCTGGATGAGCCGCTCGCCGCACCTGGACAATCCCGATTTCGTGCTGATCGATCTGGACCCGCAGGAGTGCTCCTTCGACTTGATCGTGGACGCGGCCCTGATGGTCAAAGACGTCCTCGACCGAATCGGCATGACGGGCTATCCGAAAACCACCGGTGGCGATGGCATGCACGTTTACGTTCCCGTGGAGCCGGTCTACACGTATGAAGAAACGCGCATCTTCGCCGAACTGATCGCGCGCCTGGTGACGCAGCGGAAGCCCGAGATGTTTACCACGCCGCGTTCGGTGGCGCGGCGCGAGAAGAACCGCGTGTATTTCGATTATTTGCAGAACGGGAAATCGAAGACCATCGCCGCGCCGTATGTGCTGCGGGCGTATCCGGGCGCTCCGGTAGCCACGCCGCTCGAATGGGGCGAGGTCAAACACGGCCTGCGGCCGGAGCATTTCCACATCCGCAACGCGCCCCAGCGATTCGCCGAGAAGGGCGATTTGTTTCAGGGCGTGCTCGAACGGAAGCAGAAGTTAGAGGATGGAGTGAGCCGGCTGGAGAAGCTGTTCGGGTAAGGGTGGGGAGCTTGTCGATGGGCAAGCTAAAGCATGCTCCACCCAGTCTTGCTAAATACTGCTTTACAATGTTCATATGCGAACCACCAGGACCCTCTCGATCACCTTGCCGCCGGAGATGCTGACCCGCGCCGAAAAGCTGGCGCGGAAAGAGAACCGCACGATGAGTGAACTCGTGCGAGAGGCGCTCCGCCACTACGAGCGAGCACAATGGTGGAGCAGCATGAACGCTTACGGCCGAGCGAAAGCCGGCGACCTGGGATTGACTGAGGCGGATGCCGTTTCCGCCGTCGAGGCTGTGCGCAGGGCGCGGGCGCAAAAGCGTCTAAGCGCGAAGTGAACTGCGTTCTTGTCGATACCAACGTATTCGTCTCGGCACTTGTTTTCGGAGGGAAGCCGGCAATCGCCCTGCAAATGATCGAGGCGCTGGGCATCGAGATCGCGATATCCGCCGAACTGGAATCGGAGCTCGTGGAAACGCTCCGGGATAAGTTCGGCTGGTCGGCAGAGCGCGTGAATGAGGCGCGTGATCGGCTCTGGCGCAATGCTCGCCACGTCGTGCCGGCTCCGCTGGCAGGAGTCGTCCGGGACCCGGGCGATGATCACGTCGTTGCGGCAGCGCTTGCCTCCGGCGCGTCCCTGATCGTAACGGGAGACAAAGATTTACTTTCGCTTAGCCAGTTCCGAGGTATCCGCATCGTCGCGCCATCGACCTTTATCGAGCTTTTCAAAATTTAAATGGACGCCGCATGTAATCATGATGTGCGAGCGCGGCCAGCGCTATTCCCCGTACCCGCCCATCTCCGCCCCCACCGGCAACTCCACCGCCAACCCGCTCTGGCTCGACCTATATATCGCCGTGAACAACTCCACCACCGCCCGGCCGTCCTCCGCCGTCACCGCGGGCTCGCGGCCATCGCGCACGGCGCATAGGAAATCCTGGATCTGCAAAGCGTGATAGTGTTCGGTCGCGTCCACCGCCCCGAAATGCGCGCGGTCTTCGGTCTGAAACGCGGCCAACAGCGGCTCTTCGCCGGGAACGGTCCAGAGATCGTTGAGCGGCGGATCGACCACGCCGGTCATCCCGGCCACGAAGGTCGCGCCGGTATCGGTCTCGACTCCCACCGAGGCGCCGTTCGCTCCGTGCACGTGCAGCTTGGTGTAGATGCCCGGCTTCTGGCTCAGGCTGGTGAGGATGGAGCCCAACGCGCCGCTGCGGAAATGCAGAATCGCGAGCGCCGTGTCCTCCACCTCGATATACGGATGGTTCAGGTTGGCGCACGCGCCCGTCACGCGCGCGACCGGCCCCATAAACCAGCGCAGCAGGTCGAGATGATGCGGCGCCTGGTTCACCAGCACGCCGCCGCCTTCGGCATCCAGGCGGCCACGCCAGGGATCGGAGCGGTAGTAGGCTTCATCGCGCCAGCTCAGCATGAGCACCGTGCCCAGAACCGGCGCGCCGATCTTACCCCCGTCGATGGCTGCCTTCAACCGCATGACCGGCTCGTAGAAACGCCGCTGGCTGACGGCTCCCAGGGTGACGCCGCTCGCGCGCGCGGCGGCGATCATGGCATCGCAATCCGCAAGGCTCGCGGCCAGGGGCTTCTCGACCAGCACGTGGACTCCCGCGCGGGCGGCTAGAACGGCGGGCTCGCGATGCAGCGGATGCGGCGTGCAGATGCACACGGCTTCCACGCCCGCTTGCGCCAGCATCGCGCAGGGATCGTCGAAAGCCCGGCCGCCGTACCGGGCCGCGAACTCCCGTGCGCGTTCGCCTTGCGCATCGCACACGGCCACCAGCTCCGATTCCGCGAGGCTCGCCAGCGCGCGGGCGTGAATGCCGCCCACCTTGCCGCAGCCGATGAGGCCGGTTCGCACGCGGCGCATCAGCGGGCCTCCGGATAATATTTGGCACACATGCGGCGCAGGAAGGCCAGCGATTCGGCCATCTCCTCCATGCCGTTCATGCCGTCTTCAATGCTGATCCAGCCGGTGTATCCGCGGCCGCTCAGGATGCGGAAAATGGCGTCGTAATCGTTGAGACCCTTGCCCGTGACGCCGTGGCGCAGGTGCGGCGAGTAGCCCAGGGTGCCATCGCTCTGCTGCATATCCGCGAGGCTCGCGCCGGGTTCGAGATACCGGTCGCTGGCATGCATGCTGACCACACGATCGGCCACGGCTTCGAGCAGCGCCACGGGATCGTCGCCGGCCACGATGGCGTTCGAGGGGTCGTACTGCACGCCGAAATATTCGCGCTCGGGGATGGCCGCCAGCAGCTCCAGAAACACGTCGCGTTTCTGCGCGAATTCGGGGTAGCGCCAGAAGCCGTCTTTGTAATGGTTCTCGATGCCCATGATCACGTCGTATTCACGCGCCACCGGAACCAGGCTGCAAATGCATTCGGCCACCCACTGGATGCCCTCCGCGCGGCCCACTTCGGGATAGCGCTGGCCGCTCAGCACGCGGCAGACGCTGCGCGGACCGCCCAGCCGGCGGCAGATGCGGATCATGCGCGCTTCGCCCTCCACCGCCCGCCGGCGCGCATCGGCGTCCGGGTTGGTGAAATCGGGCGAGCAGCACAGCATGGGCATGGCGAAGCCGGCACCGTGGATGGCCTCGCCCACCGTATCCAGGTAGGCGTCCTCGAACGAGGTGAAGAAGCCTTCGTACATTTCCAGGCCGTCGGCATCGAGCGAGCGGGCCATCTCGATCCACTCGAAGACCGTCATCGTTCGGTCGCCGGCGATGCGGTCCAGATAGCATTTGGGGAAAGCGGAGAGTTTCGGTTTCATGTCGGCTCAAATCACAGGACCTTCGGTCCTGACTGGGCAGGCTAAAGCGTGCCCCACCTGGCTCCAGCTTGTCAGATCCAGGTGGGGCATGCTTTAGCTTGCCCTGGCTTTCTCTTTACGGCGGACCCAACAACGCATTCTCCACGAGCACGCCGGCCAGCCCCACCAGGCTGAGCAGGATCTCCATTCCGGTCCAGGTGGCCAGCGTGTCGCGAATTCCCAGGTTGAAATATTCCTTGAACATCCAGAAGCCGCTGTCGCTGAAGTGCGACAGGCTGATGCTTCCCGCGCCCACCGCCAGCACCAGCAGCTCGGGCCGCACCCCGCTCGAGGGCACGATGGGCAGGACGATCCCGGCGGCGGTGATCGCGGCAACCGTGGCCGATCCGGTGGCGCCGCGCATAAATACCGCAGTGAGGAAGCCCAGCAGGATGGGCGCAAAAGCCATCCCGGAGGTCAAGTGCTTGACGCTCTCGCCCATGCCGCCATCGAGCAGCACCTGCTTGAACGCCCCGCCGCCCGCGATGATGAAGACCACCAGGGCGATCGCAGCGATGGCGCCGGAGGCATCCTTCATGAGCGCTTCGAAGGGTCGCCCGCGGCGCAGGCCCAGCGTGTAGCACGCCAGAATCATGGCCAGGAACAGGGCCACGTTGGGATCGGCCAGGAAGCGCATCGTCGCGGTGAACGCGTTCACGCGCCGCGTGGCCAGCGCCACCGTGGAGCCGGCGATCATCAGCGCCACCGGAAACAGAATCGTGGTTACGCTCACCCATACGCCCGGAAGCGGCCGGTCTTTGAAGGATTGCTCCACGTGCAGGCCGGGCGGCGGCTCGGTGCGCAAGTTGCGAAAACAGATCGCCCAGACCGGCCCGGAGATCACCGCGCCGGCGAACGCGATGGGCAGCCCGTAGAGCAGCGTCCGGCCGGCATCGGCGTGGAACGCGAGAGCAATGGCGGCCGGCGCCGGATGCGGCGGCAGCATGCCGTGGACCCCCGAAAGGGCCGCCGCCATCGGCATCCCCAGCCACACCAGCGGCAGCCCGGTAGCGCTCGCCATCGTGTAAATGAGCGGAATCAGCACCACGAATCCGGCGTTATAAAACATGGGCAGGCCGATCAGAAAGGCCGCCAGCAGCACGGCCCACTGAATGCGCCTCTGGCCCAGCACGTTCACTATCGCGCCGGTGATGGAGTGCGCGGCCCCGCTTTCCTCGATGATTTTCCCCAGGATGGCGCCGAACAGAATCATAGGCGCCAGGCTTCCGGCCGTATCGCCGAAACCTTTCAGGATGGATTTCAGCGCCGCGTCCGCGCCCATCCCGTTCAGAATGCCCGCGCAGAAGGACGTCACCAGCAGCGCCAGGAAAGCGTTCAGCTTGAGCCTGACGGTGAGCACCAACAGAATTGCGATCGAGATGGCCAGGGCGATCAGCGGCACGGCAGCACTCAGAATATCACCGGGCCGCGGCGCCCTGTTTGAGAGTGCCGCGAACCTGCCACGAGCGCTCGATCTCTTCTAAGGTGCGGCCCTTGGTCTCAGGGACGGCGCGCCACACCACCACGAACGTGACCACGCACATGGCCGAGTAGATGGCGAAGGCCCCCGTCGCCGAGAGCGCCCGCGTGAGCGAGAGAAAGGTCATGGTAAGAAGCGTGCACGCGGACCACAGGGCGATGGTGGCGATGGACATGGCCCGCCCGCGAATCCGCGTGGGGAAGATTTCCGAAAGCAGCACCCAGACTCCCGGCCCCAGGCCCACGGCGAACGATCCCGCGCAGACCAGCATGATGCCGAGCACCAGGGCGGCCGGCGGATGCGGCGAGCGGAATGCCAGCCCCAAGGCCAGTTGGCCGCCCGCCATTACGCCCGAAGAAATCATCAGCAGCGGCCGCCGGCCGATCTTGTCGATCACCGCCAGTGCCACGATGGTAGCCAGGCAGTTGATCGCGCCCACCAGCACGTTGGCGAAGATGGCCGAGCTGGCGTTGCCGCCGCCCACGTGCTCCTGGAAGATCAGCGAGCCGTAGAACAGCACCGTGTTGATGCCGGTGATTTGTTGCAGAATGGCCAGCGACACGGCGATCCACAGGGCGCGCCGCAGGCCCGGCTGGAAGAGTTCGGCGAGAGTGCCGGTCTCGGTGGCCACGGCCTCCTCGATATCGTGCACTTCCCGCAGAGCCACGGTGCGCCCGTTCACGCGCGCCAGGACCGCCAGGGCGTCGGCCGAGCGGCCTTTCTCGACCAGCCAGCGGGGGCTTTCCGGAACGAAGAACAGGCCCACCAGGAAAGCCGCCGCGGGGATCGCCGCCGTGGCGAACATCCAGCGCCAGCTCGAAGGGCCGCCGAAGGAGAGCAGCCAGTTCACCAGGTAGGCCACCAGGATCCCCGAGACGATGGCCATCTGGTTCATGGCCACCAGCCGGCCGCGATTGCGCGCGGGCGCGACTTCGGCGATATACAGCGGCGCGAGTACGGAGGCCGCTCCGATGGCGATTCCGCCGATGAAGCGCCCGCACGCGAATTGCGGCAGATCGCCCGCCAGGGCCGCGCCGAAAGCCGAAAGCCCGAACAGCAGCGCCGAGAGCATCAACACGCGCCGCCGCCCAAAACGGTCGCTAAGCCAGCCGCCGACGCTGGCTCCCAGAATGCATCCGGCCAGCAGGCTGCTCGCGGCGGTTTCCGTTTGCAGCTCGGAAAGATGGAGCTGGTCGCGCAGGAAGATGATGGCGCCATTAATAACGGCGATATCGAACCCGAACAGCAGCCCGGAGGTGGCGGCCACCAGGGCCACGAAATAAAGGTAAACCCGGCTGCCCTGGTCGGAGGCGGCGGGAGACGCGGCTGGATACATATGGATCTCATCTAAACACATGGCGCGGCCGGCGGCCCGGGGGTGGGTGCGGCCGGGGCCGGGACCCGCCGTGCCGCGCGCTCCGGCCCGGCCCGCTCCGCCCGCGTCGCGCAATTTGGCCTACAATACACGCTGGAGCGGTCTTATGTTCTCGATCATGGCAGGCTTGATCTATCTGGCGGCGATTGTGCTTCCCATCTGGTTGCTCTCCCGCCACCGCGCAGCGTGGTATTGGCACGTGCTGGCCCTGATTGTGGCGGCCGTGGTGGGTCTGGCTCCCGGCACGCCGCTGCTGGAAACCACCGCCGGCACGTTCATCTACGGCTTCTTGTTTCTCTCGATGGCCGTATGGGGCATCGGCGGTTTGCTGCCTTTCCGCTCGCGCCGCCACACGCTGGCATAGCGCGGAAACGGCCGGACGCGCGATGGCTGCCGCTTAACTGTGGCGGGCCACGTAGAGCAGCATTCCGAAAACCAATACGGGAATTAACGCCAGGCAGATATAGAAGAGCGCGCGGCGCAGCCAGGGTTTACGGCGCAGCCGCCATTCGCGCAGCTCGGGCCGGTCGGCCACGGCGACCTCTTCCGGATGCGCCAGATCCCAGGCGAACTCCTTGGCCGAGGCGTAGCGGTTCTTGGGTTCGCGCTCCATGGCGCGGTAAATTACTTCCTGCAACTGGGGTGAGATGGAAGGGTCGAGCTCGCGCGGCGGCACCGGGTAATTGAGCAGCCGGTCGTTCATGATGGCAAAGGCGTTTTCTCCCTGGAACGGCGTCTTGCCGGTCAGCATCTCGTATAGCATGACGCCCAGGGCATAGATATCGCTGCGCCCGTCGCCGCGCCTGCCTTTGACCTGCTCGGGAGAGATGTAGTCCGGCGTCCCCATCACCTGCGAGAGCTTGGCAAACGTCAGGCGGCGCGCGCCGCTCTGGCCGGCGATCCCGAAATCGATCAGCTTGATGCGGTCTTCGTCGTCCACCATCACGTTCTCGGGCTTGAGATCGCGGTGCACCACGCCGCGCGAGTGGATATAATCGAGCGCCTCGGCGATGCCCGTGGCGATGCGCGCGGCCCGCTCCGCCGGCAGCTTGTGCTGGGTGGCCAGGATCTGGCGCAGCAGGCGCCCGGGGACCCACTCCATCACCATGTAGATGCGGCTCCGGTCGTCGTCCCCGTAGACCTTCATGACCCCGGGATGGTCGAGCACCTGGCCGATATCCTGCTCGCGATGAAAGCGGTCGAACAAAACCGGATCGCTCTCCATCTCGGGGTGCGGGACCTTGATGGCCACCTCGCGCCCGTTGCGCAGGTCTACGCCGCGGAAAATAGAAGCCATGCCGGAGCGCGCCGCCAGGCTGTCGATGCGGTAATGATCCAGCCGGTCGCCGGGATGGACGGGGGTCATGAGATTGGCGGTTCACCCGCCGCGCGCTGTGCCGGTCCCGTCACGCCAGTTTGTAGGGGCGCCCGCGATACATGCCCACGCGCTCCACACCGCGAATGCGGATGAGCTGCACGCTGACATTATCTCCGCCGTCCCGTTCGTTTGCAAGGTCGATCAGCTCGCGCGCGGCGCTTTCGAGCGACGTGTTGCGGCTGACGATCAAGGCTATGTCAGTCGCTTCCACGGCGCCGTGCAGGCCGTCCGAACAGAGCAGCAGGACGTCTCCGGGCAGGACCTGGTAATCGCGCGTATCCACGCCCACGAACATGGCGCTACCCACCGAGCGGCTGAGCAGGTGGCGCGTGCCGGCCTCGGCGGCTTCGCGGGCGGTGATGAGGCCCAAGGTCATGTGCTCGCCGGCGATGGTGTGATCGCGGGTGAGGGCTTCGGCGCGGCCGTGGCGCACCAGGTAGCAGCGCGAATCGCCCACGTGAGAAATCACCGCGCGGTCGTAGCGCAACGCGCAGGTGACGATGGTGGTAGCCATGGCGATGCCGCCCGGGCCGGTCGACATGCCGCTTTCGAAAACTTTGGTGTTGGCCTGCTGCACCAGGCGGGGCAGCAGCGAGAGGTAAGACTCCCCGCTCGCGGCGCGCTCGAATCCGGCCGCCAGCGTCTCGACGGCCAGGCGCGAAGCCACCTCGCCGCGATCGTGTCCGCCGACTCCGTCGGCCAGCGCGAACAGCCAGCCGCGTTCCCGCGTCCCGGCCGGAGAGCCGGGCGCCACGTGGCCGAGGTAATCCTCGTTGTGGTCTCTTACGCGGCCGCAATCGGTCGCCTGGGCGAATTCGATATCGAGCATAGACAAGGCGAGGGGCGAGCCTTGGCCCGCCCCCCTCGATTCAAGTTTAGGTGCCGTTTTCCAGATCAGAAGGCCGCCTCCTGCGAACGGTTGGCGACCAGCGTCGTCCGGCCGGTCTGCTTACTGGAGCGTATAAAGTAAATCCCGCCGTAGATCGCCCAGACCAGTGCAATCCCGAGGGCCAGCAGCGGCTCCATCTTGGTGCCGAATCCCATGAACGGGCCGACCAGGTAGAAGATCATGCAGGCCAGGTTAGCCACCAACCCGAAGACCGGGATGAGCAAGTGGCGAACCACCTTGAACTTCGGGTGCTTGTGGTAGGCCACCATGCAGATGACGCAGCTCAGGCCATAGAGCAGGAACGTCCCGAAATTGGAAGCCAGCGTGATGGTCAGCAGGGAGTTGGGCATGGCCGCCATGGTGTCGTGGCTGGGGTAGCCGAAACTCGACCAGAAGCCTTGCGGGAGAGCCTTGATGGCCGTATCCGCCAGCGCTCCGGAGTCCCCGAACGGCATCAGCAGGGCGATGCAGCCGATCACGGCCGAAATCGTCGCTAGCGTCCAGATGGCGCGGTGCGGGGTCAGGTTCTTCGAGTGCAGCATGCCGAAGTGCTCGGGTACCTCGTTGTCCTTGCCCATGGCGTAGGTAACGCGGGCGCCCGTATTCATGCAGGAAAGGGTCGTGCCGATGATCGCCAGGAAGACCGTAAAGGCTTCCACCAGCATGAAGATGCGGCCGCCTCCCGGACCGAACATGGTGTTGCCGATCACGATCATCATGTCGCCGATGGGCGCCGCCGAGCCCGTGGCGCTCTGCATGGTATACCCGCTATTCAGGAAGTAGTTCGCCGCGAAGTATTCATATAAGTAGCAGAACCCTCCCTGTACCAGCAGCGAGACGATCACCGCGATGGGCACGTCCCTGCGCGCGTTCTTGGCCTCCCCTCCCATGGCCGTCACCGATTCGAAGCCTACCAGAATCAGGATGGCCACGGTGGCCTGCACGAAGGTAAAGCCCCAGTTATGCGCGGACACCACTGATGCCTTGTCCGTATGCGACAGGAAGTTACCCTTGTCGTCCTTCTCCGGATAGGCGACCAGGAACGGCACGGGCTTACCAGCCGCATCCAGCAGCGCTTTGGGAGTGCCGTCGGCACTGCGCAGAACGGTCTCCGTTGTTTGGCCGTTGGCCACCGTCTTCTGTGTGGCGAACTGGTAATTATAGGCGTCGCCGGAAGTGGAATCGAACTGGTAACCGACGCTTCCCGCCGGATGCGTCGAGCGATAGCTCAATGCCATGGTGGCGAACACCACCAGCGCCGCGATCTGGATCACGTTGATCGCGATGTTCACCGCCGTCGAGCCGTTTACTCCGCGGTGCCCGATATACGCAATGCCGAAGGAGAAGAGGATCGCGATCATCATCATGAACGCCGGACCGGGATTGGAGGCGCTCATGAAGTTCGGCCACAGAGTGCCCGCGAGGTATCCGCAGAGCAGGCCCATCACCGCCACCATCACACCGGGATAGATCCAGTAGTAGAGGTGCGAACCCCATCCCACGATGTACTTCGCGAGCCGGGCGTACCGCCAGACCTTATCGTGATTCAGAAACGACTGTTCGGCAAAGTAATACGAACTGCCGGTGCCGGGATACAGCTTGGCCATCTCGGCGTAACAGACCGCGGTGGCCAGACACAGCAGCAAAGCGAGCACGATGCCCGCCCACATGGAAGGCGCGGTGGTCCCGGTGTTCGCCTGGATAGCGAAGGTTAGCCACAAGAAAGCTCCGGGGGCGATCAGCGCCATGGCGTTCATGGTGAGACCGGTAAGTCCCAAAGTCGGTTGCATTGTCACTTCGGCGTTATCTGCCATAGAATTCTCCTGTCTTCTCTCTCTTGGTTGTCTCTCTCGCCCGAAGTTCTGCCTACTTCTTGGGACCTATGAAGGCCACCATTCCGAGCAGGATGGTCGGCTGATTCTTGGAGTGCCCGTTATTGTTCTGGAAGAAAGGCTGGTTCGACCAGTCGTCGCGGAACTCCAGACGGGTGAGCAGCCAACTGCTCGCCTTGTATTCGCCGGTCAGGGTAACTTCGTTGACCGTCTGCGGCAGGCCAGTCGTGAAGCCGTCCTTATCGTCGAACCATTCCAGGCGGGTAGCGATGGCGTATTTCTTTCCAAGGGCATAGCGGGCCGCGCCGGCGATGCCGGTCCACTGCTGCGCGCCGGCTCCGACGTTCTTATCGCGTCCGTAGTCGAAATTCAGGTAGTAGCTGAAATTATCGTTGGCGTTGACGAGCACCACGGTGTCATAAAGCTGGCGCCAGCCGGCGGTGGTATGGAAGTGCTCTGGACCGTCATAGACGGTGTTGCTCCAGGTGACTTTCTTCCAGGCATACGCTCCGGTGGCAACATAAGTCTTACCGCTGTTGATCGGATAGATATCGTTCCAGCCCTGCACCACCTGGAAACCCCCGGTAAAATGCGGTCCGATGGGAAACGAGACTCGCGCGCCGAAATGGTAGTACGGGATGGCCAGCGCGAACAGCAGCGAGCGCGAGTAGTTCCAGTTCTGATTAGTCTCGATCACTTCGGCGCCCGCCGAGGTCACAAATTCTCCGGCATCCACCTCGACGCCATGCCACGATTTCGGCTTCAGGCTGACATAGGCCTGCTCGAAGTACTTGAACGCGTCCGGGTCGCGGGTGCCTTCATGAATGACATCGAAGGTCTGGCCGAAACCGACATCCAGGTGGAATCCGAGTGGCGCGGGCGCGTGATCGATGGTGATCTTGCCCATGTTGATGTGCGCGGTGTTGGCCCGGAAATCGAAGTTCCGGAGTTGGTTGTAGCCGGAGTCGGGGTTGTTGAAGTTACCGTCCACGTAGCCGTCCAGCAGGAAGCTGAAATCCGTCCCCCAGTGCGTAAAGTTCGACGGGGGGGGAGTGGCGGGCGCAGTCGCGGCCGGCGCGGCAGCCGGGGACTGACCCGTGGCGCTCGCGTCGGCGGGCGCCGGTGTCTGCGCTAAACCCGCTCCCACTAGCAGTGAGAGGCCGGCAGCCAGACTGATGACTCGATGTTTCCGCATGTGAAGCTCTCCCTAAAGAATGGTTTGGATTCCCGGCGACTGAGCTTGGGACAATTCGAAAGCCGCGCGGACTGGGCGAACTTTCTGTTGACGAGATTAGATTCAATGTACTCTGACTGGACGCGAATTGCTAATAGATATTTTCTATAACGAGGATTGCGAATTTTCCTGATTTCCGTGAGTTCTCGCCCGTTCGATCGGCTATTCTCAACTTAGGAGCGGGTGCGGTTTGGCCTGGGTCCGTCTTATTATCCATGCGTTTGGCCGGATTGTTATTACTCGCGGCGGGATGCGCGCTGGTCTATAGCGCGGTGGTATTGCTGCATACGGTCGGCGAGCGCGCGGGCTTCGTGCTGGCCGGCCTGGGAGTCGAGATCGGCGGCCTCGTTCTGGTGTTCCGCTCGCACCTCCGCCCGCGGGGAGAGAAGAAATGAGCGAAACGGCCATGGCGCTGACTGCGGTTTTTCTTTTGCCAATCCCGCTGGCCGCCGCCGCGGTGGCACTCATGAATGCCGGGCTGGGCCGCTCGCGCAGCGCCTCCCATGCCCTGCTCTCTTCATTGTGCGCGTTTGCCATCGCGGCCGTGGCTTATGCCCTGACCGCGCCGTTGTTCCTGGGCGCCCATCCGTTCGACGATCCCGCGAAGGTCCCGGCGGCCTGCATCGGAATGCTGGGCGCGGGCCTCGCCGCCATCATCCCGCTGGGCGCGGGGGCGGACCGCTGGCGCCTGGGAGCCACGTGCGTTTCGGCAGCCATTCTGGGGGGAATCGTAAACCCGCTCGTCGCGCACTGGATTTGGGGGGGCGGCTGGCTGGCGCAACTGGGCCTCCGCTACGGACTGGGGCGCGGGTATCTCGATACCGGCGGCGCGGCCTCTATTCACGCCGTGGGCGGGATCGCGGCCCTGTCCATCGCCTGGGTGCTGGGACCCCGGCGCGGCCGCTACTCCGGCGATGGCATGCCGGCCGCCATTCCGGGGCACAACACCGTGCTGGTGCTGTTCGCCTGCCTGCTGGCGCTGATGGGCTGGTTCGGGCTGAATGCCTCGGGCGCCATCCTGTTCAACGGTATTCCGGCCGGACGCGTGGCCCCGATCTTCGTCAATACGATGCTCTCGGCCTCGGCCGCGGCGCTGGCCTCGGCCGCCCTGACGCGCGTGCGCTTCGGCCGCCCGGACCCTTCGCTATGCGCCAACGCGTGGATTGGCGGCCTGGTGGCGAGCAGCGCGGGCTCCGCCTTCATGGCTCCCGCCGTGGCGGCTCTGGCTGGCGGGGTGGCGGGCGCGCTGGTTACGCTGTCCGTCGAGTGGCTGGATTTCCATCTGGAAGTGGACGATCCGGGCGGCTCGATTTCGGCCCACGCGGTGGGAGGACTGTGGGGCCTGTTGGCGCTGGGATTATTCGGGCGCGTCCCCGATTCCGGGCAGTCGGTGGCGCAACTCGTGGGCATCGCGACTCTGCTGGGCCTGGTGCTGCCCGCCTCCTACGCGTGGAACTGGCTGCTGGATCGCTTCTATCGCCAGCGCATCTCTCCCGAGGGCGAGTTGCAGGGCCTGGATTTGTTCGAGCTCGGCGCCGGAGCGTATCCCGAGTTCGTCATCCATCGCGAGGATTTCTATCAGCGATAGGCGGCCAGCGCCAGCACGGCGTTCAGCCCGCCGAACGCGAAGGAGTTGGAGAGCGCGAATTCCACTTCGGCACGGCGCGAGCGGTTGGGGATCACGTCCAGGTCGCACTCCGGGTCCGGCTCGTTGAAATTGGCGGTGGGCGGCAGCACGCCGTCGCGCAGGGCCGTCACGGCCGCCAGGCATTCGAGAGCCCCGGCCGCGCCCAGCGCGTGGCCGTGCATCGATTTGGTGGAGCTGACCGGCAGCTCCGCGGCGTGCGCGCCGAAGACCGCATGGATGGCCGCGCTCTCCGAGCAGTCGTTGGCCATGGTGCCGGTGCCGTGCGCGTTGACATAACCGACGCTCTGCGGATCCAGTCGGGCATCGCGCAGGGCGGCGCGCATGGCGCGGGCGGCGCCCTCGGCCGATGGTTGCGTGATGTGGGAGGCGTCCGCCGACATGCCGAATCCCACGATCTCGGCGTGAATGCGCACCCCGCGTGCCACGGCGGCTTCGAGCGGCTCCAGCACCAGCATGGCGCCGCCCTCTCCCAGGATCATGCCCTTGCGGTCTCTCGAGAACGGGCGGCACGTCTCCGGCGAGACCACCCGCATGGCCTCCCAGGCCTTCAGAATCCCGAAACTGAAGGGCGCTTCGCTGCCGCCCGCCAGGGCCAGATCGGTGACGCCCGAGCGCACCATCCAGAACGCCTGCCCGATGGCATGGGCCGACGAAGAACAGGCCGTGGAAATGGTGAAGCTCGGCCCGGTGATGCCGAACTCCATCGAGATGTGGCTGGCGCCCGCGTTGGCCATGGTCTTCGGAATAGTCAGGGGATGCACGCGGTTCTGCCCCCGCTTGTATACTTCTTGGAAGCCGATGTCTTCGGTGCTCTGCCCGCCCACGCACGAGCCGGTGACGATGGCGGCGTTCTCGCGCAGTTCCGGCGTCCAGACCACCCCGGCGTCCGTTACGGCCTCGCGCGCCGCGATCACGGCGAACTGTGCGAAGCGGTCGATGAAATCGGCGCGGCGGTCGTCGAAATACGGCTGGTGGCTGTAGCCGCGCACCTCGGCGCCGTTCTTGAAGCGCATTTGGGAGGTGTCGGTGGATTCGATCGGGCCGATGCCGCACTGGCCGGCGCAAAGAGCTGCCGCGAAATCGGCCGCGGTCCGGCCCAAGGCGCTGATCGCGCCCATCCCGGTGATGGCCACTCGCCGCATGGGCTAGCTGCCGGCCTTTGCGTCCGCGCTCTTAGCGGCCAGGAGTCTCTCCACACCCTCGCACATCTGGCGCACGTTGCGCACGCTGCGCACTTCGTCGTCCGGAATGCTGATATCGAATTCGTTCTCCAGGGCGAAGAGAATCTCCACGGCATCCATCGAATCGATTCCTAACTGCTGGAACTCGCTATCGATGGTGACCGTCTCCAGGGGGATCCGCTTGGAGGTGGCAATCGCTTTCAGAACCCGTTGAATTAGCTCGTCGGACATAGCAATCGGCTCAGCGTTTCGAACTTGTAACCCCGCTCGAGGACCATGGGAATCAGGTGCCGGACCGCTTCCACCGTCACCCCGATATCCGGCCTGGCACGCAGCTCGCGTCCGTCGTGCAGGCACAGAATCGCACCCCCCGCCAAATGCGCGAGGATGCGCTCGACGACCTCACCGGCCCCCAGCTTCCAATCATATCCGATTACGGTCCACATCACGCCCATGAGCTCGAGCCGCCGCTGCGCTTGCCCCACGCCGAACCAGCGGGCCCCGAAAGGCGGGCGGAACCAGCGCGGGCGGATGCCGGCGTGCGTCGCGATGGCCTCCTGGGCCAGGCGCAGGTCCGTTTCGATGAAACGAGGCGAGCGGAAGCAGTAGAGCGGGTGCGCGTGGCCGTGGTTGCCGATCTCGTGGCCCGCCGCGCTCACCGCGCGCGCCACTTCCGGCAGCCGCTCCACGTTGGCGCCGCACTGGAAAAAGGTGGCGGGCGCCCGGTAGTGGGCCAGAATGTCGAGAATCCGCGGCGTGCTCTCGCTGGGCCCGTCGTCGAAGGTCAGCGAGACCGCGCGCTGCTCCGGCCGGCCGCGCCAGACCGACGGTCCGAAAATCTGCGCCGACCGGCCGCGCACCGCCCATGCTAGCCAAGCGGCCGCACCGCACGCCGCGGTGCCCGCTCCGATCTCCATCCCGAGCCTGGCCGGCTCATCCATGAAGTTTCTATTGTAGTCGCGCGCGCCCGCCCCGCAGCCGGGCCGCGCCGGTTTACTTGAACTGGCGCTTGACGAAGAAATCCAGGCCCAGCAGGCCATTTTCCTCCCGCACCGCCACCGCCGACCACTGCCGGCTGAAATCCCATTCCACGCTCACCACCTGCGGGTTGGTGCTGGTCACCACGGTGATGTAGGTGAACGTGATGTCGGGCGTCACCTGCTGCTCCAGGGTGATGCGCGCTTGGGGGTTGTACTCCACGCCCGGCAGGGTGGGGTCGATGCGCAGGCGGCTCACCCCGAAGAAGCGCTGCAGCCGCCCGGTCACCGGGCTGGCGATGGCCTGGCCCAGCAGCGCGGATGCGCCGGCCTGCTGCCACGGCTGCGTGGGGCCGTACTGGGTCAGTTGCGAGTTCTCGGACGTGGGCGCTTCGCCGGTGGCCAGCAGGGCCACGATCTCGCTGAATTGCAGCGGCGGGTCCGACCGCGGCGTCAGGTTCAGCTTGTTGAGCGGGCCGGAGACGTTCAGCGTGACATCGATGCCGCGCGCCTTGGTCTCCAGGTCGATATTCAGAATCGGCTCCACGCGCACCGGGTTGTAGAACGAGATGGAGCCCTGGCTGATGGTGTATTTGGTCCCGAAGAAAATCAGTTGCCCCTGGGTGACATTGATGCGCCCCAGCAGCGCCGGATTGGCGGCCGTGCCCCGCAGGTGCAGATTGGCCTCCACGCCGACGTCCTGCGTCAGCGAGCTGGCCACCTGGATATCCGGCGCGGTATCGATCTGGACATCGAAGTTCATGCCGCCCAGCAGGCCGGTAGATGCGGAAGGCGCGCGCTCCGGCTCGCTCGAGCGGGCCAGCACCGAGCTGAGATCCGATTGCGGGTTGAACCCCATCCTCCGCACCGTCACCGAGCCAGCCAGCATGTTGCGCTCCACGGTGCCGGTCAGGTTGAGATTGGCGTCCGCCACCGTACTCACGCCCTCGGGGTACCGCACGCGCACTTGCTCGGTGCGCACGTGCAGCCGGAACACCGGCGCGCCGCCGCCGAAACTGCCGAAGCCCGTGACAATCACCCGGCCGCCGCCGGATTCGCCCTCGAACTTCTGGATAGTGGCCCGGTCGCCGCTGAACAGGATCGCGCCATTCGCGTTCGTAATGCCGTTGGGCACGCCGGCGATGTTGAAGGACGCCTTTTCGATCTGCAGGCCCCCATCGATCCGCGGATCGCTCAACGAGCCGCGCACCGTGGCATCCGCAATGGCGGTTCCCGAAGAGGTCACGTCCGCATCGAGGGTCTGGAGCGCGGAAAGGTCGATGCGTCCGGCGGCGTGCAGACCCAGGGCGCCGGCGGCTCCTAACGACAGCTTTCCGGAGACCCGAAAATCCGTGCCGGAGCCCACCAGGTGGGCGCTCGTTACCGTGACCACCGAGTTGGCCATGGTGAGCACCAGGGTGCCGGAATTGTGCAGCGCGAGTCCCGTGGGAACCCCTGCCTTCGGCGCGGGATGCAGCTCGAAGGCCGGTATACTCAATTCGGCTTTGATCTCCCTGGGGCGCAGCGCCGGGCCATCGATGCGCAGCGTGCCCTCCGCCGATCCCATGAAGGGAGCCGAGCCGGCCGTGCCTGGGCGGGCACTCCATCTCCCCAACTGCGCCAGATCGAGCTTGGAAAACTCGATTGTGGCCGTGCCCGGATCGTCGTCCTCCAGACGCCATTGGCCATCGCCGCGAATTTGGGAACCGGCGAAATCCCAGTCCAGGTGCGCGCGCAGCGCCGTCCCCTCGGAATTCGCCGTCAGGTGCGCGCTCCCGACCGGCTGCCCGGGAAGCTGGATGCCGTGCGCCGAGAGGTCCGCATGCAGCTCGCCGATCCGCAGAACCGCGCGCCCCTGGCTGGGCGGCGCCACGTTCAGGACGCCGCTGGCGTTAGCTTCGACCGTGCCGCCGATTCCCGGCCTGGCCTTCGCCAGGAGCTGCACCTGGTCGAGCGGCATGGCGTTGGTGGAGACCTTGAAGGCCAGCCGTCCGCTGTTCCAGCCACTCGGCCCGCGGTCGTAAGCGGCCGAGACCTGTACCTGTTTGACCCCCGCGCCGAGCTGGCCGCCGGCGAGTTGGATGCGCTGCGCGGTGGCGTGCAGGCGGCCGCTGAAGCGGTCGAAAGGCTCGTCTTCGAGCCTGCCGGAAGTAATCTCGAGATCCGCATCCACCAGCGGATTGGCCAGCGTTCCGGCGACTTGCGCGCTCGCGCCGAGCGTCCCCGTGAGCGGCACCTCGCTCGCGCCCGCCAGGGAAGCGAGTTCCGCGACCGCCGCGTTGCGCACCGTGGCGTTGCCGAAGATCTGGCTGTGCGGGCCGGTCTTCCAATCGGCGAGCGCCAGCGCCAACTGGAAGCGGGTCTGCATGGCGCCGCGCGCCAGGGTGGCGTTCCGCAGGCTCACGTTATCGGCCAAAGCCATCACGTCCGCATCGAATGAGCTGAAGCTCATGCCCTGAGCCGTGAAATTGGTAGCGCTCAAATGGCCCGCTACCATGGGATGCGCCAGGCTCCCGGTCACCGTGCCATCGAAGCGGGCCGTGCCGTGTTCCAGCTTCACAGGAGCGGACGCCCTCTCGATTCCCACGGCCGGCAGCACTTCTCCCAGGTCGCGGGTTTCCAGATCGACCCGCAGGCTACGGCCTAGGGCGCCCGAGAATGCGGCCCGCGAGGACGGCAGCGCCAGCGCGGATTGGCCCAGGTCCAGGATGCCGCCGCGCGCCTCGAAGCTTCCCTCGATGGTGCCATGCACCGGCGCGCTATCCGCCGCGGGCGTCACCGCCAGGCTGGCCGCGAGTTGCAGCTCGTTCTTGCGCCGCAGCGAGCCTTCCAGCCGCGCGGGTCCCGAGACGCGGCCATCCCAGGGAAGCCGTGCCCGGCTGTAGAGCGCCACCAGGCGGCTGGCCAGCAGGCCCGCGGTCTGGCCCTCCACGTGGTATCGGTCGAAAGCCGTCAGCCGCGCCTGGCCCTCGAAGCTGCCCCCCAGCGCCGCCAGGTCCAGGCCGGCCAGATCGAGATTGCTGTCGCGCAGGGTGGCCCGCGCAATGCGGCCCTCGACCGAAACCACGCCGGCCACATTGCCCGCCAGGCGCAGGCCGCTCAGCTCGATGGCCTTCGGACCCGCCGTGAGGCCGCCATCCGCGCGGATGTCGCGAATGCGCACCACCGAATCACGATATTCCAGGCCGTAGACGTGCAGTTTACCGAGCGCCGAATAATCGCGCCCGCCCGCCCATTGTGCCTCCCCGGCCAGCTCCAGCCATCCGGTCCGGAGCTCCGGAGCGCCGGCCAGGCGCGC
>Ga0181520_10001809_pt1 | contig 42179 bp, 40 predicted proteins | sample PEATcosm2014_Bin_29_FD_132451 | JGI IMG/M metagenome (GOLD analysis project Ga0181520, IMG submission 132451) | Peatland microbial communities from MTU Mesocosm Facility, Houghton, MI, USA - PEATcosm2014_Bin02_30_metaG | ecosystem: Environmental > Terrestrial > Soil > Wetlands > Peat | place... | reverse complement strand
GCGCTCGGCCTACGGCCTCGCAGGGCTTCGCTTCGGGAGCCGCCAGTACAATTGAACGAAAACCGGCAAAGGGGACATTTCTAATGAGTTAAGACAGGGGACATTTTAAACGAGGCTTGACAGTGAGGGCAGCGGGGCGAGGTTCCGAAGGGCAGTTGGGATTATACTGTATGGGATCTGGTGCCCAGGATGGAAAGGCTGGTTCGGAAGTCGGAACTTCTGGCGTCTGTTCTTTGGCTAGGCAGTCTGGCAGTGCCCACGCTTTATGGGCAGATCCCTGGCACAACGATAACCGTCGGTGTTCCGGCGACTTCGAATCCTTACCTGGCGGGCATGCCGCGGGGTACGAAAGCAACGTTCGGCGACACGGCTCCGGAGGAGTCGCCCGTACTCGTCGAACTCACTCTCGTCAACGCGGTGGCTGTGAGTTTCAGCGCTTCCGGCGCGGTTGAGCACGATCGGTTCGATCCGCCCCAATACGATCCGCCCGATGGCTCAATGTTCTACGACCATAAGGGTGGCGCGGAGAACGGGATTGCGAACGTATCGGCGCCGATCGACTCGCTGGTTGGGGTGTTCCTGGGAGACGACCGGCCCGACCGGACTCGCGCGCCAAAGCCCCTGCGCCTTCGTTCCGCCGACAGGGACGGCCCAATCGTATCGCCGGATCTCAAGCAGGTCTTTTTCATCGGCGCGGGCGCTACCAAATCTCGCGTCAGCCGGAGGTACATGGTCCCTAGAGACGCGACCAGGCTGTTCCTCGGCGTAATGGATGGTTACGAGTGGAACAACAATGCAGGCTCGTTTGCCGTTCGCGTCACGATGGAGTACTCCGATGTGTCGTCGAACCTGTTCAGCGTGGATTCGCAAATTTCCTACGCCGAATGGCCGTGCCTGCCGGATCGAAGCCAGTGCACGCCGGGGCAGCCGATAGTCAAAGAGACAAGGCCCGGAGAATATCACGTTATCCTGCCGGCGCAGATGGAGTGGGGAGTTAGCGTTCCGACGCCCACGGGGGCGACTGCCACGATAAGCGGAGCCGTAGGAACCGCATGTCTCGATGCGGAATCGCGGAGCACGAGTAGTTGCAACGGACCCTCCGGCGATGGCACGCGCGCCGGAACGGAATATGTAGCGCCGAACGCGGGAGTTGGCGCCTTGGTCAGCAAGACGACGGGTGGCCGGACCTATTTTGCGGTCAATGACCGCCGCGGCGCGTCCTTTCAGAATCATCAAGGCTATTTTGAATTTGACGTCAACGTGAAGTAGCATTCGATACTGAGCGGACTCTCCAGCCGAGTCTATTGCCCGACACGAAGTTCGTTCAGCAGATTCGGGCGCCTGTCGAGCACCATCAGCAGTTTCACCAGCGCGAGCGGCGGTTTGGTCTTGCCGTTTTCGTAGCGCGAGAAAGCGTTGGGTCCACCGCCGAACATCGCGGCCGCCTGCCGCTGGTCGAGCGCGAGCTTTTTGCGCACGCGCGCGATAAAGCGCGGATCGACTATCGGTGAGGCCTACTCCGTTTGCGCATCCGTCAAATTGAACGTGCCCAGGAAGCTGCTGCGCCGGTCGGGGATGCTCCAGGTTTCTCCGAGGCCGTCGCCTTTGTAGGAATCGGTGGAGGCGAAGGCGGGCATGGCGTGGTCAAGCTTGGCGCTGAGCGGCGGATAGAAAACCATTTCGTTGCCGCAGTGGACGTCGCCGCCGTTCAACGCGCGAGTCTCGATGGCGGCGAGCGAACCGGCGGTAAGCCTGGCGGCGCCGCCGTGGATATTGCCGTTCTCGATGGTCAGGTCGACCGGCATATAGGCCACCTTGACGACGTCGCTGAACAGGTCGCCGCCCATGTACTTGGCGAAAGCTTCGAGGGCTTGGCGCTGGCCATCGGTGGCGCGGCTGTCTACGATGAGGACCGCGCGCGAGCGGTTGACCGGCTCGCTGATATTGCCAAGGGTGTGCTCAGTGCGAATCACGCCGACCACCGCGAGGCCATCCAGGTCGACGCCATCCCAGCCGCCGTGGTTGATCTTCCAGCCGAGAATGGCTTCTTTGCCGTTGATTTCGACTTCGCCATTGGCGAAGCAGGGGCCGGTCCAGACGTCAGCCGTACGGGCTTCGATGTAATTGCCGTCAATGGCGCGGCCGGGGAGACCGGCGGCGAAGGAAATGGAAGCGGCCAGAGTAAGCGCGGCGCTACCACAGAGTAATTTCAGCATCCCAGTTTGTACCTCTGGGACGATTATAGCAAAAGGGGTCACTTCACTTGCGGAGCACCGCGTAGTGGGGGTCTAACGTGACCTTCAGCGGCGGCTGGTTGAGTGCGACGCTAAAAGCGGCGACGCCGTTTTCCGTGCGAACCCATTTGACGATGGCGCGGTCACGGGTCACCTGGATCTCAATGGGCACGGCCACCTCAAAATCCGGGTCCACTCCGGATTGCGTTACCTTTCCGGTCAGCGCGTTGCCTTTGACGGACCAGGTCATGGCCAGCGTGGGAATGCCGGTTCCGTAGACCCACTCGTCGAAGAACATCTCCAGATGAGGGTCGTCCGAGCGGGGCGGCAGGAACTGCGCGGCCAGCTCCCGGAACTGGTCGGTGGTGACCGCCTTGCGGTCGTAGCGGCGGGCCAGCTCGGCCAGCATGGCAAAGAAGGGCTGGTCGCCCATGCGGGCGCGGAGCATCTGGACGATCCAGGAACCCTTGCCGTAGATAATATCGTTCCAGCCGCGCGGCTCGACCGAGTTTTGCAGGCGCGATCCCAATACGATGGGGCCGCTAGACTCCACGGTCTGCCCATTGTCACCCTTTTCAAGAAGCGCGCGCCGGTAGGAATCGAGCATGGTTTCCAGCGCCTGCCGGCCGTTGCTCTTTTCGAGGTACAGCAGGGCGGTGTAGTTGGCTAGCGCTTCCATGAGCCAGTTGTCGCGGTCGGAGGCGACGGTGACGCGATTTCCCCACCACTGGTGCGCCAGTTCGTGGGTCTGCAGCACGTTGCGGAGAACCAGGCCGGCGGCTTCGTTGGTCGCGCGCTCACCCGGCGCGGTCTTCAGGTAGGACAGAGTGGATAGGTAAATGATCCCTGGAAGTCCCTGGCCGAACGCGCCGGGGATGGGAGAGACGGTGAGATGTGGCAGGGCCGGCGGGCCGAATTTCAAAACCATGAAGTCGAGCGCCGAAGCCATGTCCGCGGCCATCTGATGCAGCCTGTCGAGCGGGCCGGGAGCGGTGTCCGCGGTCGCGCGGGCAAGGTCCGCCAGGGGATCGAGATGATCGCGCGTCACCAGGGCCGCCGCCCGCGGATCGAGCAGCGGCACGGACTTGGGCTGCAAAGCGGTCTCCAGCGTGCGGTTGGCGCACACGTCCACCTGGTATCCGCCGCGAGCCATTACGGCGTGCTCATAATTGCCCAGGTTGAAGCCGGCCACGCGGATGGGCGCGGCGGTGCGGCGGCGCGTCATGCGCTGAGATCCCTCCTGGCGGTCTTCCACCACGTCGCCGGGCGCAACCAGGTCAAGATCGCGCGGATAGCGAAATGTGAGGTCGTAGACGGCGAACTGGTCGCCCATCGACGGATACCAGTTGCCGCGCGAGCCTACATAGAGGACGTGGTCGCCCGAATCCTGGATGACCTTGCCGGAGTGATGAAATTCGAAATCGTACTCGCGTCCCAGGCGCAGCGGCTCGGCAGGGACCACTACGATCAGCTCGTTTCCGCCGCGCATGTTGGCCTGCGGCGCCTCATGCTGGAGAACCTCTGCGGGGCTCCCATCGACGGCGGCCGATGTGATTTGCATGTCCGGCGTCAGATTGAACGGAACCGCGGCCAGCCCGTCCAGAGCCGGCTTCACCTTGACATGCGTCACGGCCGTCAAGAGGAGATCGGCCCCGATGGTAGCGTCGATGCGGTAATCGCCAACGGTGGCAAACGGCTTGGGAGGGACGTTGCGTAGGGACCTGGCCGTGAAGCTGGTCCAGGTATCGAAATAGAGCTTTTCGCCGCGGGGAACAAACTGGCCGGCCAGGATTTGCTCCTCCCGCTCGGGGTCGAAAACCACTTCGAATGCGCCGCGCTTGGGGCTGCTCAAAGCCGCCAGGAAGAGGCCGGCGGGCCGCGCGGACTGGCCGATCAAATCGAGCGCCAGGCGCGCCTGATAGGTGGCGGCGAACTTGCGCATCAGCGGCGTCCAGCGCTCTTCCAGGGCGGCGGCGGCCTCGGGCGATTTCCGGTTGGAGGAATCGGGGGTGAGCTGCGCCTTGATGCGATCGTACGCATCGCCGGTGAACAGCAGGAGGGCGGACTCGAAGTGCTCGTCCAGGTTGGGCGAATCGATGTAGCCGTCGAGCGACCGCCGTTCGGCGCGGTCGGGCGGCAGCAGCATGACTTCGCCGTCGCCGCCCTCGGTATCGGCGGTGAATAGCGCCGCAATGCGCTTCCCGTCAACGGGCTGACCGAAGATCAGATGGCCGTCCGTGAAATAGAGGTGTAGGTCTTCCTGGGCGAGGGTGAGGTCGCGAACGCGGTAGCATTCGGCGCTGTCGAAGCTGCTTTCGCGGATGGCGCGCGCAAGGTCGCCCGCGGTTCCAGCCGAAGCGAGCCGCGCCAAAAACAACAACGCGAGAAGCCCCCTCATGGCTTATAGTGTACAGCGGGTGCGGTTACGGCATGGTCAACAGTCTGCGGTACAGGCTGAAGACGCGCGGGAAATCGAGTTCGAGCATCGTCTTGACGGGGGTGGCGTCCGGGGCCAACCGGCGATCCAGAGGGATGGTGGCGCCGTAGGACTTATCCCAAGTGGTTTGCACGTCCAGGTAACGGGTCTCGGACCTGGTAACGAAACCGGGATCGAGAAGATACGCCGCGGCCAGCGAGTCCCACATGTAGGCCGTGCCGTCCGGGTGCGTGAGAAAGCCGGGATAGCGGTTGCCCAGGTCCTCGCGGAAGAGCTTCGCGACGCCCGTGCCGGCCGATGCGATCTGGTCGAACTCTGCCTTGCGGATGGGCGCGGTGTTGCAGATGTCGAGGCCGAACATGACTTTTTCGGGAATGCGCGAGCGGAGTACAATGCGGGCGGCTTCCGGGTCGAACCAGAAGTTAAACTCGGCGGCGGCCGTAGCGTTACCCGGCACGGCGATGGCGCCGCCCATGAAGACCACGCGCTTGATGCGGGTCTCGATGTCGGGCCGCAGGCGCAAGGCAAGCGCAAGGCTAGTCATGGGGGCGAGTTCCAGGATGGTGACCTGGCCGGGTTGGCGCTCGATTTCGGAGATCAGGAACTCGACCGCGCCGGGGCGGGGCTTGCGTCCCGTGAGCGCGGCGCCGGGGGCCGCTACGGTGCGAGCGGGGTCTTCGGCGAACGCGCCGGCGTAGTCCAACGGACCCCAGAGACGCGCCGCCTCACGGCTCAAGGCGGGACTATTGAGCAGCGGCAATTGCGCCCCCGTATAAAGGGGGACGTTCGGCTGCCGCAGCAAATCGAGGATGTGAGACGTATATTCCACGCCCTGCGCCGGCCACACGTTGCCGGGCGTGATGACGATGCCCTCAACGGTCACCAGCGCCGGACTGCGCAGGACCATGGTAAGGGCGGCGCCATCGTCTCCGAAAAGGCCCGAATCGGTATCGATCACTACGACGTCGCGGGCAGAGGCGAACAGCGCCGGCGCGAGCAGGATTGCAGCTACGAAACGCAGCATCCCTCAATCATACGGCCTGCCTTCTTAGCCCGTCGCCGACGCCGCACGCCGGGTCGTGGCTGCGGCAACTTCCACGCGCGGTCGAGAACGGCCGGCCCTAGGCGCTGCCGGCCAGCAGCCGCCGCATAAGCATACGCCCGTTGCGGGATGCGCTTATAATGTACATTGAGTTCTTGATTTCTCATACGGGCGGGTTTATGAAAAACCAGACATCGCGTCGGAATTTTCTGCAGGGCGGCGCCGCGGCGGCAGCCACCGCATTTACCATCGTGAAGCCGCAGTCGGTCCGCGGATCGGCGGCCAATTCCCAGATATCGGTGGGGCTGATCGGGGCCGGCAACCGCGGCTCCTACGACGCCAGCATTGTCCACGCGGACCCGCGCGCCCGCGTGACGGCGATCTGCGACCGGTTCCCGGACCAGTTCGACCAGGCCAAGAAGACCATCAAGGTGGACGACGTCAAGACGTATACCGATTTCGAGCAGTTGCTGGCGTCGCCGGATATCGATGCGGTGTTCATCGCGCCGCCTCCGTTCGAGCATCCGCGCATGCTCGAAGCGGCCATCCAGGCCAAAAAGCACATCTACTGCGAGAAGCCCGCGGGCGTCGATGTGCCGGGCTGCCAACGGGTTATCGACGCGTCGAAGAAGGCCGACAAGACCAAAACCATTTCCTTCGGCTATCAGCAGCGCAGCGGACCGGAATACCTGGAAGCCTACAAGCGGATTCAGAACGGGGACCTGGGCGAGCTCTGTACGGCGCGCGCCTCCTGGATCGCCAACGACCCGTTCACGCGCAGGCCCTACGCGGACCCGGTGGTCGAGAAACTGCGGAACTGGTTCTGCTACAAGGACTACTCCGGCGACATCATCGTCGAGCAGGATTGCCATAACCTGGACGCCCTGCACTGGTTTCTGGGTGGGCTTCCGCTGCGCGCGGTGGGCCGCGGCACAGCCAAGGTCCGCAAGACCTTTGAGATTCTCGACAACATCTCGGTGGTTTACGAGTGGCCGAACAACATGCTGGTCAACTTCGAGGCCAACCAGTTGACCCCGAAAGGCTACAGCAAAATCGGCGAGGAGTACACGGGAACCAAGGGCACCATCCTCGTATCGCGCACCCGCATGACGCATTACGACGGCACGGCGAAGCCCTTCGACATGCCGACCAAACGCGACATCACCATGGACCACATCGAGGCCTTCCTGGCGCGGATTGTGAATGACAATCCGGAAAACGTGGTGGAGCGGTCGGCGCTGAGCACCTGCATCGCGATTCTCGGAAGAACGGCGGCCTACACCGGCCGCGAGGCCACCTGGAAGGGCGATATCGGAATCGCCGTATAGAGGCTTGCGGCGAAGGGCCAAACGGCGCATACTACCAGTCGAGATCTCAAAACAGGATTTTGAGAGGAGCGGCTATGGTATTCCTATTTGCGTCGCTTGCTTGTCTTGCCCTGTTCGCGGCCGTGTTCGCGGCCACTTTCGCCCTCGACCATTTTGCCTCAGCTTGGGAAGAGGCGTCGGCCGGCAGCAGACGGCGTCGTTTCAGCGACTGGGCGACGGATAACAGAACGCTCACCGAGGTGAAGGGGTGGTCGGGAATCGCGTCGGCGGCGTCGTTCCTGGCGTTGCTGGGCGCGGTATTTTACGCCCTGACGTTCGTGGGAGTGGGCGGAGAAAGACAGTTCGCGGTGTACGTTACGGGAGGACCGAACGCGTCCGGCGGCGCCGCGGCCCCCCGCGAGTTCTACGCCAACAGCGGCGATCTGAACCGCATGAGGATGTTCGATTATGTGGACAGCCGCCGCATTGTGAGCGGCCAGGTGTCGAGCGTGATTCCGATCGGCGGCGGACTGTCGCATGTGTGCATCGCGAATGGCGATGCGTGCGGGTTGGCCGACTCATCGCTTGGGCTGAAAACCGGGGACACGGCGTATATACGCATCGGTAGACCGCCTACCGGGCAAAGACGGGCGCCTGGGTGGACCATCACCGCGGCCGAGGCGAAGTCGCTGCAGGCGAACGCCAAGTTCACGATTGAGAACCGGTGAGAATGCCCGCGGGACCGCGCTGCACTTCACTGCAACAGAGGTCCCAGGACCGGCAGCGGGACAGCGCCTTGATTGAGCGCGCGGTCGTGGAATTCCGATAAGCTGAACGCGCCGCCTTTCGACTTCCGGTAAGCGTCGCGGATGTCCTGCCAGCCGCGCCAGCCCACGAAGTAAACCGGCAATTGGCAGGAGGTGAGCTTGGCCCGCTGCAATTTTTCCTCGGCCTCCTCCTTTTCCTGGAAGGTCTGCTTCTCCATCAAATCGAGCGCTTCCTCGTCGCTCATATTCGTGCTCTGCAGCCGGATATCCAGAATGGTATTGGCGAGGACGCGCAACTCCTGCTTGCCGAAGGTCAGCGCCATCTCGGGGGAGTGGTCCAGGTAGCCCTGGTCCAGCATCATTTGGGTCGCGTAGACGGCCCAGCCTTCGACGTACGGGTCATTGCCGTACACCGCCCGCAGCACGCGCCGCGTAGTGGGCTGAACGGCGTTGGCGAATTCGAACTGCACGTAATGGCCGGGCATGGCCTCATGGATGGTGAGCAGCCGCAGGCCGTAGTAGTTGTACTCGCGGAGTTTGGATTCCACGCGCGCCTTAGGCCAGTCGGCCGGGATGGGCGTGACCCAGTAAAACGCCCCCAGTTGAGGCTCCAGGGCCGGCGCGGGATCGAATCCGCCCACGGAATACGTGCCGCGCATGAACTCGGGCGTGGGGATCACCTGCAAATTCGTGCTCGCCGGAAGCGTGAGAAGGCGCTTCTGCTGGACGAAAGCGCGGGTCTCCTGAAGGCTCTGGCGCGCGTCGTCCATGTACGACTGCGGCGTAGAGTGACGCTGGGCGATGTGGTCCAGCACTTCGCCAACAACGCGGTTCTCTCGCACGTCCCCGGAAAGCTCCGCGTGGTCCTTGTGGGCCGGGAACAGTAGCCGGTGCAGCGGGAGTGCAATTTCGAGCATCTGCGCGCGCACGGTGTGCAAATCCTGCTCGGCCCGCCGCAGCGTTTCGGATGGTTCCATACCGGTTTCCAGCACGTAACGGAACTTACGGCTGTAACGGTCGGCGCCGAGGCGCCAGTCGGAGTCAGTCCGGTTGGCGAGCGTGTTCACCAGAAACGTCTGGAACTGAACCAATGCGGCCAGCGCCGGCCCCGCCGCTGCGTCGTAGGAGGCGCGCAGGTCGGCCGGCACGGCATCCCGAATCGTGTCGCTAATCAGTTTGGAATCGCCCGCATTCTCGTCAATGGCCACCTTCGTCCAAATTTCGGGGGCCGCAGTCAGGTTGGCGGTGGCCTGCTGCAGATAGCGCGGGACCTGCCGAAGCCTCTCGATGATGTGTCCGATACGCGCCGGAAGGGGAGCGAACTCCAACACGAAGGGGTTGAACAACGCATTCCCGAGCGTTTCGACGTAGGTGGCGGGGTTGTGCTGCGCGCTGTGGATCTCCTCAAGATCGAGCAGGTTCAGCGCAATCTGGTCCTGGATGATGCGCAGGTCGGCGCGGTCCTGAGGCGTCAGGCGGGCAGCGTCCAGCGTAGCCAGCCGGTCGCGGAAGCCGTGGTAGAACTGGCGATGTCTTTCGAGGCTCGCCGGGCCGACGTCGTCGAGCAGATCGTCCAGGTTCTGGTTGTTGTATTTGTGCAAGCCGGCGGCGGTGGCCCCGGCCGGCGAAAACGAAAGCGTGGTGTAGACGAACTCATCCGAGAGACGCGCGAACCGCTCGGAAGGACTGGGGCCGCAACCAGCGGCGAACAGCAGCAGGGGAAGCATCGCAACGAGCCTGATCATCGTTGCAATTGTACAACTTCGGTGGGGCGGACCGGCGTGCCCACTGCCTTTGTGGGCCCGCCTGCCTTCTTCTCTTCAGCAACGCCACGCTAGGCTTATCCTACGCCATAATGCCGCCGGATCCCCGGCAGGGGCCGCGGCGCCAGAGCCGGCTCGGCATGGCGAATTGCCCGGTCGCGCGCCAGGCTTCGCATGACCGCCGCACGTTCGGAGTATGCCCAGCGCATCGTCATCCGCTCGCCCAAAATGCAGGCCCACAACAGGGCCACCGAACACCCGATCGCAACCAATCCCGGACCGGTGATCTTCATGAGCGGCATAGCGGGTCCTCCGAAATTCAAACAGCGTGCAATTCTGGCGCCACATGTCCCGACCGTATGATTTAGGACGATTGCGTACGGAACTGTGGCCGCCAGGGCACAAGCGGGCACTCGAAGCAACGGGCCGCTGATATCATGTGGTCCATGAGTCCAAAACAGCAACCTTACGACTATGCCAGCCAGCTCGTTGCAAGCAAGGAATTCTTCGAGCGCTCCACCCGCGTCCTTGAGGAAGCCGACTCGGGGTTCCATCCCCAAACGGATATGATGACCGTGGCCCAGCAGGTGGCGCACGCCGCCCACACCTTGAACTGGTTCATCGAGGGCGCCACCCGGCCCGAAGGGTTCGATCTCGATTTCGCGAAACAAGCGCAAGACCTGCAAGCCGTGACCTCGCTGACCGACGCACGCAAGAAACTGGACGCGGCGTACGCCAACGCGATCCGCTATCTGCGCTCCGCCAAGCCCGAGGAGCTGGCAGCTCCGCTTCCGCAGGGCCCGGTGATGGGAGGACAACCCATCAGCGACATCGTATGGGCCATGGTAGAACACACGGCGCATCATCGCGGCGCGTTGACGGTATACTCGCGCGCGCTGGGAAAAGTGCCGCCGATGCCCTACATGGGCTGACACAATGGAAGCATGCCCTTCGATCTCCAGCCCATTTTGAAGGGCGATCTTCTGGAACTCAGGCCGCTTCGGGCGGACGACTTCGACGCCCTTTACGCGGTCGCGTCAGACCCTCTGATCTGGGAGCAGCATCCGGTTCGGGACCGTTACAAGGAGGAAGTTTTCCGGGGGCTGTTTCAAGAGTCCCTGGAATCCGGCGGTGCGCTAATCGCCGTCGATCGCCGCGGCGGTCAGGTAATCGGGTCGTCGCGCTTCCACGCGTTCGACGAAGCCAGGAGCGAGATTGAAATCGGCTGGACATTCCTGGCCAGGACTCACTGGGGCGGCGTCTACAACGGCGAAATGAAGCGGCTCATGCTGGCGCACGCCTTTCAATTTGTGAACAGCGTAATTTTCCTGGTGGGGCCAGAGAATTTGCGTTCGCAGAAGGCCATCGAGAAGATTGGCGGAGTGCGAGAGGGTCCCACACGCGACGGCAGGGGCCACGAAGCAATTGTCTACCGGATCGCTTCGCAGGCCGCCTGATGTGGGGCAGGCGCTGGGTGGCGCGGGCGGCCACGCCTGCTGGGCCGAGAGTCGTCTCGGCCTTCGTTCGGTCGGCCCGCGCGGCGCGCCCTACGCCCGCATCGCCGGCAGTCGCGGGTTCCTTGCTCCGGCCCATTTCTGCTGGTGCCAGTAAGGGTAAGGCTGCGGAACGGCGCTGGCATCGTCCAACCTGGCCATTTCTTCGGCGCTCAGCTCCCAACCGGCCGCGGCTAGATTGTCCAGCAGTTGCTCCTCGTTGCGCGCGCCCAAAATCACCGTGTCCACGCCCGGCTTGCCGTGCACCCAGTTGATGGCCACCTGCGCCGGCGTGACGCCGCGCTCGCCGGCCACCGCCAGCATCGCGTCCACGATGCGGTAGAGCCGCTCCCAATCCACCTCAATCGGCGCTCCGAGCGCGGCCAGACGGCCTTCCGTAGGTTGTGGCGCGCTTCGCCGGATCTTGCCGGAGAGCAGCCCGAACATCAGCGGGCTCCAGGCCATCACGCCGACGCCTTGGTCCAGGCCCATCGGAATCAGCTCGTATTCCGCGTCGCGGATCAGCAATGAGTATTGGATCTGCTGGCTGATATAGCGCGCCAGGCCGTTGCGTCTGGAAATGGCGACGGCCTTCATGGTTTGCCAGGCGGAAAAATTGGAGCAGCCGGTGTAGCGGACCTTGCCCTGGCGGACCAGGGCATCGAACGCCGCCAGCGTCTCCTCCATGGGCGTGAGGGAATCCATGCCATGCGCCTGGTACAAATCGATATAATCGGTGCCCAGACGGCGGAGGCTGGCCTCGCAGGCCTCGATCAAGTGGTGGCGCGACAGTCCCACGTCGTTCGGCCCCGGCCCCATCCGCGAGAAGGCTTTCGTGGCGATCTGGACCGTGTGGCGCCGGCCTTTGAGGGTGTTGCCCAGCACCTCTTCCGCCAGCCCTTCCGAATAAATGTCGGCGCTGTCAAACAAGGTGACGCCGTGCTCGATGGCGATATCCACCAGGCGCCCCGCCTCTTCCACGCCCAGCCCGCCCATGGCCGCGTGCCGGCCCTTGCCTCCGAACGTCAGGGTTCCCAGACTGAGCGACGACACGCTCAAGCCGCTTCCACCGAGAAATCGCTGCTGCATCTCCACATTATCGGACGGACGGCGGCTGGCCGGATTGAAAAAGCGAATGCGGCTCATCAGATAAATTTGGTTCTCCGGCGCACGGAAAAGCGTGACGATGAGAGGGGGGAGTGTGTGAGCGGCCCGGCTATGCAGTTTTCCTCATACGATACGCAAGCCTTCTACGACGAAATGTTCGAGTCGGACGGCCGTCCCAGGCCGCATGCCCGGCTCCTGCTGGAGACCGTCGAGTCTCTCTCGGATGGGCAGTTGCTGCGGTACAAGCAGGCGGCGGAGCGAATGTTGCTCCAGATGGGTATTACCTTTAACGTCTATGGCGACACGGCCGGGACGGAGCGCATCTTCCCGTTCGACCTGATCCCGCGGATCGTGCCCTCCGGCGAGTGGGACCGCATCGAGCGCGGACTCAAGCAGCGAGTCCACGCCCTGAATGCATTTATCGACGACATTTACCACGAGCAGAAAATCCTCAAAGACCGCGTGATCCCGAGCGACGTGATTCTTTCGGCGGTCTCCTACCGGAAGCAATGCCAGGGCCTCGATCCGCCGTGGCGGGTGTGGTGTCACGTCACCGGGACCGACCTGGTGCGCGATCGCGACGGCCAGTACTACGTGCTGGAAGACAACCTGCGTGTGCCGTCCGGCGTCTCCTATGTGCTCGAAAACCGCGAGGTGCTGAAACATATCTTCCCGGCGGTGTTCGAAGGCCTTTCGGTGCGCCCGGTCCAGGAGTACCCGAGCCGGCTGCTCGAGATGCTGGAATCCATCGCGCCCCGCCCGCACCACGATCCTCGCGTGGTCCTGCTCACTCCCGGCATTCACAATTCCGCGTACTTCGAACACAGCTACCTGGCCCAGCAAATGGGAGTGCAACTGGTGGAGGGGCGCGACCTGACGGTGGACGGCCGCGGCGTTTTCATGCGCACCACCAAGGGACTGGAGCGGGTGGACGTGATTTACCGGCGCATCGACGACGATTTTCTGGACCCTCAGGCGTTCCGGGAGGACTCCATGCTGGGCGTCTCCGGACTGATGGCCGCCTACCAGGCGGGGCGCGTCGCGCTGGCCAACGCCCCCGGCAACGGCGTGGCCGACGACAAGGTGGTTTACGCCTACGTCCCGGACATGATCCGCTACTACGAAGACGCCGACCCGATTCTGCCCAACGTTCCCACCTACCTTTGCTGGAAGGACAGCGACCGGAGCTACGTGCTGGAACACCTCGAGCAGTTGGTGGTCAAGTCGGCCAACGAATCGGGCGGGTACGGGATGTTGGTGGGGCCGCATTCCACACGCGAGCAACGGGAGGAGTTCGCAGTCAAGATCGAAGCCAATCCCCGCAACTACATCGCCCAGCCGACGCTCGGCCTCTCGCGCGTGCCCACCATTGTCGGCGACCATTTCGAAGGCCGCCACGTGGACTTGCGGCCCTACGTTCTGTGCGGGAAGGAGATCTACGTCGCGCCCGGCGGGCTGACGCGCGTGGCCATGAAAAAAGGCTCGCTGGTGGTCAATTCGTCGCAGGGCGGAGGCAGCAAGGACACCTGGGTGCTCGATCCGCCGGCGCAAGGAGGACAGCAACAGTGACGCTGATGCCGGCGTCCCAACCCCTGCTCAGCCGGGTTGCGGACGCAGTCTATTGGATGGCGCGGTACATCGAGCGGGCCGAAAATGTGGCGCGCTTCATCGGCGTCAACCAAAACCTGATGCTCGATCTGCCGGGCGGGTTTTCGGACCAGTGGCAGCCCATCGTCGATACCACGGGCGATCGCGCGGCGTTCCTCGACCACTACCGCACGGGCACGAAGGATAACGTGGTCCATTTCCTGGCGTTCGACGCGGAGAACCCGAACTCCATCCGCTCCTGCGTGCTGGCCGCGCGCGAAAATGCCCGCTCCGTGCGGGAGACCATCTCGTCGGAAATGTGGGAGCAGATCAACAGCTTATACCTCCTGCTGGCGGCGGAGAGTCTGAAATTGGTTCCGGAACAACTGCCGCAGTTCTGCCATCAAGTGCGCATGGCGTGCCACCTGTTTCAGGGAATCACGGAAGTCACCTTGAGCCACGGCGAGGCCTGGAACTTCATACGGCTCGGCTCCATGCTCGAAAGGGCCGACAAAACCACCCGAATCCTGGACGTGAAGTACTTCATCCTGCTGCCCTCGGTGGCGGATGTGGGCACGCCCTACGATGACATTCAGTGGGCGGCGGTGCTGAAATCCGTCAGCGGCTTCGAGATGTACCGCAAACGGCACGGGCGCATCGCGCCGGAGCGCATTGTCGAGTTCCTTTTGCTGGATGCCGATTTTCCGCGCGCCGTGCGCCACTGCGTGGGGCTGGCGGACCAATCCCTGCACGCCATCACGGGGACCAGACCGGGAACGTATTCCTGCGCCGCCGAGCGGCGCGCCGGGCTACTTCGCTCGGAGCTCGATTACGCGCAGGCGGACGCCATCATCAAAGCCGGCCTGCACGAGTTTTTCGACGCGTTGGAGGCCAAAATGAATATAATTGACGAGTGCATCCGCGGCGATTTCTTTGCCCAGCCGGCCCTGACCCCGGCCGCCGCCGGATAGCGGACTGGGAGAACATGACATTCTGTCTTGGAATGACCGTCGAGCAGGGCCTGATCGGCATCGCGGATACCCGCGTGACGGCCGGCAACGAGTGCATGGTAGCAAGAAAGACCGCTAGCTATCAGGGACCGGGGTTTTCGTTTTTCGTGATGAACTCCGGACTGCGGTCACTGCGCGACAAGATCCTGCTGCATTTCGAAGAAGCCTTCGCGCGCGACTCCGAAGGGCGGGAGCGCCTGTACAAACTGGTCAATCTCTACGCGCAGCAGGTCCGGCGGGTGGCCGACGAAGACTCGGCCGCTCTGCACCGCGCGGAGCTGAAGTTCAACGCGTATTCGCTCATCGGCGGACAGATGGCGGGCGACTCCACGCACCGGCTGTTCATGGTGTACCCGGAGGGAAACTGGGTGGAGATCGGTCCGGATACGCCCTACCAGATTATCGGCGCGTCGGGCTTCGGCAAACCAATCCTGGAGCGGTCGGTCAAGCACTCCGATTCCATGTTGTACGCGTTCAAGGTGGGGCTGCTGGCGTTCGACGCCACCCGATTATGCGCGGCCGATGTGGATTTTCCGATGGATGTCGTCTTATATTCGCGCGGCAGCTTCCAATTGGTGGAGCAGCGCTTCGACCGCGACGACCTGCGCGAGATCTCCAACTGGTGGCAGGACCGCATGCGGCGCAGCGTCCAGGACCTGCCCTCGGAATGGATCGAGGCGGCCTTCTCCAAGCTGACGCACGGCGAACTGGCGTTCTGAGGAGATGTTTCGCTCATGCGAATCTCGTTGACGCACTCCACCGTTTATCGATACGAGGGGCCGGTCTACCTGGAACCGCAGACGTTCCGTATGCGGCCGCGCGAGGATGGAGCGCAGCGTCTCTCGCACTACGCGCTGGAAATCTCGCCGGCGCCGGCCGGAAAGGCGGAGTGCCTGGATCAGGATGGCAACGTGGCGCTGGAGGCATGGTTCGACCGGCCGGTGGAAGAACTGAGCCTGAAGAGTTCCTTTGAAGTGGAAACCCTGCGCGAGAATCCTTTCGACTTTATCCTGGCGGATGCGCGCCTGGCGAGCCTCCCGTTCGTCTACCGGGAGCCGGTGCGTTCGGCCTTGGCGCCGTGCCTCGACGCCTCGCAGGAATCCACCGCCGTACGCGATTTCGCCCTGTCGGTGGTGAACGCAACCGGCTGGCAAACCCTTGTATTCCTGACGTCGCTGAACCGGACGCTATTTGAGACGTTCCGCCATGTGGTCCGTGACGATGGACCTCCGCATCCTCCCGAAGTGACCATCCGCAGCAAGGAAGCGTCGTGCCGCGACCTGGCCATGCTCTACTGCGCCGCTTGCCGTTCCATGGGCATCGCCGCGCGTTTCGTGAGCGGCTACGAGCGCGGCGCCGCCGAACAGGAGCAGTCCTACATGCACGCCTGGGCTGAGGTCTATCTGCCCGGCGGCGGCTGGCGCGGCTACGACCCGGCGCTAGGGCTGGCCGTGGCGGATTCTCACGTGGTGGTAGCGGCCGCCGCCGACCCGCGGCTGGCAGCCCCGTTATCTGGATCGTTCCGCGGCGCCGCGCGTTCGAAAATGGAATTCACCATCGCGATGCAGGTGGCGGGCGACGCGGCGTCGGCCGGGGCGTAAGGGCTTTCCGCCCCTAAGCGATGCCAAACGGTCCACCGAAACGGCAAGCTCCAGAGAAGGAGAGACCGGTCATACACTGGCTGCTCGATTCTGACCCTTCCGTCCGCTGGCAGGTAATGCGGGACCTGATGAGTTCGCCGGCAGAGGAAGTCGCGGCCGAGCGCGCACGGGTTGCTACCGAAGGCGCTGGAGCAATGCTGCTTTGTCTCCAGGCGGCCGACGGGCGGTGGGGCGGCGCCGCATGGAACCGGGGGTGGAATTCCACCATGCACGTCCTCATGCTGTTGCGCCACCTGGGGATCGATCCAGCCAGCGATCGGGCACGCCGCGCAACGGACCTTGTCCGCGACCGGGTAACGTGGAAGGGCTGTGGCCCGCGGGAATGTGAGGCCAATGCCTTCTTTGACGGCGAGGTCGAGCCTTGCATTAACGGACAGGTCGCGGCGGTGGGCGCGTACTTCGGCCAGGACGTCAGCGGCCTTGTCGCCCGGCTGCTCGCCGAACAGTTGCCCGACGGCGGCTGGAATTGCGAAGCCGCCAACGGCTCGACGCGGTCGTCATTTAACACCACGATCTGCGTGCTCGAAGCCCTGCTCACATACGAACAGGCCGTCGGCGGCAGCCAGAAGATCATCGAAGCCCGTCTCCGCGGGCAGGAGTACCTTCTCAAGCGCCGCCTCTTCCGCCGGTCCACCGGCGAGGTAATCGAGCGAGATCGCAAGGGCGGCTACCAGTGGACGCGTTTCGCGTTCCCGGCGTGGTGGCATTACGACGTGCTCAGGGGACTCGATTACCTGTGCAGCGCGGGCGTTGCGTACGACGAACGGATGGCCGAGGCTATCGAACTGGTCGCATCGAAGCGTGGCGCCGATGGGACCTGGCCGCTGGAGACCAGGTATCCCGGCGCGATGCCCGTCGAGATGGACGAAGGCGAGGGACATCCAAGCCGGTGGAACACGCTGCGCGCCCTACGGGTATTGAATTGGTTCCAATTTGATTCCCGCCCCGCACCTACCGATGCAATGAGAATCCGGACGGCAAAGCTGCCTCAAGATTGATTTGTTCTCCGGTGATGGGGTGATGGAATTTCAGAAATTGGGCGTGCAGGAGATATCCTCCGTCGCCGGGCAGGCCGGGGAGAATTTCAAGAGGCTGGCCGGTTGAGCCGTACAGAGGATCGCCCACCAGGGGATGGCCGATGGACGCCAGATGGATTCTGATCTGATGCGGGCGCCCCGAACCCAGGCTCACCTCAAATGTTGTGGTGCCGGCGGTTCGTGAGATCACCTTTGCCAAAGACCTTGCCGGTTTGCCGCTTGGATTGGCGGCCCACACGGAACCGATGAGCGGGTGCGGTACAAGGCCAATGGGTGTGAGGATTTCGTATACGTCGCGCTGTGCAATGTTCTGAGCCAGCGCCCGGTAGATCTTTTGAATCTTGTTTGTGTTCCAGTTTGCGAATAGATTCGAGGCCGCCTGCGGTGTCCTGGCGAAGAGGACGATGCCGGTAGTGGCTCGGCCCAACCGGTGGACAGGGTTTGCGCCGGGGGTTCGCTCTTGCACCAGGCGCAGGAGCGTGTTTTCCATGAAGCCGCCGCCGGGCAGGGTGGGCAGCCCGCTGGGTTTGTTGACGGCCAACACATAGGCGTCTTCAAACAGAACTTCGAAGTGCCGGGGGGCGTCCGGTTCGCTCCATGGTGGACGGTTCCAGACAAGGGTCTGACCTGAAGTGACCGGCTCACTCCCGCTGGCGGTGACGCCGTTGAGGGTGACTTCGCCCGCGTTCAGTCTCTGTTGCCAGGCTTCTGGACTTGAATGGGGGTAAATGCTCGCCAGGTGGGAGTGCAGGCTTTGCCCATGATATTTGCCCTTGATGATTGTGGTGTAGGCATAGCCCCGGTTGAGCATGTAGTTTGAGTGTAAGCTATGGATCTCCCGCGTGGCCCCCTTGTTATCCTGAAAACAGTGGACTCCAAACTGCCACCGCTGACCAGGGTCTTAGTGCGCGCCACCAATTGGCTGGGCGACGTGGTGATGTCGCTGCCGGCGCTGCGCGCCATACGGGAAGCCCTGCCGGAGGCCCACATCGCCGTGGCCGCTCGCCCGGGCTTGGCCGATTTCTACGCGCGCGAGGACTGCGTCGACCGCGTAATCCCCTGCCCCAAACCGAAAAGCCTCGGCGAGAGGCGGGCTTTCTCGGCGAGCCTGCGCCCGGAGCGGTTCGACGGCGCCATCCTTCTGCCGAACTCCTTCGACGCCGCGTTGATGGCCTGGATGGCGCGGATCCCCGTGCGCATCGGTTACAAACGCGACGGCCGGAGTCTGCTGCTCACGCACGGCGTTGCGGTTCCCGAGCCCGGCGAGATCCCGCGGCATGAGCGCTTCTATTACCTGGAACTGCTGCGCCGCGCCGGTCTGATCGAGCATTGGCCGGATGTCGAAGCCATTCGCCTCGCAAGTCCGGATCGGGCGCGCGAGGCTGGCGTGCGGCGGCTGGCGGCCCTGGGCGTGCCTGGTCCGGTAATTGGCATCAGCCCCGGCGCGGCTTACGGAAACGCCAAGCGCTGGCTGCCGGAACGGTTCGCCGCCGCGGGCGCGCAGCTTGCTTCGACGCTCGGGGCTTCGGTCCTCATCTTCGGGTCCGCGACGGAGCGTGAGTTGTGCGAAGCGGTGGCGGAGCCGCTCCGCGCATCGTGCGCCGCCGTTCGCAACCTGGCCGGCGAAACTACGCTCGGAGAATTCATCCACCTGGCCGCCGCGTGCCGGGTATACCTGACCAACGATTCGGGTGCCATGCACATTGCCTCCGCGCTGGGCGTACCCACAGTCGCGGTCTTCGGCGCCACGGACGATGCCGGGACCGGCCCCACCGGAACGCTCGCGCGTGTGGTCCGCGAGCACGCCGAATGCGCGCCGTGCATGTTGCGCGAGTGCCCCATCGACCACCGCTGCATGACGCGCGTGAGCGCCGCACGGGTCACCGAAACCGCGCTCGCATTGCTTGAGGAGCCCGCCCCGGCGTGGACACACGAACCAAGATCCTGACCGCCGCCGCCGCGCGGCAGATTGCTCCACCGGTGGCCATCGCGACCGGCTATTTCGACGTCCTGCGGGCGGAACATGTACGGGAGTTGCGCGACCTTCGCGGCGGCGACGCGCTGTTGGTGGTGGTGCTGCCGCTCGACGAAGAGCTGCTGCAGCAGCGCGCCCGCGCCGAGCTGGTCGCTGGTTTACGCATGGTAGACTACGTGGTTGCCGCGAATCGTGGCGACGCGGACGCGCTGATCGATTCGCTCAAACCCGTTCGACTGGCGCGTCTGGAAGCGGCGGACGCGCGCCGCGCGCGGGAATTGACCCACCATGTCCAGCGACGCCAAATCCTCTAACGGCATGCGCATTCTGGCGGTGCGGCTCGGCGCCATGGGCGACATCGTCCACGCCTTGCCGGCGGTCGCTTCGCTCAAAACAAGCTTCCCTGGCGCGCGCCTCACCTGGGTGGTGGAACCGCGCTGGGCTCCCTTGCTTGAAGCAAACCCCTTCGTGGACCGCGTGGTTTTGCTGCGCCGCAAGACCGCGCGCGGACTTCTCGAAAGCTGGCGCGAATTGCGATCCGAGGAATACGATTTCGCGGTGGATTTCCAGGGTCTATGGAAATCCGCATTGACCGCGGCGTGCGCCCGCCCCCAGCGTATTTTCGGCTTCGATGCTTCGCAGGTTCGCGAGCCGCCGGCGGCTATATTTTATTCGGTGAAGACCATGGCCACCGCGGCGCACGTGGTGGACCGGAACCTGGAACTGGCCGCCGCCGCCGGCGCAAGCATCGTCTCGCACGCATTCCCGCTGCCCGCCGGCGCTCCCGAAGGCAACCTTCCTTCAGGCGATTTCGTGCTGGCCTCTCCGCTAGCGGGTTGGCGGTCCAAGCAATGGCCGGCCGGGCACTACGCAAGCCTCGCGGAGCGACTGCACCGCGAGCTCCAAATCCCCCTGGTGATGAATCTGCCGGCCGCGGCGAGCCTGCAGGTTGAGGGAGCCGTGCCCCACGTTTCGGGCCTGCCCGGACTGCTCCACGCCACCCGGCGGGCCGCTGCAGTGGTCGGAGTGGATAGCGGCCCCATGCATCTTGCCGCCGCCTTAGGACGCCCTGGCGTCGCCATTTTCGGCCCCACCGACCCCGCCCGCAACGGCCCATACGGCGGATCTTTGCGCGTTCTCCGCAGCCCGTCAGCCGTCACTTCCTACAAGCGCGGCGACGCCATCGACCCGAGCATGATGCGGATCTCACCCGACGAGGTTTTCGAGGCGCTCCGATTCGCCCTCGCCGAGCCGCGCCTTTCCCCACGGGAGCGCACGGTCTGATGCCGTTTCCCAAACCATACGCCGACGTTGTCGCCAAACTGCGCGTCCCAAGCGGCTTTCTGATCGTGGCCGCGTTCGCGTGGTTCTCGCACCCCACCCCCGCTTCCCTTCTGGTGGGTGCGCCCGTCGCCCTGTTCGGCCTTGCCCTGCGCGCCTGGGCGGCCGGGTGCCTGGCCAAGGACCGCACACTCGCCACTGGCGGACCCTACGCCTACACACGCAACCCGCTCTACGTGGGCACGCTGGTAGTGGCGGTCGGCCTGGTGGCCGCGTCCCGCAACATATTGCTGGGCGCGCTGTTCGCCGCGGTCTTCGCCCTCGTCTATCTGCCTGTAATTCAAAACGAGGAGCAACACCTGCGCCGACTCTTCCCTGAGTACGCCGATTACGCCGCGCGCGTTCCGGCTCTCTGGCCGCGCCTGACGCCCGCCGCAAAAAGCCCGAATCCTTTCCGCGTGGCTTTCTATCTAAAGAACCAAGAGTACAATGCCGGTTTGGGATTGGCCGCCGGGATGCTGTTTTTAGTTTGGAAAGCGCTGGGTTGAGCCTGCCTCGGAGATGCTGAGTTGGGGTGGGTGGACCGGTTACCTTCCGGTCTGCCCTTAACCCTCCCGCCCGCCTGGTTGTCCGCCGAAATTATCCGCAAAAATCGTCAAGCAATCCGCTCTGCCATAGGCTACGATCTGTTTTGCCTATGTCTCTCACGCATTGGAAACGGGCGCTGTCCCTGGGCTTCCTAAGCTGGCTCCTGCCTTTCCTTTTCTCCTTCCTCGCCTTTCCGTTGAAGAAGGCCAACGCACCGTTGTTCGCCACGCTGATGTTCCTGGTCCTGATGCTGGTAGCGGCCCCGTTGCGCGACCGCTACTTTCGCGATCATGGCGCGCCGCGCGCCGGCGAGGCAGCATTACTTGGATTCCTGTGGCTCGCAATCAACCTGGCGATGGACTATCCCATGTTCGCCTACGGCCCCATGAAGATGACCGCGGCGCACTACTACTCCGAAATTGGAGCGGCCTACCTGATCTATCCGGCGTTCCTCATCCTCAGCGTCCGGACGGCCTTCAGGCGCCCGCAATCCATATGAAAACTTCGACCGCCGCCGATTACCACGAGCGCATCCTGCGCACGCTCGCGCATATTCAGGCGCACCTGGACGACCCGCTGGATCTCGATGGCCTGGCGCGCGTCGCCTGCTTTTCGCCATACCATTTTCACCGGGTTTTCCGCGGCCTGGTGGGCGAACCGGTACAGGAGCACGTTCGCCGCCTGCGTCTGGAACGCGCCGCGCTCCGTTTGAAGCTCCAGGACGAGGCCGTAACCGCCGTGGCGCTGGACGCCGGCTACGAGTCGCACGAGGCTTTCACTCGCGCCTTTCACGCTATGTTTGGCATGTCTCCTTCTCAATTCCGCGCCGCGCATCATGGCGCGCCAGATTCGCCATCGGGCGTCCACTATGACGACGCTTCCGGTTACCATCCGCCCGACTACGGCGCGCCGCCGCCCGTGGAGATCAAGACACTGCCGCCGCAGCGCGTCGTCTTCCTGCGCCACACGGGGCCGTACCGCCAGGTGGGCGCCACGTGGGCAAAGCTTGCCGCGTGGGCCGGTCCGCGCGGCCTGTTCGGTCCCGCGACGCGCTTCATCGGCGTCTCTTACGACGATCCGCAGATCACGCCGCCGGAGAAACTGCGCTACGACGCCGCCATCGCGGTAAGCCAGCCGGTGCAGCCCGAAGGCGAATTCGGCGTCATGGAAATCGCGGGCGGCGACTACGCCACGCTGCTGCACAAAGGCCCATACGAAGCCCTTGGCCGCGCCTACCAGACGCTGTTAGGCGCCTGGCTGCCACAAAGCGGACGCGAACTCCGCGACGCGCCATGCTTCGAGGTATACCTAAACTCCCCACAAAACACCAGCCCAGCCGATCTCCTAACGCTAATCCACGTCCCGGTGTAACGTGGGGCGGACCTCCTGGTCTGCCTTCTTTATTGTCGCGCGCCTCCGGCTAACCGCGATCTCTGGACCGTGATTCACGCGCCGGTGCAAGGTGGGGCGGACCTCCTGGTCTGCCTTTTTTGCCTTCTTAATTGTTGCGCGCGCGAGCTAAGAAGGCAGAGCAGGCCGTTCCGCCCCGCCCAATTCAGAAGTTCACGATAGACGCGAATCCCACCGGATCCAGGCTCGCACCGCCCACCAGCACGCCATCGATCTCGGTTTGCGCCATCAGCGCCTTCACGTTATCCGGCTTGACGCTGCCGCCGTACAGAATGCGCGTGGCTCCGACGGCCGCGCCGCCGAAATGCGCCCAAACCTGGCCGCGGATCATGCGGTGCGCCTCCGCGGCGATCTCGGGCGTCGCGGTTTTGCCCGTTCCAATAGCCCAAACCGGCTCATACGCAATCAGGATCTTCGCGAACTGCTCCGGCGTCAGCTTCGAGATGCCCTTCTGGAACTGCGATACCAGGATCGTCTTCGTCTTGTCGGCTTCACGATCTTCCAGGCGCTCGCCCACGCACACGATGGGCGTCAGGCCGTATTCGAGAGCCGCCAGCGTCCGTTGCAGCACCGTCTCGTCAGTCTCGCCGAAATACTGCCGGCGCTCGCTGTGTCCTACGATAACGTGGGTGGCGCCCACCGCTTGAATCATGGGTCCGGAAATCTCTCCGGTGAAAGCGCCTTCTTTGGCCCATGCGATATTCTGCGCGCCGATTTGCACGCGCGACCCGCGCGCGGCTTCCACGGCCGCCGCCAGGCACGTAAACGAAGGACAGATGACGGTCTCGCAGTGGTCGGCTTTCTCCACCAGCGGCCGGAATTTCTCGAAAAATGCAGTGGTTTCCGCGGGCGTCTTGTACATCTTCCAATTGCCCGCCATGACAGGTTTTTTGCTCATAGTATTTGTCTCAAAAAGCTTTCGCCGTTATCGATGCTTACGTCAAAATTTGCGGCCACGGTCTGGCCGATATCGGAGAGCGACGCGCGCAGCCCGAGCGCCGCGCCGTCACGCGCCTTCGGCCCGAACGCCAGCAGGGGAACGTACTCGCGCGTGTGATCGGTGCCGGGGACGGTCGGGTCGCAGCCGTGATCGGCCGTGAAAATCGCAAGGTCGTCCGGACGCAGCGCGCGTTCAAAATCCGGCAGCCATGCGTCGAAGCGCTCAAGCGCCGCGCCATAGCCTTCCACATCGTTGCGATGCCCATAAAGCTGGTCGAAGTCCACCAGGTTGACGAAGATCAGGCCGGTATCCACCGCGCCCATCGCTTCAAGCGTCTTCGCCATGCCCTCCGCGTTCGACCGCGTTCTCTCGTAACCGCGAATGCCGCGGCCTAGAAAGATATCGAAGATCTTGCCCACGGCTTCGACGCCCACGCCCCGCTCCGCCAGCTTATCGAGCAGCATCCCGCGCGGCGGCGGCACGGCGTAATCGTGCCGGTTGGTCGTGCGCGTGAAGGCGCCGGGCGAGCCCACGAACGGCCGCGCGATCACGCGCCCCACTTCATGCGGGCCGCGAAGAATCTCGCGCGCCGTCTCGCAAATCTTGTACTGCTCCCAAAGCGGGATCACCTCTTCGTGAGCCGCCACCTGGAACACGCTGTCGGCCGACGTGTAGACGATGAGCGAGCCGGTGCGCATGTGCTCGGCCCCAAGCTCCTGGATGATCTCGGTTCCCGAAGCGGCCCTGTTGCCAAGCGCGCGCCGCCCCGTGCGCCCCTCGAATTCGTCGATCACTTCACGCGGGAAGCCGTTCGGATACAGTGGAAACGGCCGGTCCAGGTGGATGCCCGCCATCTCCCAATGGCCCGTGGCTGTGTCCTTGCCCGGCGACGCCAGCGTGCAGCGGCCGTACGCGCCCAGCGGACACGCGGCCGGGGCGATGCCGGCGAGCGGCTTGATGTTGCCGATCCCCAGGCGCGCCAGGTTCGGCAGAGCCAGCCCTCTCAGGCGTGCGATATTTCCCAACGTGTCGGCGCCGGGGGGATCGTGGAAAGCAGCGGCATCGGGCATGGCGCCGATCCCCACGCTGTCCAGGACAATCCAGATTACCCTTTGGAACACAGAATTCGACTGTAACACGCGGCTGTCGAACGCCCGGACTGTTAGCATAGGCACTTGGACGGAGTCATCGTAATCGACAAACCCGAAGGCTGGACGTCGCACGACGTCGTGGCCAAGGCTCGCGGCATCGTCAAGACAAAGCGCGTCGGGCACCTCGGCACGCTCGACCCCATCGCCACCGGCGTGCTGCCGCTGGTGGTGGATCGCGCCACGCGGCTGGCGCAATTCTACACGCGCAGCGACAAGGTCTACGAAGGGATCGTGCGGCTCGGATGGTCGACGGACAGCTATGACCGCGCCGGCCAGGCGACCAGCGAGAAGACCGCGGTTGCGCCCAACGCCGCCGAAGTGGACCGCTTCCTCGAGCGGTTCCGCGGCGAGTTTTGGCAGACTCCGCCGCCCGTCTCTGCCAAGAAAGTGGGCGGCCACCGCGCCTACGATCTCGCGCGCAAGTCGCTGCCGGTAGAACTGGAACCCGTTCGCGTGCAGGTTCTTTCCTTGACCCTCCTCGAAGTCAACGGCTCGGACGTGCGCCTCAGGGTACATTGCTCGGGTGGCACGTATGTGCGCTCCATCGCGCACGACCTCGGGCAGGCAATGGGCTGCGGCGCGCATCTATTGGAATTGCGGCGCACCGCGAGCGGCGAGTTCGAAATCGCCCAGGCGCTCACCATTCCGCAACTCCAGGCGCTGGCCGCCGAAGATCGCCTGTCTGAGGCCATTGTGCCCGCCGCCAACATGCTGCCGGAGTTCCCCTGCGTGCTGGTGGACGACGCCACGGTGGCGCAGATCCGCAACGGCCGCAACTTCCCCGCATCGCCCTTCCGCGCCCAGCCCGCCTCAAGATACGTGAAGGCGGTGACGCGCGAAGGCGCGCTGGTGGCCATCGGAGAAGCCGTCCTGCCGAACGTCTACCACCCCCTGGTAGTCATGTGACGTGGGGCAGGCGCTTCCGCCTGCCATCCCCCGACGCCGTTTCTGTGGGCACGCTGGCGTAGAATAAATCCATGTCACTCCCGCACCGCTTTCCCCGCGCCGCCGCGCTCGCCCTCCTTCCCCTAGTCTGCGCCTGCGCCGAAGTTACCCTGCCCCCGCTGATCTCAGATCACATGGTCCTCCAGCGCGGATTGCCGGTGCACATCTGGGGAAAGGCCGCGCCGGACGAAACGGTGTCCGTTGCCTTCCGCGGCAATACGCGGACTGCCACGGCGGATGAAATCGGGCGCTGGTCCGTCTATCTGCCGCCTTCGGATGCCGGCGGCCCGTTTGAATTGACCGTCAAAGGCAACAATGCCGTCACGCTAACCGACGTGATGGTAGGCGAAGTGTGGGTCGATTCCGGCCAGTCCAACATGGAATTCGCCCTGCGCACCGCCATGAACGCCGCCGATGAGGTGGCCGCCGCCAACCACCCCCGCATTCGCCAGTTCCACGTCACCCGCGGAGCCTCGCCGTTTCCGCAGGCCGACGCCGGCGGACCGGCCTGGAGCGTCTGCACGCCGCAAACGGCCGGAGCCTTCTCGGCGGTGGCTTATTTCTTCGCGCGCGAACTCGAAGCGAAGCTCGGCGTGGCCATCGGCCTCATCGATTCCTACTGGGGCGGCACGCCCGTCGAGGCCTGGATGAGCTTGCGCGCTCTTTCCTCCAGCGCCCAGTTCATGCCGGCTTTCGCGCAGTGGTCGGACATGATCGACAACTACTCGGTCCGTGCGGAACTCCGCGACAAGCGCATGAAAGACTGGCAGGCCGCCGTTGCCCGCGCCCAGGCCGATGGCCAGCCGCGCCCACCCGCGCCGCCCGGCGATAGCGCCCTCGATAACTCGTGGATGCCCGCCGGTCTCTATAACTTCATGATCGCGCCACTAACTGCCTACCCCATCGGCGGCGTCATCTGGTATCAGGGAGAAAGTAACGCCACGGCCGCCCGCGCTCCCACTTACGCGGCCATGTTCGAAGCCATGATCCGAGACTGGCGGGCCGCATGGAACGTGGGTGACTTCCCCTTCCTGTTCGTACAACTCGCCAATTATAAAACCGGAGCCACCTCCAAGTGGCCCGAACTCCGCGAGGCGCAACTTCAAACGCTCAGCGTGGCCAAGACCGGAATGGCGGTCACCATCGATATCGGCAACCCGGATAACATCCATCCCACGAACAAGCAGGATGTGGGCAAGCGCTTGGCGCTGGCCGCCCGCGCCGTGGCCTATGGCGAGAAGATCGAATACTCGGGTCCACTCCCGCGCGCCGCGTCGCCAGAAGCCGGCGCCATCCGCATCTGGTTCGACCACGCAGCGAGCGGTCTCGAAGCCAGAGGCGGCGCGTTGAAAGGCTTCCAGATCGCCGGCGCCGACCGTAAGTTTGTCACCGCCGGCGCCGTGATCGACGGATCTTCCGTGCTCATCTCGAACGCATCGGTTGCGCAGCCGCTCTATGTCCGTTATGCCTGGGCGGACAATCCCGAATGCAACTTGTATAACAAGGACGGGCTGCCCGCTTCGCCGTTCCGTTGGGGCGAATAGTGCGCGACAGCACCAACTAAGCGGCGCCGCCGCTGATTACTGCGCTTACTTACGTTCTTGTTAGTCGGCGATGTAACCCGTTCGTCTCTTCATCCCTCTAACCCAGCAGGAGGGAAGTGAGCCTGAGCGGCGAGTTACAAGAGAACGTCGCTTGAGTGCGCGCTTCCAACTTAGGAATGAGTTTCGGACCCGTAGTCAATAACCTCGCAGTCGGATACCCGCCGGCCAGGGAAAAGGCCTAGCCTCAGTGAATCCCGCCAATCCGGACGGCTGGGCCGCGTGGCGCGGCCGTCCATGTCCTTTCATCGGGCGCTACAATCGACTGGTGCTGTCCTCTTTCGCCCCACTGCCATGCGCCTCTATCTAGGAGTAGACGGCGGCCAATCCAACACCAAGGCGGTCATCGGTGACGAATCCCGGCGCATTCTCGGCTCGGGCGCCGGCGGACCCTGTAACCACGCGGCGGCGGGCGAAGGGCGGGCGCGCATGGAACGCGGCGTGACGGAGAGCCTGGAAGCCGCCTGCGCCGATGCAGGCCTTGACGCGGCCTCCGTTTGTTTCGAGGCGGCGTGCTTCGGTATGAGCGGCGGTCCGGAAGACAAAGAGGCAATCCTATCGCGGATCCTGCGCACCCGCCGCCTCATCGTCACCACCGACGCCGTCATCGCGCTCGCGGGCGCCACCTCGGCGGGCGTAGGCATCGCGGTAATCGCGGGCACCGGGTCTATCGCTTTCGGCCGCAACACCCAGGGCCGCGCGGCTCGCGCCGGCGGCTGGGGCCACATCTTTGGCGATGAGGGCAGCGGCTTCGACACGGTCCGCCGCGCTCTGCGAGCCGCCCTCCGCATGGAGGAAGGCTGGGGCCCGCCCACAAGTCTGCTAGCCGCCCTCCTCGCCGCCACCGCTTCACGCGACGCGGACGAGATGTTGCACCGGTTCTACGGCGACGAATGGCCGCGCGACCGGGTGGCCGCCCTGGCGCCGCTACTCGATGCCGCCGCGCTCGAGGGCGATGCCGTCGCGATCGAGATCCTCAGCCGTGCGGCCCAGGAACTGGCGCTGATCGCCGCCGCCGTACGCGGCCAACTCTGGCAGCCCGGCGAGACCGTCGAAGTCGCAACCATCGGCGGAGCCTTCCAGAGCCGGACCCTGCTCGAACGCTTCCGCCTGCTGGTGGAATTGGAAGCCGGAAACCGCTGCGGCCCGCCCCTCAGAAGCCCCGCTGAGGGAGCGCTGTTGGAAGCCTACCGCGCAGGCTGAGTGGAGCAGGCGCTTCCGCCTGCCAACCCCAGCCCAGGCGGCGGGCGGTCAGTTGCAAGGGCTGTGTGTTTGGAGGAGACTGGTGTTGCGTGAGATTCAAACGCCACGCCGAGTCACCCCTTAAGAGAAAGGCCCATCGCGGCTTTCGGGGCTATCCGGTCGCGACAGTCGCGTTTTACGGACCGGACGACAAACGCGCCAGCAAAGTCGCGGTTGGGGTTGTGACCGCGCAGGACGCCGATCCGATCGCTATGGAACGTTGGTTCGCCGAGGACGGCGACGCTCGGACAGATCCTGTCGTCGCAGGCGAGATCCTCCAATTTCTGAGCGTTCACGGAGCCAGGTCGGTTGTCATGACCGACGGCATCGTCGGCTGCCCACACGAAGAGGGGGTCGATTATCCGGATGGGCAGGTGTGTCCGCGGTGCCCATACTGGGCCCACCGCGACCGCTGGGCTGGCGATATTGTGCACTGACGGTTGCACTTCGAACCGAGCCGCGAACGTAAGAGAGCGGTTGCCGGCGTGATCCTATTCGTGGCAACCATGGGGGAGACGTCGCGAGGAATCTTCATGCCACTATCCTCTCCGCGGTTCGCGCTGCCCCTTCCCCGCCCCAAATCTCCCTTTACTTTCCACCTCTTCAAGTGTTAGCCTAAGTGTCTGATAATGCGTACAGTTGACCTTATCCAGCGGAAACGGGACGGCGGCGAGCTCACTCCCGAAGAGATTGAATACCTGGTGGGAGGCTATACCACCGGCGACATCCCCGATTACCAGATGTCGGCCTTCCTCATGGCCGTCTACTTCTCGGGCATGACCGACCGCGAAGTCAGCAGCCTCACCGAATGCATGCTGCGTTCCGGCGAAAGCGTCGATCTTTCCGCGGTGCCCGGCGTGAAGGTCGATAAGCACTCCACCGGCGGAGTCGGCGATAAGACCAGCTTGATTGTCGCCCCCCTCGCTGCCGCCGCGGGCGTCATCGTCCCCATGATGTCCGGCCGCGCCCTCGGCCACACCGGGGGAACCCTCGATAAGCTCGAATCCATCCCCGGTTTCCGCACCAATCTCTCGCCCGAGGAAGTCCAGAAGCAGCTCGCCGAAATTGGCCTGTGCTTCATCGGCCAGACCAACCAACTCGTCCCCGCGGATCTCAAGCTCTACGCCTTGCGCGACGTCACCGCAACCGTCGAATCCATCCCCCTCATCTCGTCTTCCATCATGTCGAAGAAGCTGGCCGAAGGCGTGGACGCGCTCGTGCTCGACGTGAAAGTCGGCGCCGGCGCCTTCATGAAGAAGCAGGTGGATGCCCGCCGCCTCGCCCAGATGATGGTGGGCATTGGCCGCCGCATGGACAAGAAGGTCCAGGCTCTCATCACCGATATGAGCCAGCCCCTGGGCTTCGCCGTGGGCAACGCGCTGGAAGTCATGGAGGCTTCCCAAACCCTTCAGAACGCCGGGCCGCACGATCTCACCAAGCTCTCGCTCGAACTCGCCGCGCGCATGATCCATCTCGGCAGGCAGTCCGCCACTCTCGATGAAGCCCGCCGCATCGCCGAGCAGCACCTGGTCGATGGCTCGGGCTTCAAGAAATTCAAACAGGCCGTCGCGGCGCAAGGCGGCAACCCGCAGGCGCTCGACAAGTTTGAGCTGCTGCCCAACGCCACCGGCATGCGCGAAGTGGTCTCGCCGCGCGGCGGCTACGTCACATCCATCGATGCGGAGGATATCGGCGCCGCTTCCAACCTGATCGGCGCCGGACGCGAAAAGCGGGACGACGCCATCGACCCCGCCGTGGGCATCATTCTCGAGGTCAAAGCCGGCGAGAAGGTGGATGCCGGCTCCGTGCTCTGCCGCCTCTATTACACCGGCGAAGAGCGCGTCGATATGGCCGCCGAAATGGTGGAGGACGCCTTCCGCATCTCCGGCCAAAAACCTGACGAGCGCGAATTGATCCTCGAAGTCGTGGGGTAGAATGGGCCGCTTCACGGGCTTCCTGGGCCTCCTCGTCATTTTGGCGGTCGCTTGGCTGTGCTCCAACAACAAGCGGGCCATTAAACCGCGGCTGATCGCCTGGGGCCTCGGTCTCCAGTTCTGTTTCGCCCTGCTCGTATTGAAGACCGATTTCGGGAAAATCTTTCAAGCCATCGGCAGGGGCGTCAACGCCATGCTCGATTTTTCCGAGGCCGGAACCAGTTTTCTCTTCGGTACGCAATTGGGCACGAAGGGCGGTCCCTATGGCGTCATCTTCGCCTTCCAGGTTCTGCCCATCATCATCTTCATCGCTTCCTTCTTTTCCATCCTCTACTACCTCGGCATCATGCAGTGGATGGTGCGCGCCATGGCCGTCGGCATGCAAAAAGTCATGGGCGTGAGCGGCGCCGAATCGCTCAACGTCGCCGCCAGCATTTTCATGGGCCAGACGGAAGCGCCCCTCACCATCAAGCCGTTCCTCGCCGGCCTCACCGAATCCGAGCTGTTCGTCATCATGACCGCCGGCATGGCGCACGTCTCCGGCTCTACCATGGCTGCCTACGTGAAGGTCGCCGGCGTTTCCATCACGCACCTGCTCACCGCCGTGATCATGACCGCCCCGGCCACCATCATGCTCGCCAAAATCTTTGTCCCCGAAACGGAAAAGCCCGTCACGGCTGGCCGCGTCGATATCAAGGTGGAGAAGACCGCCGTCAACGTGATCGATGCGGCGGCCCAGGGAGCGGGCGACGGTCTGCACCTGGCGCTCAACGTCGGCGGCATGTTGATCGCGTTCCTGGCGCTGATCGCCATGTTGAACGGCATCCTCGGCTGGGTCCATGCGCTGCCGTTGATGGCGTGGCTGCCTCCCTCGCTCCAGCAGATCTTCGGAGTCGTTCTCGCGCCGGTGGCCTGGGTCATGGGTGTGCCGTGGAAGGACGCTTCCGCCATCGGCAACCTGCTCGGCACGCGCGTGGTGACGAATGAGTTCGTGGCCTTTCTCGCCCTCGGTCCCATGAAGGCGACGCTCGAACCGCGGTCTTTCGTCATCGCCACCTATGCGCTGTGCGGCTTCGCGAATTTCAGTTCCATCGCCATTCAAATCGGCGGCATCGGCGCCCTGGCCCCCACGCGCAAGTCGGACCTGGCGCGTTTGGGCCTGCGCGCCGTGGCCGCCGGATCCATGGCTAATTTCATGTCGGCCTGCATTGCGGGGATGTTGTTATGACCGATCGAGCCAATCTAGTGGGGCAGGCGCTTCCGCCAGCCCTCTTCGACCAAGCCAAAGCCTTCATCGAAGGCCGTACCACCCACCGACCCTCCATCGCTTTGGTATTGGGGAGCGGCCTCGGCGCTTTCGCCGATGTACTCGCGGACCGTGTGGAGATACCCTACTCCGAGATTCCCGGCTGGCCCTGCTCCACGGCCGTGGGACATGCCGGCAAGCTGGTCCTCGGCCGTCTCGGCGAGCTGGAAGTGGCCGTCATGGCCGGCCGCGCCCATCTCTATGAGGGCTATACGCCTGCCCAGGTGACCTTCGGCGTGCGCGTGCTCGGGCTCCTGGGCGTGCGTTCCCTGGTCCTCACCAACGCCGCCGGCGGCATCGATAAGTCGCTCGAACGCGGCGGCCTCGTGCTGATCTCCGACCACATCAATTTGCAGGGATCGAACCCCCTCGCCGGACCCAACGACGATGCTCTGGGACCGCGCTTTCCCGATATGACCGACGCCTATTCGCGGCGATTCCGCGAGAGGGCCAAGCTGGTGGCGGCGGAAAACTGCGTTCCCCTCTCGGAAGGCGTGTATGCGGCCATGCTCGGGCCGAACTATGAAACGCCCGCGGAAATCCGTTTCCTGCGGACCATTGGCGCGGATATCGTGGGCATGTCCACCGCGGCGGAGGCCATCGTCGCCAATCACATGGGCATGCGGGTACTCGCCATCTCCTGTGTCACCAACATGGCCGCCGGCATCCTCCAGCAAAAAATCGACCACGAGGAAGTCCTCGAAACCGGCGCCATCGTGCGCGATACGCTGTTGAAGTTTCTCAAGGCCCTGCTGCCGGAACTGGCCGGGGCGGAGGAATGACCGGCGCGCTGGTCTCCGCCGCGCTGGCCGCCCGCGAGAACGCCTTCGCGCCGTTTTCCAAATTCAAAGTCGGCGCCGCCATCGAAGACGCGGAGGGACGCATTCACACCGGCTGCAACGTCGAGAACGCCACCTACGGCCTCACCGTGTGCGCCGAGCGCGTGGCGCTCTACAAGGCCATCTCCGAGGGCGTCCGCCGGTTCCGCCGCATCGCGGTCGCCGCCGGCGCCGATGCGCTCACGCCGCCTTGCGGCGCCTGCCGGCAGATCCTCTGGGAATTTTGCGGCGATATCGAAATCGTCCTGGCGAACCCGCAAGGCAAAACCGAAACCTGGCATTTGAAGGAACTCTTCCCGAAGCCTTTCGATGTTTCGTATCTGTAGCTTCTTCCTCTTCGTTTGCGCGCTTGCGGCAGAGCCGGTCGATTGGATCTGGAGCGGCCGCTACCTCATCACAGAGGACGCGCAACACCGCGTCATCCCGAACGGCGCCGTCGCCATTCGCGGCGAGCGCATCGTGGCCGTCGGGACCAAATCCGCCATCGACGCGCGCTTCCAGGCGAAGCAGCGCATCGACCGCCCCGACGCCATCCTGGCCCCCGGCCTGATCGATACCCACACGCACGCCGCCATGTCGCTGTTCCGCGGCATCGCCAACGACCGGAATTTGCAGGACTGGCTGAACAAGTTCATCTTCCCCGCCGAGGCCAAGAACGTAACGCCCGATTTCGTGCGCTGGGGCGCGCGCCTGGGCTGCCTGGAAATGCTGCTCGGTGGAACCACCACCTTCACCGACATGTACTACTTCGAGGACGTGGCGGCGGAAGTGGCCCAGGAAGCCGGGATGCGCGGCGTGCTGGGCGAGACCGTCATCGGCTTCCCGGTGGCCGACGCCAAGACGCCCGCCGACGCCCTGAAATACGCCGAGCGATTCCTGCAAAGGTTCCGCAACGATCCGCTGGTGGTTCCGGCCGTGGCCCCGCACGCGCTCTACACCAATTCCGACGCCACCCTGCAAGCCGCGCGCGCGCTCGCCAACAAGTACCATGCGCCGCTGTTGATCCACCTTTCCGAAACCAAAAAAGAAAACGACGACGAACAGGCCAAGCGGCGCCGCAGCCCCACCCAGACGCTCGACGCGCTGGGCGTATTCAACGGCCGGACCGTGGCTGCGCATTGCGTGGGGATGAGCGACGCCGATCTACGGATTCTCAAGCTGCGCGGCGTGGGCGTGGCGCACTGCCCGTCGAGCAACGCGATGCTCGGCAGCGGCGTGGCGCCGGTTCCGAAGATGCTCGCCCTGGGGATCGCCGTCGGTCTCGGACCGGACGGCCCGGCCGGCAGCAACAACGATTTCGACGTCTTCGAGGAAATGGACCTCGCCGCGAAGCTGCAAAAGGTGACGGCGCTAAACCCCCAGGCGCTTTCCGCCGCCACGGCCCTCGAGATGGCGACCATCGGCGGCGCGCGCGCGCTGGGCATGGAAAAGGAGATCGGCTCGCTTGAAGCCGGCAAGCGGGCCGATTTGATTTCCGTGCGTCTGGACCGTCCCAACGCCCAGCCGGTCTACGATGCGGTTTCGCAGATGGTCTATGCCCTCAAAGCCGCCGACGTGCGCGACGTGATGGTGAACGGCCGGCCCGTGGTGCGCGACGCGAAGATTCTCACGTTGAATCAAGACCAGATCTTACAGAAGGCCGCGGAATACGGCGTCCGTGTGGCCGCGTCATTGCGTTAGGGTCCCGTCCCAGAGCAGAGGATCGGGGCCGGAGAGTTTCCGGAAAAGCTCGTAATTGGCGGCGGCCTCGGAACCCTTGCCTTCGCGCGCGGCTTCCAAACCTCGCAGATAGAAAATGCGCGGGAAGCAAAACGAGAGGATTGGCGCGCTTCCCGCGGCGGGAATCGGATTCAACCGGAGAAGGGGCGCGGCTTCCTGGCCGCGGCCGGTTTCGAGATAGGTCCACGCGAGCAGGATGGGCAGGGAGTCTTGCGGATCCGCCTGGTCGGCGTTGTCGTAGATCCGCTTCAGGACTTGCGATGCGGGTCCGAACTCTTTGGCGACAAGCAAGGCATACGCGAGGGCCATGTCCTTGTCGGGATCGCGCGGGGTCCCGGAGAAACTCTGCGCGGCGCGCGCGGTCCATTCCGCCGGAGACGCGGGCGGGGACGTGAGGAAGCGGGTGAGCGCCACAAGTTCCGCGGTGGAGGGGTCAACGCCGGCGGCCGCCTGGCCGGCGATTCGCGCGGCCTCGGCGCGGTCTCCCAGCACCAGCTTCCAGAGAGCCAGCGTGGCATAGGCCCGGGCGGCCATTTCGCGCGAGGGGCCGTTTTGAGCGGCGCGCGCGGAGGCCTCCAATTGCGCAGCGGCCTCTTTGCGCCGCCCGCTCGCCCATAGCCACTCGGCCTTTCGGTAATCGAGCGATGGGTCGTGCTCGGCGGCACGGGCATCCAGGTACTGGCGCGCCAATCCGTCGGCGCCGGCGATATCGCCCGTCATCAGGCGGGCCATGGCGGCTTTGAAAAGGGAGCCGTCCGACTCGAAGTGCGGGGTCTTCCGGGCGGCCTGGAGATAGAAGCTCTCGGCTTCACGGAGATGCCCGAGGAGCAGATTCACGTCGCCCATGGAATCCAAAGGGTTGGCATCGGCGGGGCGAAGCGCCTGGTATCGGCGGAGGGCCGCCATGGCGGCGGGAAGGTCGCCGGCGTGGGCGCAGGCATAGCCCAACTGGTTCAGCGAGTTGACATCCTGCGGCTCGATGGCAAGGGCCTTTCCATAATCGCCGACGGCCTGGGAATACAAGTGGGCATTCGACCGGGCTTCGGCCAGCGCCTGCCACACGGTGGGGTCGGATGGCGTCAGCTTGGAGACCACATCCAAGGCGCGTAGCCGGGCGGCCGGGTCGCCGCGCAGTTCGGCGTCCGCGACCTCGAGGCGCGCGCGTTCCAAGGGCCGCAGATCGGTGTTGAGGGCCTGACCGATCACGGCCATGGCGCCGGCGGCATCCCGGTTCTGGGCTTTCAGTTGCGCGAGGAGACGGTAGGCCGCCGCGAAATCCGGGCTGGCGGCGATGGCCTGTTCCAGGTTGCGTACGACCTCCGCCGGATCGCTGCCTTCGAGCGCGGCCATGTAGTACTTCAGAGCCGGAGCGTGCGAGGAACGGTACGGCGGGGCGCCGTCCCAAAGCTGCCGGGCCAGGGCATAAGCCGCCGCGATGACATCGTTTGCAGGGGCCGATGCAGTGACCGCCGTGGTCATTTTCCCGGTCTGGAGATTTTCAATTACGAGCCGGGCGTTTAGCCGGCCACCGGAGACGAAGTAGTCGCCATAGCCCAGGCGGTTGGCGCCGGCGACCATCGCCAATCCCCGTTCAGCGGAAATTCCCGGCGCGGATACGGGCCGGGCCCCCATGACGCGCTCGAAGTTGTGAATCCGCGTGGAGGGGATGGCGTACATGGCAGGGGCTCCGGCGAGTTCGGAGGTGACGATTTCGGAGAAGGCGCGGCCCATCCAATCGGCGGAAGGGTCGGAGCCGAGGTTTTCGAAGCGGAGGATGGCGATGCGCTGGAATTCGGGCGCGGGCCGGCGGGCGCAGGAGGGGAGGGTCAGGAGCAGCAGGACCATCAGAAGGGGGCCGAGGGCCGGGGGCCGGGGGCCGGGAGCCAGGAAGAAAGGGGCCGGGGGCCGGGGGCCGGGGAGAAGGCGCTTAGAGTACACGCGGCTCCGAGGTTAGTAGGGCCTTGAACTCCGGGAGGTCGCGCATGGCTTGGAATTCGGGGTCTTGCTCCAACTTCTTTTTGTCGTGGAAGCCCTCTTCGAGGGCTTTCTTCAGGTACTGGATGGCCAGATCGGTCTTGGCGGCCTTGGCGTAGATCTTGGCGAGATCGTAGTGGTAGCGGGCGCGGTCGGCCACGGTGCTGTCTTCGAGCGCGGTGCCAAAGGGCGAGCGGTTCTCGAAGACATCCGGATCGAGCCGAAAGGCTTCCTGGTATTCCTGCATCGACAGGACATCCTGTTTGCGGGCGAAGTAGGCGGTGCCGAGGTTCTTGTGGAAAGAAGCCGCATTGGGCATGAGTTCGATGGCCTTCTTGTAGGCGGTTATCGCGCGCCGGTAACTCTTGCGGGCGTAATAGACGGCGCCCAGGTTGTTGTGGGCGGCGGGGTAATCGGGATTGAGCTTGACGGAACGCTCATAATCCGCCTTGGCCTTATCGAGCTGGCCGAGCTGGTGCCAGGCGATCCCGGTTTTGTTCCAGATGACCGCATTGTCCCTGGGGGCCTGGCCATAGGCTTCAATGGCCTCACGGTACTGCTTGTGAACCATGAAAAGATCGCCACGCTGCTCGGGGGTGAGGGATTTCGCGGGCGCCGGACCGGACTCTCCCTGAGCCATGAGACAGCCGAGACCCGCCACTAGCGCGATGGCGAACCTGAAAGAAACCATACGCGCCTCCTTCGCTTTATTTAAACACACCCATTAGACGCCGCAAGATGCCCGGTTGCTCCTGCTTCTTGGGAGGATCGGGCGGAGGCGGCGTGGTCTGGGTGGCGGGGCGCACCGGACGGACCGCGGGACGGCGCGGCGCGGAAGGCGGCGTCTCGCCATCGCTATCGGTGACCGGCGGGCGCGCGTCGGCCGGCGCGGCGACTGCCGGCGCGGGGCTAATGGAGGAGGTATCCCAACCGGACACGTTGGTAACGCCCCGGCCGCGGTGCAGCGGACACGTGCCCACCGGCTCGGTGCCGGCGATATAGACCTCGCGACGGACCTTAGGGCAACTGGAAGTGGCGGGCATGCCGGATTCCGGATCGATCATGATAGAAACGACGCCGCCGGGGCTTTCAAACGGCTTGGTATCGCGGTATTCGCGAAACTGGAGGGCGCGTTTCATGAACTCGGCCCAAACGGGCGCGGCGGAATGCGCGCCTTCGAGGTCCAGGTTCAGATCGTTATCGAATCCCACCCACACCACACAGAGGAGTTCGGAAGTGTAGCCCGCGAACCAGCCATCGTGGGAAGTTCCGGTCTTCCCGGCCACGGGGAAGTTCAGGTTGTAGCGCGCGGCCACGCCGGCGGCCGTGCCGGTGCGGATGACCTCCTGCAAGAGGTCGGTCATGATGTAGGCCACGCGCGGATCGAGCTGCTGCTTGCTTTCGATTTTATTCTTGTAGACCGATTTGCCCTTGTCATCGCGGACCGTATCGATAAAGCTGGGCTTGATCCACTCGCCATGGTTGGCGAAGAGGGTGTAGGCTCCCACGGCTTCGAGCGGGGTGATTTCGTAGGTGCCGAGGGCCACGGCCGGGGTGGGCTGAATGTCATCGGTCATGCCGGCGCGGCGGGCCATGGCGACTACGGCGGGATAACCGACGGTCTCCGCGACTTTGACGGTGGCCACGTTGAGCGAGTGCGCCAGAGCTTCTCGGAGGGTGACGGTACCCATGAAATTGCCCTCGAAATTATCGGGGCTATAGGACTTGCCATCGAAATAAAACGTAGTGGGTTCGTCGACCACCTGGGTGCTGGCGGTGAGCACGCGAGAGGCGCCGTTGACTCCGGTATCGATGGCCGCGGCGTAGACGAAGGGCTTAAAGACGGAACCGGGCTGGCGCTTGGCGAGGATGTGATTGAGCTGGGAGACGCCGTAATTGCGGCCGCCGACGAGAGCCTTGACCTCGCCCGTGTGCGGATCGATGGCGACGAGGCCGACCTGCGCTTCAGGAGGAGTCTGACCGTGGAAGCGGCGCTGGCGCTTGATCTGGGCGTCGACTTCGATCATGCCCAGGCGGACGGCCTCAGCGGCCTCGCGCTGGAGGCGCAAGTCGATGGTGGTGTAGATGCGAAAGGCGTTGGACTGGAGGTCGGCGTCCTGGAATTTGCTCTGCATCTCATCGTCGATCATGTCGACGAAGTAGGGGGCTTCGGCGGATTGGGCTGCGCCCTTGGCCACGGTGAGGGGCGAATCGACGGCGATGGCGTAGTCGCGATCGTTAATGAAGCCGTTCTGCCGCATCAACCCGAGCACGACGTTGCGGCGGTCGCGGAGGTGATCGGGATGGCGGAAGGGGTCGAAGTAGGCGGGCCAGCGAGGCAGGCTGGCGAGCTCGGCGGCCTCGGGGACGGTGATTTGGCTGAGGTCCTTACCGAGGAACGCTTCGGCGGCCTCTCCGAAGCCGTGAATGCGGAAGGTGCCGCGCGAGCCGAGGTAGATTTGATTGGCGTAATCTTCGAAGATCTGTTCCTTGGAGAGGCGCTGCTCGAGCTCGAGGGTGATGACCACCTCGGCGAGCTTGCGGCCCCAACGCTTGTCGGGCGAATCAAGGCCGGTATCGAGCCAGAACATGCGGGCAAGCTGCTGGCTGAGGGTGGAGGCGCCCTGTTCTTTGCGGCCTTCCTTGAGATCGACGTAGGCGGCCTTGACGATGCGAATGGGGTCGAAGCCGGAGTGCTGGAAGAAGCGTTTGTCCTCGGCCGAGGTGAGGGCGTCGACCATCACCCTGGGGATGTCGGCGAACTTGACGATGCGGCGCTTTTCGCGGCTGGGGCCGGATACGTTGGTGATGAGCTGCGGCTCCAGTTGGTACTGGACGCGCGCGGTATTGTCGCGCAGGGAGACGATTTGCGAGATCTTGCCGCCGGCGAAGGAGATGACCCCGGCCTCCTGTTCGAAATAGGAATCGACGCCCGGGAAGATCTCAATGGACCTGGGATGTATCTGATAGTAGCCAACCGGGTTATGGTTCGAATCGGTATAGCCGCCGCGGCGCAGTTCGGAGGCGATATCGGCGGGGGAGGAGACATCGCCCACGGAGACGGTTTCGGCGGCGGCGAAGATCTTGGCGGTATTGGCGAAGGGTCCCACGCGCAATTTCTGATCGATGAGGCGGGCGTAATGCGCGTAATAGTAAGTGAACGCGCCGACTGCGAGGACAGTGCACAGAGCAAACGCGACAAGCAGGATGCGACCGACCGGCCCGAGGAAGAAACGCGTCAGCCTTGCGCCCTTGGCGACCCGGAATTTCATTTCTTTCTTGGGCACTCGATACAATTTTCGCATGTTGAGGGGAAGAGTGGCTGCGGGCGAGGGACGTTTCAGCTTGGTCAGCCTTGTTTCGGCTCCTTTTCAGCGAGACGCGACGGACCGGCAAGGCAAATATCGCAGTTGCAGCCGTTGAAGTGGTGGGCGTTGTCGGCGTTGGGAGGTCCCCAGGGGTTGCGGGGGGCGGCGGCGGGGGTTTCGGAGGGTTCGGAGGCGGTTTCGGGGGTGGGTTCTGAGGGGGATTGGGAGGCGGTAAGCGGTTCGGTTTGTTGGGGTTCGGGGGGAATTGGGTTCGTTTGGGGTGGGAGGGTTTCGGAGGGGTTAAGAACGCAGCCCAAAGGGCCTGCGCCACTGCTGGGGAGGGACTTAATTCGCTCGAAATCCTGGACGGCGCGGCGGTAGAGGCGCTCAGCTTGGGCGTTGTAGCGCATGCACAGGTGGATGACGTTGCAGGCGCCGACGCTGCGGCGGAATCCTTCGGCCAGGAGGTAGTTTTTGACCTGCTGCTTACCGGGTTCGCCACCGCCGTACATTTCCGGGTCCATCTCCATGAGGGGACGTTCGCGGAGATTGAGGACGTCGTTGAGACAGGTGGTGAGGGTCCCGGCTTCGAGGCGGGCGGCGCGGTTCATGGATTGTTGGGTGATGGCGATTCGCTCGACGGCGAAGAGTTCCTGGGCGTTGGTTGGCTGATAGAGATCGATGACACTTTCTCTGAGCTCGGCGATTTCATCGATGTCTTCGAGGCGGGGGATGGTGTAGGCGGCTGCGGCGAAGCCGTGTTTGCGCGCGTTCTGAGCGGAACGGGCTTTGCCATCGGGGGTACGCGGGCCGGTGGAACCGGCGGCATTGGCGCGATTGGCTGCGAATTGCTCTGGGGAAACGTAATGTTGTGAGTTTTGCATGGGATTGTCTGAATGTCCTTCCAATTCCAGAATGTCATGGGGGTAGGTAGGGTTTGAGTTGCTGGATGGGTTAAGTTGTGGGAAGGAAAGGGGGATGATTTATTTGGAGTTGCGGTGACCGATGGGGCCGGCAAGTGCGGAAGTCAAAAGGGCGAGAAGCCCACTTGTCGTTCCCGTGAGGAACAGATCGAAAAGCTGTGGTGTCTAATGAAAGCATGCGCCGCATACGGTGGACCGATCTGCCCGAAGATCCTGCCATGCTATCCGGCTGGCAACTCCCGTCTTTGGTCCTCGCAACCCTGTTTTTCAATTTCTTTTTTTGGTACGTACCGGCGACGACTTTTCCGTTCATAGGCTCGCCAATTCTCTATCTCGCATCCCTGGGCACGGTGATTGCACTCGTGGCGGTGTTCTTCTTCCTATGCCCAGCCCTAGCCGCCCACCGAACACGAAAATCCCTATTCCAACTCGCGGAGGCATCGTTCGGCGTGGTCCCTGCTATCGGCTTCCGAATAGGCTGCGTGATGCTTTGTATGCTCTGGCTCGCGGGGACGACAGGGGTGTTGTTCAATAACGTTCTGAGATTCGTGCTACAGCGGAGTCTTACCCTAGTCGAAGTGAGCCTCTTTCTGGGTCTTCCCGTCGTATTCCTTTTCGTGACGGGATTGCAGAACCTGCGGACGAGCGCCAAACTCGCCTTCTTCACAAACAAACTCGGGGCAGCTTTACTAATCGCAGCGGCGCTCCGGGTGAGGCCTTATTTGCCTGATGCTTGGAGTGATCTCGGAAACACCCTCCCAGGCAGCGATATCTGGACGCGAATTGCGGAGCCGCTCATGGTGATCTGCCCGCTGGCGTTGCTCGCAGCGAACTTCGGCACCCGAACGCGGAGCCGGAAAGATGTCACGTTCATCGGCCTCTTCGGACTGGCTATCCCCATGGCGGCCACACTATTCGCCGTTAGCCTGATCCAGCGTGCCGCGTACCACTGGCGCTCGGATCTGGGCGGCTTGGCGAATATCGCGCTAGCGCTGTGGGGCGGGGACTCCGGGCACTACCAATTTCAGTGGATTGCCCTGGCGATGGTTACGTTATTTGGCATTGCACGATTCTGCACTCGGATGTGGAGAGCTGCCGTGGCGCCAATTATGGGTTCGTTGAGACTGCGGCTGGCCGTTCTTGCAGCGACCCTGATCCTCGTGGTGGCCCTCAGCACAAGTGAATCTATGATAATCACGCGAGGCGTGGAGATCGCGGCGCGTGTCACGGGCAGCATAGCAGCGGTCCTCACCGCAGATTTCATCTTGACGCGATGGCGATTTGCTCGGGCTAGGCGTGTGGATTGGCTATCACTGGTATCTGTGGGCGTGGGCCTCATAGCTGGAGGACCGCTGACGTTCTGGGAGGGCGCTGATTATCAATACCATCTGACCGCGTCGATCCTATTACCTTATGCAGCCAGCTTTGTGTCTCGCGTGATCGGACTCTTGGTCCTGCTCAGAGTGGAGCGCCGTGCCTCGGTGAACACTTCAAAACCGGCCATCAATGATCACTTCAAAACCGGCCAACGAAGCCGAACCCAGGACATGAAATTGTTTTAGCGCGCCGAGGGTATTTCGGGCAAGCTTTTCCTCATT
>Ga0181520_10001808_pt1 | contig 42189 bp, 43 predicted proteins | sample PEATcosm2014_Bin_29_FD_132451 | JGI IMG/M metagenome (GOLD analysis project Ga0181520, IMG submission 132451) | Peatland microbial communities from MTU Mesocosm Facility, Houghton, MI, USA - PEATcosm2014_Bin02_30_metaG | ecosystem: Environmental > Terrestrial > Soil > Wetlands > Peat | place... | reverse complement strand
GTCGAAATCTTTCGGGCTTCCGTTGCAAGAAGCCAGGAAATTGAGGAAGGGGCCCGGTGGACGGGATGGTGGAGATCGCGTAAACGCGCATCCAGTACTCGCCCCATCTCATGCCGTCCACTTCCGGAGCAGCTTCCGCTTCGGTTATGTCCGGATTGTCGGCTACCCGGAAGCGATGGCGAGGGGCCAGGGTGTAGCCGCTGCCAAGCCTGGTGTGTCCAGATTTAGCGACGTTGTGTGTCCTGCACAAACCCTCGCAGCCACTCCGCCATCTGGTCCCGAACGCGCCGGAATGCCACTGGCGCCTGATCGGGCGGGGCGGCGGCGGGATCTTCGAAGCTTTGATGGATTCGTTGTCCGGCGCCGGGAAAGATGGGACAGGATTCGCGGGCGTTGTCGCAAACCGTAATTATGTAGTCAAAGGACTGACCGGTGAATTCATCCACCGATTTCGAGCGGTGTTGGGAAATATCGATACTGAGCTCTTGCATGGCCTGGACGGCATGCAGGTTCAGGCCGGCGGGACGGGTGCCGGCGCTGAAGACCGAAAAGCGATCATCGGTCATATGCCGCAGCAAACCTTCCGCCATCTGACTGCGGGCCGAATTGCCCGTGCACAGAATCAACACTCTTTGTTTGTTCATTGCGCCCTGTTTCCATACGGATCACAGATTGCGACGACCGGTTCACCAATAACGGCCGCTGCGAAATAGCGGCGCTGGAAAAACAGAGATACATTTACTAGCCCTATCATGACCGGGACCTCAACCAATGGGCCGATAACGGCGGCAAACGCCGCTCCCGAGTTGATCCCAAATACCGCAACCGCTACGGCGATGGCCAACTCGAAGTTGTTCGAAGCCGCCGTAAACGACAGCGTCGCGGTCTTCGAATAATCCGCTCCCAGCTTCTTGCCCATGTAGAACGACACCAGGAACATCAAGACGAAGTAAATCAACAAGGGGATCGCGATGCGGACGACATCCAGCGGCAAGCGCACGATGTACTCACCCTTAAGCGAGAACATCACCACAATCGTGAACAGCAAAGCGATCAGCGTCAGGGGACTGACCCGCGGCACGAAATTATGGTCGTACCATTCGCGGCCCTTGGCGCGAACCAGCACGGTGCGAGTCAGAAACCCCGCCAGGAACGGGATGCCAAGATAGATGAAGACGCTCTTGGCAATTTCACCGATGGAGACGTTCACCACCGCTCCATGCAACCCGAGCTTCGGAGGCAGGACCGTAATGAAGTACCATGCGTAAACGGAATAGAGAAACACTTGGAACAGCGAATTGAAGGCGACCAAACCGGCGGCGTACTCCGTGTCACCTTTGGCCAGTTCGTTCCATACAATCACCATGGCAATGCACCGGGCCAGGCCGATCATGATGAGGCCCGCCATATACTCCGGATAGCCGCGCAGGAAGACGATGGCCAGCACGAACATGAGGATCGGACCCACGACCCAGTTTTGTACCAGGGAAAGCCCCAGTACCCGCTTGTTCCGGAAGACCTCGCCGAGTTCCTCGTAGCGGACCTTGGTGAATGGCGGATACATCATCACGATCAGACCAACCGCAATCGGAATCGACGTAGTGCCAACACTAAACCGGTTGAGAAACGGTACGATGCCCGGCGCCAACCAACCGGCGATGACGCCGATGGCCATGGCGGCAAAGATCCAGGCGGTGAGATAACGATCCAGAAAACTAAGGCGCGATCCGACGCTGCTTTTCATCTGGTCTTTTGTGCTCCTCTACGCTCTCTGAGAATTCTGCGCCGTCGATCGCGCCAGCGCGGAATACGGCTTCCATTCGCTGGCCGTGCAGGAACCGGCTTCAATCGCCTTCCTGAGCTTGCGGGAATCCGCTTGCAGGTCTTCCGACGACTGGAACGCCTCTCGAAGAAAGGCAAAAAGGTGCTTGTGAACCCCCGCGGACGGCCAGGCCAGGCGGTAGTACATCCGGATCCCGTCCCGGCGATCAACCAGCAGGCCAGAGTTTTTCAGGTACGTCAGATGGCGGGACACGTTGGCCTGCGACGTTTCCAACACATACTGGATGTCGCAAACGCATAACTCCCCGTGAATCAGCAGGTTGAGGATTCGGATGCGTGTCGGATCCGCTAAACCTTTGAATAGCCGTACCAACTCGTTCATCGCTGATCTCCCGACTGAAATGGTAGCAGCATATTATCGTTAATACGCATCCATGTATAGACGTATAAGGGGGGGTGGTCGCGCCGAGCGGTGGATGGCGCGGCTCCCCAGGGGGATCGAGGGGTGAAAAATGCATATGCGTGTAAAAATGGCGCGTTCGGTGACTGTCGGTGTGGCGCCTGTCCTGATGGTGGTCATGCTGGGGACTCTTCTGACAGGTTGTTCGCTCTCGAATCGGAAAACCCCTGAGACAACGGTCCCCGCTGGCGGAAGTGTTTTGATCGGTGCCGGGTCCACCTTTGACTCGGTTCTCTTTAAGCGCTGGTTTGCGACTTACCAGAATCAACACCCAAAGAACATCATCACCTACGACGTGGTCGGCAGCGGCGAGGGTGTACGGCGGTTCATTGGTAAGAGCGTCAAAGATGAGGACAAAATCGATTTTGGCGCCAGTGACGCGGCCATGCGAGATGATGAAATCGCTCTTGTCGAGAAGGGTGTTCTGATGGTGCCGATTACCGCGAGCGGCGTGGTACTCGCCTATAATTTCCCCGGCTTCCAGGGCGAACTGAAACTTTCACGAGAAGCCTACGCCGGCATCTTTCTTGGCGAGATCAAAAAATGGAATGACACGCTGATCGCCAAGTCAAATCCCGGGGTCACGCTTCCGAACCTCACCATTACGACAGTCGTGCGGCAAGACGGGAGCGGCACGACCTACGCATTTACGAAGCATCTGGACGCGATCAGCGACAAATGGCGATCCCGGTACGGTCCTGCAACTCTCGTGGATTGGCCGGGGAACGCAATGCGGGCATCGGGCAATGAAGGAGTTGCCGGCAGGATTCAGCAGTCTATCGGCTCCATCGGGTATGTTGGCTACGAATTTGCTCAGAAGATAGGTCTGAAGACCGCGATTTTGGAAAATAAGGAGGGGCGGTACGTAAGAGCTACGCCACAAAACTGCATAGCCGGGTTGGCTACGGCTACCATTCCCGAAAACCTGCGAGTTTTTGCTCCTGACCCATCCGGGCCAGATTCGTATCCTATCGTGACCTACAGTTGGATTCTCCTGCGCAGGAATTACGCTGATGCTTCCAAGGCAAAGATGGCCCGGGACCTATTTCGGTGGTGCCTGCAAGAGGGACAACAATATGCGCCTGACCTCGGTTACGTGCAGCTGCCAGCTACTGTGGCGGCAAAGGGATTGTCAGCCATCGACAGCATCACACCTGGGGAGCAATAGGCGATCTGGCAAAAGTGAACGCAGCAGACCCTCCGCCATCTGACTGGGCGCGGAAGTTTCGGTGCAAAGAATCAGAATGCGCTGGTCAGATTCCGAGTCTATTTTGTTCATCCGTCACAACCCAAATCCATGCTGCTCGCGTAAAATCGACCTTTTGGAGGTGCAATGATGTCGACATCCGCAATCAAACCTGAATTTGAAACCACCCTGAAGAACCTGCTCACCGCTTTCAATGGGGAGAGCAACGCCAACGCGAAGTACACGCTTTTTGCCAAGAAAGCCGACGAAGAAGGCTACGGCCAAGTGGCCAGCCTGTTTCGTGCCGCTGCCCGGGCCGAACAGATCCATGCCGCCAACCATGGGGCGGTCATCCGCAAGCTGGGAGGCACGCCCGAAGCCAAGATCGAGTCGCACGCCGTGAACTCCACGCGCGAGAACCTCAAGGTGGCGATTGCCGGCGAGGAATATGAGCGCGACGTGATGTATCCGGACTTCATTCAGGAAGCCGAAGAGCAAAAGAATTCCGCCGCTCTTCGTACCTTCAAAGGCGCCCTGGAGGCGGAGAAGGAGCATGCGCGGATGTACGCGCAGGCGCTGGCTACGCTTGACGAAAAGAAGGGCAAGACCAGCTATTACGTCTGCGCCGTCTGCGGCTATACGGTCGAGAAGGTCGATTTCGAACGCTGCCCCGTCTGCCAGCATCCGAAGGAAAAGTTCGAAATGATCAACTGAATTTCACCACAGAGGACCCGAACACAGAATTTAGGAGTTAGAAGTTAGAATATGGCGCCAGACTTCTAACTCCTAACTCCTAAATTCTGTGTTCTGCCTTCTGTGGTGAAATCCCAAAAAAGGAAAAGCCGGCGTTGGCGCCGGCTTTTCTAACACACGAGGAAACTATTTCTTGGGGGCCGGAGCGATGGAGTCCTTTGCCGCCTTGGCCAGATAGAACTTGGCCACAGTCTTGGCGGGAATCTTAATCGGTTCGCCAGTTTGGGGATTGCGGCCCACCCGGGCTTTGCGTTGCGACTTCTTCAGGCGGCCAAGGCCGGGAAGCACGAATACGCCGTTCTTCTTGGTCTCTTTTACCGCCACGTCGGTCAACAGTTGCAGGAAGGTTGCTGCCGTTTTGTTGTTAGTGCCTACCTTCTCCGCCATTGCGCGGACCAACTGGGTTTTCGTCATGCCTGCTGCCATGCACTTCCTCCTTGAATAAATAGGGAGCGTTATGTCGGAATCGCAAACGGATTCTATACGCGCCGCCAGGCAAAATACAACGTGAAAACCGCTGTTTTAGCGGTTTATTTCATGGTTCCCCCGCATTTCCGCCCAAAAAGGTTCTTTTTAAGCTCTAGTGCCCCGGTTGGCCGGCTTTTGGCGAGGTCGGGCGAGCGTCTCGCCGCGCGTGGCATAATGGTTGCAGGAGTCTGCCTTGGCCTGCGCAATTTGCGAAACCCGCAAAGAAAAACGATTTTGTCCGGCGCTACACGGGCGCATCTGTGCCGTCTGTTGCGGTACGGGGCGGGAAGTGACGATCGAGTGCCCGCGCGAGTGTCCCTATTTGCAACAAGCGCGACGGCAGGAACGCCGGCAGGACTTGAGCCACGCGGATCCGGCCGTCTATTTTGCCCAGGTGGAGATTCCAGAGGATGTGGTCTACCGTTTAGAGTCGCTGATCGTCGGCCTGGGATATGGCCTCTCCGAGGCTGCGCGCCACGAAGCCTCGCTGCAGGATCGCGACATGCTGGCTATCCTCACCTCTTTGGCCAAGACTTACGAGACCCTGGTCAATTCCAACCTGGTGTACGAGGTTCCCACTGCCAACCCGGTCCAGCAAGGCATTGCCGACAAGCTGCAGAAGATGATTGCCGAATACCGAGCGCTGGAACAGCAACAACTGGGCCAGGCGACTCTGCGCGATTTGGATGTGTTGCAAGTGTTGGTGTTCTTGCTTCGCCTGGGCTTATCCCGGAGCAACGGACGGCCCCACTCTCGCGCGTTTCTGGAGTTTCTGGAAGAGGGCTTTCCCCGGCAGGAATCCGGCCTGGCCGGCCCCGAGGAACCCGGGTCGCAACTGATTATTCCGTAATTCGTTTGACGGCTTGGCCTTCGCGCGGAACCGCCTCCCGCATTTGGCGCACCGTAGTCTTAAAAAGTGGATGGCGGGCGTCGGGTGCGATTTCCGCCAGGGGTTCCAGGACGAAGCGGCGCTGGTGCAGGGCGGGATGCGGGATCACCAGGTTGGCGGTATCCACCACGGACTGACCAAACAGCAGGATGTCGATATCGATGGTGCGGGGACCTTTGGCGGTAGCCGGCGAGGACCCCGAGCGGCGGCGTCCCAACGCGTGTTCGATTTGCTGCGTGCGTGCCAGAAGTTGCTTGGGCATTAGATCGGTCTCCAGAGCAACCGCGCAATTCAGAAAGCGCGGCTGGGAGATGAAATCGACGGGCTCGGTTTCGTACAGCGAGGACACGGCGGTAACCTGCCCCAACTCCCGCAAGCGTTCCACGGCCGCGTGTAGAAGGGCCTTGCGTTCCCCCAAGTTCGATCCCAGCGATAAATAGACGATCTTTTTCATGCGGCTTATTTACGATTTGTAGCCGGTAATCGAGCGGAAGCCAAGAGCTTTCGAGCTCGAAACTTGAAACTCGAAACGAGTTTCTTTTTCCGTAAGGGCCGGGCCGCCCGCGGTTAGGGGCTGCCGTTTGCGGCTGGCGGCCGCCAATCGGCAGAGGGACTTTAGCTTTATCCTGGCCATACTTATTACTTCCGTGATTCGCCAGCCGGACAGTTTTGCTCCACGATACCAGCATGGCCCTGGAAACCCTCCTCCTCTCCGCGGATCGCGAAGTCATTCGCGTTCTGCACCGCGTGCTGCAGGATTTGGGGATTGATCTGCTGTTGACGCCCACCGCTAACGATGCCGCCGATTTGCTGGCTCGCCGCAAGTTCGACGCGGTGATCGCCGATTGCTGTAGCCTTCCGGACGCCTCGGAGATTGTTCCGCGCTTGCGGCAAGGCACCTCCAACCGGTCCGCCATCGTATTTGCCGTAATCGGCCAGGGCAGCACGCTGCGGACGGCCTTTGGCATGGGCGCCAATTTCGTGTTGGAGAAGCCGCTCTCGGTGGAGCGCGCCAGCCGAACCTTTCGCGCCGCATTAGGCTTGACGGTGCGCGAACGCCGCCGCTACTTCCGTTTGGATGTCGAGATTCCGATCAGCGTGGATTGTGGAGACGGCATCATGCAGTCGCTGACGACAACCAATTTGAGCGAAGGCGGACTGGCGGTGCGGGCGCCACGCCGCTTGGCCCCTGGCGCCAAGTTGAAGATCAAGTTGGCATTGCCCAACGAACGACCGATCGAATGCCGGGGAGAGGTAGCCTGGGCCACCGATGACGGCCGTAGCGGCATAAAGCTGCTCACTCTGACCGACGCCGCCCGCCAGCAATTGACCGCTTTCATTGCCGCCAATTGCGACCAGATGATCCCCCTGGTCTCCTCGAACCCGCGCGCCTGGGGCAAAGCGGAAGCGTAGGAGCAGTAGCTAGTAGTTAGTAGTTAGTAGCTAGGGGGGGCGGCCGCGGGCCTAGCAGCTAGCTACTAACCCCTAGCTACTTACTTGGTACTTATTACTGCTTCTCAATCCGCGGGAACGGAGAGCTCGGTTTCTTCGAGTGCGGCGGGAATCGGAAACGTGGTTTCCTCCCATAAGGTGCGATCGCGCAAGATGCGAGACACCAGGGCGGTGTGCATGGCGTGACCCGCCTTGTTGGCTACAATATGTCCTAGAATCCTGCGGCCCAGCAAGGCCAAATCCCCAATTAGATCCAGGACTTTATGACGCACAAACTCATCCGTAAAGCGTAAGGGAGGGTTGGCGACGCCATCGGCGGTTAAAACCACGCAATTGTCCCGCGATACCCCGCGAATCAGTCCCATATTGCGCAAGACGCGTTCATCGGCCAGAAAGCCAAAAGTTCGCGCCGGAGCAATTTCCCGGCGATATTGGTCGGCGGATAAATCGACTTCAAAACTGCGATGCCCGATGACGGGATGGGGAAAATCAATGGTGTAGCGCACGGAATAGCCATCGCCCGGATAAATGCCAATGGATTTTTCTCCGTCGCGCACTTCCAGGGGCCGCACGATGCGCATGTAGGTCCGCTTACGGCGCTGCCGCTTTAAGCCGGCGCCCATCATCATGTCGACGAAAGGCTGGGCGCTGCCGTCGAGCAACGGCACTTCCAGGTTATCCAATTCGACAATCGCGTTATCCACGCCGCAACCGATGAAGGCGGAAAGCAGATGTTCGGTAGTCGAGATCAGCACGCCCTGCTTCATCAGGCTGGTGGCATAGCTCACTTTGGCCACATTGCGGCTGATGGCTTCTACGCAGAACCCGTCCAGATCGACACGCCGGAAGACGATCCCCGTGCCCGCATTGGCCGGCAGGACCCGCATCTTTACCGGAGCTCCGGAATGCAAACCTACCCCTTGGCAGTCGACCGCGCTCTCAATAGTTTGCTCGTGATGTATCAAATATGCTCGCTATTTGCTTTTACAACTTAGTGCCGAGCCCAAAAACGCAGGCGGTCAGAGGACGCTACCCGCTTCCTATGTCATTCCTGATGAGTAGATTACAACGGCGGTTACAAATTCGAGTGTGGTAAAAGCACCACAGCGCGTGTCCAAAAGGAGTCGTTGGTCAGCAAGATCCGCAATTGGCAATTGGCTCTTGGCCGTTGGTCCAGGAGCGGAAGGTATCGCTGACACGCGGAAGCGCGGGGGGTACCTGGGGCACTTTTGGTTCTTCTTCTCGGCGTCTCTGCGCCTCTGCGCGAGATTCCGGTGTTTGCGGGTTTTGTTGGCCGACGACCGAGGGCCGACGGCGCTGCAGCTATTTCTTTTTTCCTTTTGGCGGCGGCGGCGTGGCTTTGGGCGAAAACAGCGTGTCGGAGAGGGGCTGGTTGTATTTGGTGGACAGAACGAAGCGCTGATTGCGGGGCAGGCCGTTATGGTAACGCGTGATGCTCAACGGCGTCATAATTCCCTGCTCCGGGCGGTAATTTTCGTAGGATTCGGCCTCCTCGTTTTTATCGAGATACTTGGGATCGCGCCAAGTGAAGGAGACGCGAATGGGCAAATGGGTGATACCGTCGATGGCAACGGTCACAGCGTCGTTCTGCGCGGTGATCAACGAGACCTGCTCGGCCTGTTTGCGCTCGGCCAGGACGTGTCCTTCGTAGAACACCGCGATACCCGGCTGATCCAGCCATTTTCGCAAGACCCAGGGCAAGGAATGAGCGCGCCGGCGCAGGTAGTCCTCGATGTTCTCCTTCTCCAGGGCCGTTGCCCCTTGGTAGGTAAGCTCATATCCCTGGTCTCCAACATAGAGGACGACCAGTTGCCCGCCCTGGGAAATGGGAATGGGAATTCCAATGAAGTCGGTTGCCCACTCGCGCTTTAGGTTGAGCTCGAATCGCTCCCGATCCGGCCAGCCCCAGAAACGGGTGTAGAGCGCCCCTTCGCTCTCGGAGCGGCCTTGCGTGTCGAAGCTGTAGGTGCGCCCCTCCTGTTCCATGTTTTGCATGGTCAGATAGGCCGGACCGCCTAGCGCGGCCACCATTTGTTCGAGCAATTCTCCAGCTTTCCGCGCTCCCGGATCGGTGGTGGCCGGCAGATGTAACAAGCCAGGCTTGCCCGGCGCAGCGGCCACCGACGCCGTGGGTGCTGCGTTCGTCGGTGTGGGCGATGGCGAAGGAGATTGCGCGAAAAGCGGCAGGGCGGCAAACGTCAGGGTCAGTGCCAGCGAGAGAAACGTTTTCATCGACAACAGTCTAACGCGAAGAATCGGGAATTGAGTAATCGGGTAATTGCCAAAATTTGAAACAGCCGGAACACCTACCACGGAGTCACGGAGACACTGAGGAGCACGGAGAGGATTTGGGCCGGTGGGTAATCGGGTACTTGGAACAGACGAACATTCCTATTGTTCCAAGCTGCGGTGATCCGCTTTGCTCCAATTTATAAGTTTTCCTCCGTGTACCTCTGTGCCTCCGCGCCTCCGTGGTAGGTGTTTCTTTGGGGCGCCTTACTCGATTACTTCAGTGTTTCCAAGATGCGATCGAAATCTTCCAGCGAATTGTATTCGATCACGATCTTCCCTTTGCCGTTGCGATCCTTCACTTGCACGCGGCAACCCAGGGAGCGCTGCAGCTCCATTTCGGCGGCCCGGACATTGGGGTCGAGCTTGCGTTCGGGGCGTGGCTCCTGCTCTTTGGGGCGAAAGAAATCTTGCAGCAGGGCTTCGGTTTCGCGAACCGTAAGATTGCCGTCCATGATCTTGCGCGCCATCAACTGCAGCTCGGATGCCGTGCCCAGTGCCAGCAGGACTTTGGCCTGGCCGAATCCCAGACGCCCATCGGCGACAGCCGTCTGCAACTCCTCGGGCAGACGCACCAGACGAAGAAAGTTGGCCACCGCCGAACGGGAAAGTCCGGTGCGGGCCGCCACTTCTTCCTGGGTCAGGCGGAACTCCTCCGCCAGTCGCTCAAGAGCGCGGGCGTGTTGCATGGGATTGAGATCCTGGCGATGCAGGTTCTCCACGATGGTGAGCACCAGCACCAGTTCGCTGGGAACGTCGCGCGTGATGGCCGGGATGTGGGTCTTTTCCGCGCGGAAGGAAGCCCGCCAGCGCCGTTCGCCGGCAATCAGCTGATACAGCTCCCCGTTGGGACCCGCCTGCTTGAGCGGGCGCACAACAATGGGTTGCATCACGCCATGGTTCTTGATGGAATTGGCGAGTTCCGCCAACGCCGGGTCATCGTCGGAGGTGGTGCGGGTCTGGTAGGGATTGCGGCTGATCAGGGCCAGCGGGATTTCAATCACCATATCGCCCGGCCGGATCTGCGTCTCCTCGAGAAATTCCGGCGACCATTGCCTGCCGCCGGGCGCGATCGTGGGACGGGAGACCAGGGCGCCGCCGCCATTCGGCGGTATGCCGAAGGTTCGGGGCGTGGGCTCGGGAAGGGGTTCGGCGGTGGCCGTGGAACTCTGCGGGGTGATCATGGCCACCGGTCTGCGGGGCAACAGGGCTTCTAAACCGCGGCCCAGGGCCTTCTTCTTGTCGTCGCTCATGCTCGCTTCCCTCTTCGCCGTTCGTAAAGATATCGTGTTAAGATGTTTCGTCCGTTCCGTCGGTGGCCGCGCTCAATACGGGTTCTTCGGCCGGCTCCGGCTCCGCCAGGGGTTGGGGAGTTTTCGGTCCATCCATGAGTTCCTTGGCCAGGCGGATATAGGCTTCCGCGCCGCGCGAACGGGGATCGTAGAGCAGGGCGGGTTTACCATGGCTGGGCGCCTCGGCGAGGCGGACATTGCGCGGTACCGAGGTCGCGCACAGCTTATCGCCAAAGTACTTGCGCAACTCTTCCGCCACCTGCTGGGCCAGGTTGGTGCGTTCGTCATACATGACGAGTACAACGCCTTCCACCTCGAGGGTGGGATTCAACTCCTGGCGGATGCGCTCGATGGTATCCAATAGTTCGCTGACGCCTTCGAGCGCGAAATATTCGGCCTGCATGGGAATCAGAACCGAGTCGGCGGCGACCAGGGCATTCAAGGTCAGAAGATCCAGAGCGGGAGGGCAATCCAGAACGATATAGCGAAAGCAATCGCGAACTCCGGCCAAAGCATCGCGCAGACGGAAGGCGCGGTCTTCAGCGCCGACTAATTCGACATTGGCGCCCAAGAGGTTCTTGTGCGATGGAATCAGCCAGAGCTGCTCCATGGCCGTGGGTACGATGACTTGGCCAGGATGTGACTCGCCAGTTAATAAGTGGTAAACACTCTTACGCTCGGGATCTTTGACGAAACCTAATCCACTGGAGGCGTTGGCTTGGGGATCGCAATCCACCAACAGCGTAGGTACCTCGGCAGCCGCAAATGACGCGGCTAAATTGATGGCCGTGGTGGTCTTGCCGACCCCGCCCTTTTGATTAGTAACCGCAATGATACGTGCCATAAGGGTAATATCTCTATTGGTGAAGCTGGTTGCCGGTCCCCTGTTCCACGTGGAACAAGTAAGTGATGGAGCCGAAATCAGGCTGTTTGGATGAGATTACCTGAGTAGCTAGGCATCGTGCAATGCCGGAAAATGGTGCAATTGTGCGGGGCGATATTTTACCGTTTCTCACCGCAGAGGACGCAGAGGACGCGGAGGAATACGAGAGAAATCGGAAAGAATTACAGCCGCAGATGAACGCAGAGAAGCGCAGATCCGGCATGGCGCTACGAGGTCTTCGCTTTAGGGCGTGGCGCGGCTGGGTTTGGGTAGCGCGGGAGCCTTCACGCCTTATGCTACTCGGTTCTTTGGATTTTGCGGTGTTGACTTATCTGAGCGAGCCGAAAGGAACGGTCATGCTGAGCCTAGCGCGGCCCGCTCCGTCGAAAATCACCCCTGTGCGGACGTGGACGTCCCCACCACAGCCGGCCTGGAGGCCAGCGCTACATCGCGAATGCCTCGAGGATTTTCATCCGGTTTTGCGGGCCACTGCCTTTGTGGCCCATATGACACTCAGCGGGACGCGCGGAGTCGAAGCACCTATGCACTCCTATGCCTGCTCACGATATCGCGGGTGCACAAACAGTGCATCGGCCCTTCGCCCTTCGACTCGTTCCGCTCAGCGGGAGTCGCTAAGGGTGACAATTGCTCATGGTATCGACTGAATTTGGGTGTTCAAAAATGCTCACAGACCTCAAGAGGCGCGCCCAACTAATTTTGTTCCACGTGGAACACGTGCATTGTTTTTGCGGGTCTTAAGCATTTCACGCCTCCTCTGTTCCACGTGGAACATATTCCCTGCCACGCCCTAGCGCTCCGAAGAACATTTCTCGGTGCTGAGCGAAAATCATGATTAACAAACCTCCCAACAGCGAGCATATTTCTTGCGAATGAGACGCGCCACCATTGTTGAACCTGATATATTAAGCTTTGAGCAAGGTGAGAAGGGCCGGTCGCAATTTCAAATTTGAAATTTCAAATTTGAAATTGTACGGAGCCCTGCGATCCATCACTTTTCTCAGTAATGAAACCGGTAGCGAACCTGCGCGTAGACCTGGCGCGGGTCGTTCCAATGGAAGCCGCCGAAGGTCAGGCTGTTATCAATCAGCAGATGGCGGTTGGTGATATTTAGCGCGTTCAGGGAAACCGAAAGGCGCTCGCCGAATTCCTTGCCGAGCGCCAGATCCAAATTGGTATGCGCGGGAAGGTATGCCGGCGGGGGACTGCCATTGGTGAAACCCGAGCCATAATAAAGGTTGGAGGCCAAAAAGCTCCTCGCGGGCAGGCGCACGTCCCCGCCGACGCTCAGGGTGTTGCGCTGGTCGTGATCCAGGGGAAACAGCGCGCTGGGCGGAGAAAAGTCAGTGAGTCCGCCAGTAATGGCTCCGGCGCCTTCGGCAATCTGATTCGAGTAAGCCAGATGGAGTTGACCACGCTGGGCGATGCGGGGGCTGCGCAACGTCAACTCCCACCCACGGATGAGGGCTTGCGCGATGTTGATTGGGAAAAAGATATTCGATTCTCCGACGTTATTGTGATCGAAGAAATTGGTAGCGACGGTGCGGAAATTGTCCGCGTCCACAGACCAGCCGCGATAGGGAATAGTGATGCCGGCCTGGTATTCGCGGTCGCGCTCTCCGCGCAGCGGAATAAAGGCCAGATTCTGACTATTGACGAATTGCAAGAGTGGGCCGGAAGCCGTAAGTAACGGTGGCGCTTGATAATAGTCGCCATAAAAGGCCCGCAACACCCATTTCACCCGCGGAAGCGCCAGGGTCGCGCCCACGCGCGGGCTGACGGCGTTCTCGGAAATTGCAGCCGCGAAATGGGTGGGACGCAGGCCAGCGATCAAAGTCAGCCACGGAGTCACCTTCAATTTATCGTCCAGAAAAAAGCTCGCTAAACCTCCAGCGGCAGTTTCCCGATCCTTGAAATCCGTGGCGCTGCCATCGTTGAAAATAACCCCGAACGTCTGGATATCATGCTGGCCGAAGCCATAACCGCCAATCTGTAAATTGTTGCGCGCCAAATTAGCGCTCAAGCTGACTTGGCCGCCGGCGTACCGCGAGGAGCGGTTATCGGTAGTTGCGGTCGGGAAGTCCTCCGGGCTTGCCCCATAGTCGGCGCTATTGGCGTGATACAAGGGCGACACCGTAAGCAGCAGCCGTGGGCTGAAGGTGTGAACCCAGGAAAAGTTCAGTAGCGCATCGCCTTCCCGCTGCCCATCGCGCAGGCCGCTGCTGTTGTACTGCTGATTTCCCGGGCTGTTTGGATTGGGATCGTAAGGAATCTGGTAGTAATCGCGGCGGAGGGCGGTGACCAGGCGCAATTGATTGGAGGGATCGACGTTGTAGATCAACGAAGCGAATCCGCCGTAGCCGTTTTCCGCGTCGTGAATTACCTGTGCCACCGGGGTTTGCAGCCCGTAAGCACTGCGGTTGCCGCTGAGACTGACGTAATACGCAAAGCGCTCGGTATGGTCGCCAAAGCTGAGCTGGTCGTTGGTTTGATAGTAGCTGCCAAAGCTGGTTACCAACTCGGCTTCGCGATTGCGTTCAAAACCAGTGCGCGGCACAACATTGAAGACTCCGTACGTGCGGTCTCCGAATTCAGCGCCGTAACTACCGCGCTCCGCTTCCAGATAATCAATATCCTTGGGATCGAATTGCGGCCCAAGATTCGAGGCGATGTTGGTGTTGGGCACGGGCACGCCGTCAATCAGCCAACTCACCTGGTGGCCGCCGCGAATATGGAGTTGGTCATGGGTGAAGTAGGCGCCAGGGACGAAATCCGTAATGATGGCCAGGCTGTTGGCGCGATCCGCTCCGGGAGTGTGTTCGACATCGGTGCGATTGACCAGCGTGGTTGGGGTGGCGGAATCGGTGGGAGCCTCCTCGGGCGCACCACTCACCTCGACCGTCGCTTGGGCCGTGGCTACCGGCAGGGCGAGGTGCAATACCGGTAGTCGGCCGGACTCCACCACAACGTTCTGGGTGACCTCGGCAAATCCCGGCCGCAGAACCGTCACCGAATATTCTCCAATCGGAACGGCGGCGAACTGGAAGACCCCGTCGTCGTTGGAGGTGGTAGCGACCGTCCAGTCGGAGGTGAGGGAGCGCAAAATCACGCTGGCGTCAGCAATGGGATGATGCTGTGGATCGTGAACAATCCCGCGCACGGAACCGAAGACCGTGGCTTGGGAAACGGTTGCGGCCATCAACAATAGCCCGGCGAGAAAGAAACTCGCCAGGGTATTGAACGATTCCGAATGCCATGTCCCGGACGTGTGCTGGGCTGAATTCGCGCCATCCCTAACGGGATGGAAATCTTGTCGTGCCATAAGCTCTCACCCTATTTCCCGGTGCGCGTGCTTCCCGCCTAGTGCCACTTTGTTTTGAGGTGTCAGGTGTTGACTTATCAAAACAATCCAAAAGAGTTGTCATGCTGAGCGTAGCGCGTCCCGCTGCGCGGGACGCGCGGAGTCGAAGCACCTATGCACCCCTGTGCACGCGCACGATATCGCGGGCGCACGAAAAGTACATAGGCCCTTCGACTCGTCCCGGTGCGCCGGGACTCGCTCAGGGTGACAATTGAATTGGGCGTTCGCATTGCTTACGCACCTCAAAACTATGCGACATTAGGCTTCCAGCCCGCACAGAGGTGCGGGCTGGAAGCCCGCGTACCCAGGCCCGCGGAGTTGCCGTTCTCGATATCGTGAGTTACTTGCGGTTAGGCGTGAACGGAAGTTGGCGGACCGCGCATGCGATGACTGTGAGGCGTGAACAAAAAGCGGGATTCTTGCCTCGTGAAGTGCGGAAGAGAATTCCGCAGCGACACAGCGGTCACCGCAACTTGGGTAGGGGGATAAAGCCTTAGAGAATAGCTGGGAGTAAGAGCTCCGCTATAAGGGCAGCGCTCACTTTCTTTCCAAAACTGTATACCTGGGGCGGAAGTAGCTTGCGTCATTGCCGCCATCATGGCGCAGTGATGCCGGCCGTCGCGGCGGCAACACGGCGGCAGGGTGGATGCAGGTTCGGCCATTGCCAGCGGCAAAGCGAAGGGCGTGATCAACGCCAGAAGAATCGTCGTTGCCGCGATACGATGCATTCCGCATTGGATGCGGAGCTAAGGCAAGTTGTTGCTAACTTAGCCGCTTGCTGCCCACCAGCAGTACGCAAGCCGTCGATTGGGGAATGGGAATCGGCGGTTGCCATTGCATCACCGAAAGCAGACTGCGAGCCACCGCGACCTGGGTGTCGCCGATCAGCAATGCCAGACGGGACGGCGGTTCGGAAGAATATTGCAGCAGGGAAGCAGCCACAGGGAGCACGTTCTCAAATCGCTCGACGGCGCGCAAGGTTATCAGATCCGCACGGGAAGGAAAATCCTGGGCGCGTCCGGCGAACACATCCACCTTATCCAGACGTAGCGTACGAACGACTTCTTTCAAAAACGTGGCCTTCTTCTGTTGCGATTCAATCAGCGTCAGATGTAAGCCGGGAGCATGGATCTTTAGCGGAAATCCTGGAAAACCGGAGCCGGAGCCGATATCGACGGCATGCAGACGCGCATCGCTGGGGAGAAGTTGGGCGGCGACAAACAAGGATTCGCCAAAATGACGAGTGACAATCTCTTCCGGCTCGCGCACGGCCGTCAGGTTCATATGCGCATTCCAGCGCACCAGCAGATCCACATAGCTGGAGATTGCCGCCAGTTGATCGGGTGACAGAGCTGTGGTGAACGGTTGAAGCAATTCGGCGATACGGGAAGCGTCCATAAGGCTTACGTAATCTGCTAATTAAGTAATTTAAGCACATCCGGAGTGGAAATTCCGGCCGCCGGCGATATAAATCGGTTCGAGGAATTTCTGAGCGGGAAGGCAAACCTGAAACGTCCGCATTTGTGCCCGAATCTGTGAACGGGATTAGCCCGGCTCCCGCGCTATTATGTAGGGGGCCGCGACGCCCGTCATCACCGTATGGATACAGCTATCCGAAATACCTTTGCTGTTTTCGTAATCACCTATCTGGCGATGTATGTACTTTACGAGGTGATGGTGTTCAGCGTAAATCGGCGCCTAACTTCAAGCGAGAGCGTATCGCTGATTCCGCTGCGAGAGTGGCGCCGTTTGCTGAGGGAGCATACGCGCCTATTTCCCCGAAGCGGTCTTCGCCCTCTTATGGTTGGCTGCCTCGTTGCAGTTCTGTCCTTGGCTGCCTTGCTAGTTGTCGTGAGCCTCTGGTCGTACTACAGGTGATAGTTGGTGCTGGACTGAAGTCCTGCGGCTGGAGTTTCTACATTTTTTGAGTCGGGGTTTGGGCATACACACCGGTGGAAGCACCGGGCTTTAGCCCGGTGACCGGGTGTTCGTTTGCAGACGGGCCTTTAGGCCCGGTGTATGCTGTTCCGAGCAGTTTCGGGAGGTGGCCAATGCCAATGGCTCCCCAATAAATTTCGGCCTCCCGGGCGCGGGAGGTGGATCCGGCACCACCGGGCCTAAAGGCCCAAGTTTAAGGGTGTTTGGTTTGTCGGGCTAAAGCCCGACGCTTCCACCGGTTGTAGACGGGCGTTAGGACAGATTACGATCACGTGATTTCCTTATAAGAAATAATAGGAAATATAGAGACTCCGGTCCGGGGGAATTCAGTCTCGCAGGATTTAGGCACTCCCCTCATTTGGTTTCGAGGTTCCGGGCACAATCTCTTCGCACGCAGGGCCTGCCGGCGCCACCTCCCGTCCCTTGCGGGCCTGAATCTCGATAAACACATTTACCAACGACACGGCCGCCGCAGTGACGCCCGGGATGCGGGAGGCTTGGCCGATGGTGCGCGGGCGTATGCGTTGCAGTTTTTCCTTCATTTCGCGGGAGAGGCCGCTAATGCCGGCATAGTCGAAGGAATCGGGAATGGTGCGCTTCTCGGCTTTCTTGAGCCGTTCCATGGCCTTCTGTTGCTGGCTCAAATAGCCGGCATACTTGATCTCGGTCTCTACCGACTTCAGCTCGGCCCACAGTTGCGGACTCAGAGAAGTATCCGGAATCGGGCCGGCTTCCGCTGCTTTGGGAAGAGGCGCGAAGGCCTGCAGCACGATCCCGCTGGTGACCGGAACGGAGTGGTCCGCCACGGAACTGGCCCGGGGCGTGTGCTCGGCAAAGAATTCCGGAGCCAAAGCGCGCAACGCCGGCAGAAACGACTCCACTGTGAACTCCGGGCGCTTGAGCAATTGAGCGAATGTGCCTTGCAGTTGCGAGTTGTGAGTTGCGAGTTGCGTGTCTTGCCCGTCTCGCACCTGGCAACTCGCATCTCGCAACTGCTTGGTTTCCAGCAGCTTCTTGAGCGCGGCCATGCGCTGTTGTTTGTCGAGATAATCCTGCCAGGCGTCGTCCTTAATCAGTCCTACGCGGCGGCCATAGGGGGTCAGGCGCTGATCGGCATTATCAATGCGCAGATGCAGGCGGAATTCGGCCCGTGAGGTGAACATGCGGTACGGCTCATTGGTGCCCTTGCTGATCAGATCGTCGATCAGAATGGCGGTGTAGGCCTCGGTGCGGTCGAGCAGCAGGGGCGGTTCGTCCTTGACCGCCAAAGCGGCATTGATGCCGGCCATGATGCCTTGGCAGGCGGCCTCTTCGTACCCGCTGGTTCCGTTGATCTGGCCGGCCAGGAACAGTCTGGTGATTTGCTTGGTTTCCAGGGTACGCTCCAATTCCGTGGGATCAATTGAGTCGTACTCGATGGCGTAGCCGGGGCGCAGCATTTCGGCCTTATCCAGTCCGGGAATGGAGTGGACCATCTGAATTTGCACGTCGAAGGGTAGCGAGGTGCTCATCCCGTTGACATACGTCTCGTGCGTGGTCAGCCCTTCGGGCTCGAGAAAGATCTGATGCTTCTCGTGATGCGGAAACTTGACGATCTTGTCTTCGATGCTGGGGCAATAGCGCGGGCCGATGCTTTTGATCTGCCCGCTATACATGGGCGAGCGCAAGACATTTTCGCGGATCACTCGCTGGGTTTCCGGGGTGGTAAAGGCCAAATAACAGGGCGCCTGCGCATCCGCATATGTGACGCGGCGGGTGCGGAAGCTGAAGGGGGTAGGTACGGGGTCGCCCGGCTGAATCAGGAAGCGGGACCAATCGATGGTACGGCCGTCAAGGCGGGGAGGCGTGCCGGTCTTCAGACGGCAGCCCCGTAATCCCAGTTTCTTTAAATTCTCGCCCAATAAAAGGGATGGTGGTTCGCCGCTCCGGCCGGAGGCGTACTGCTGCTCGCCGATATGGATCAGGCCATTGAGAAACGTTCCCGTGGTAATGATCACCGCTTGAGCGCCAATGCGGCGGCCCTCGCGTATTAAAACTCCCCGGCAGATGCGCTGGTTGCCGGCCGGCGAGGTTTCCAGGAGGATATCGGTGACTTCCGCCTGCTTAAGGTGCAGGTTCGGTTCGGACTCGAGTACCTGGCGCATCTTGAGGCGGTATTGCTGCTTATCGCACTGGGCGCGGGGTGACCAGACAGCGGGTCCCCGGGAAGTATTCAGCAGCCGGAATTGGATGCCGACGGCGTCGGTGATCTCGCCCATAATGCCGCCGAGGGCGTCGACCTCGCGCACCAGATGACCCTTGGCAATGCCGCCCACCGCGGGGTTGCAGGACATTTGGGCGATCAGATCGAGATTCATGGTGAATAAGGCGGTCTTAAGGCCCATGCGGGCCGCCGCGATTGCCGCTTCGCATCCGGCGTGTCCGGCCCCTACCACCACCACATCGTATTGTTCGTGTAGCTGCATTCTTTGCCCAAAAGACGCGCATCGAAATACAAAAGGATACGGATGTATTCTAGCTGGTTGGCAGCCAGGGCGAGGAACGTGGAACATGGGACAGGGAAGAAACGAGCGTGATATCTTCGCTTTGTGGGTTAGGAGGCTTCGATGAAGGCACGGCAATGGGTAGCGGCAGTGTTACTGCTGACCGGCTTGGCGGCAACCACCTGGGCGCAGAACCGCGAACAGCCTTCTACGGCCGAGGAACGGCAGAAGGCGCTGATGCTGACTAAAAAACTGGAAGAAAAGCCGTTAGGCCCGGAAGCGGTCGCGGACCGCAAGTGGCTGACCGAGTGGATCATCGAAATCCCGGACATCAGCGTGCCGGTCTGCGACGAATTGTTGAAGCCATTGCTGGCGGGGGAAGTCACCCAGTACCGGTATGCCAAAGAGATTGTCGCCCAGCAATTGGCGGGGGGGATGGCGTTTCTGATTCAGCATCCCCAGCAGCAGGGCAAATACGAAGACCAGGACGATTTTGCGGTTAACAAAGCGGGGCTGGACAGCGCCCTGAATGCCTATGTGGCGATCGTTAAAGAGGGTGTCAAGGGCGCCAAGTGGGGTCCGCTGGAAGAGATGGTCAAGAAGCGGGCCAGTGGGCAATTGGACGATTATGTTCGTTCCGCCACGCTCAGCTGCATGACGGGAGATACCAATACCGCTCACCTGGGGGGCTTGACGATCACCGTTTGCCACCAGGCCCGTAACTGAGTCGCGAGTCACGCGTCACGAGACGCGAGCCAGAATGCTTACTCGTGACTCGCGACTCGTGACTCTTAATGGATTCCTTTGGCGTTCAGATGCGCCGCATACTGGCGATCGGTCTGCTTGATATGGTTGGTCAGCCAGCTTTGCAAGAACCCAACGATGGCGATTGAGTTTCCCGTCATGCCGGCATCGATGTCCTGCTGAAACCTTCCAACCTGATCAATAAATTTCTTATGCTCGGCAAGGTGGGTTGGCAGATTGGGATAATTGGTCTGCTGCAGCAAGGCTTCTTCGGCCTGAAAATGAGTCTGCGTATACTGCGCAAGCTCCTGAACAATAGGCGCGACGACGCTTCGCCCCCGCCCGACGCTCATCGCGTCATGCAAGGCATTGATCAGGCTGAATAATTTCTGGTGCTGTTCGTCGCAGCGTTGAACGTTGACGCTATAGGAAGTGTCCCAAGTGAGTAGAGGCATACGAATACGGGTCCTCAAATGCCATATCGGCAATAATTGGAAAATGTTTATAGTGTTGCTGGGAACACGGGCTTCCCGCCCGATGTTGTTTTGAGGGGTGTGTGCATTTCGAGCCAGATCGGAAGGAAGAGGGACGATATGCGCCATTGCGCGGTCCTGACGCTTTTATGTGCCTGCCTGGCGTCGCAGGCCTTTGGTTGGGGGGACGACGGCCATAAGGCCATTAATCGGGTGGCGGCCGGGCGGATTCCGGCAAGTATGCCTACTTTTCTGCAAAAAGCCGGGGCGCGTCTGGAATACCTGGGACCGGAGCCGGACCGCTGGCGTGGCCGGCAAGAGTTCGCCCTGAAAGAAGCGCAGGAGCCGGATCACTTTATCGATCTGGAACGAGTCGCCGACATGGAATTGCCGCCGGGACGCTACGAGTTTTACCGCTTGCTTTATGACAAACGTGCCGCCCTGGTCCAACAGCGAAAAGGGGGCTCGCCGGACGCCCTACAGCCCGACGATTTGTTGCCGGAACACGTGGGTCTGCAGCCCTACATTGCCATGGAAGTGTACGGCCGATTGGTAGTCGCTTTTCGCGAATACCGTCAGCTCAAGGCCGCGGGGCAGAATACCGAGGCGGTGGAGCAGAACATTGTTTTTTATATGGGCTGGCTGGGGCACTACGTGGGCGACGCCGCCAATCCGCTGCACACCACCATTCAGTACAACGGCTGGATCGGCCCCAATCCCAACGGCTATACCACGGGGCACCAGATCCACTGGCAGATGGAAACACAATTCGTCGGAGCGAATCTATCGCAATTGCAGTTTGCCGACCTGGTGAAAGCTCCCGCCCGGATCGAGGATCCCTGGCAGGCGTATCTGGCATACTTGCGCCACTCGCATACGCTGGTGGAGAAGTGCTACCAATTGGAGAAAACCGGCGGATTTGTTGGCGCCGGCACCGCCGATTCCCGCCAGTTCCTCCGCCATCGCCTGGCTGCGGGAGCACAGATGCTGGTGAATCTGTGGTACACGGCATGGCTGGAAAGCGGGGTTTCGCTGCCCGCCACTCCGAGAAATTAACCGCAGAGGACGCGGAGGACGCAGGGAAAAAGAGACACAAACCTAGCCGCAGATTAACGCAGAAAAACGCAGATCGGAACGACCTTGATTTGTCGAATCAGAGTTCATCTGCGTTGATCCGCGGCCAAAACGTTCTCCTTTTTGTTTTCCTCCGCGTCCTCTGCGTCCTCTGCGGTTAAAATCGAGAAAATGTCCTTTAGCTTTGAGATCGATGCCCGTCATGAGGCGGGGCGGACCGGACGCATGCTGACCCCACACGGGGTGGTTCATACGCCGATATTCATGCCGGTGGGCACCTTGGCCACGGTCAAGGGGGTGCCCCAGCATATCCTGGAAGAGCTGGGCGTCGAGATCCTGTTGAGCAATACCTACCATCTTTATTTGCGCCCGGGAGCGGAGATGGTGGAGCGGTTGGGCGGCCTGCACCGGTTTATGTCGTGGGAACGGGCGATTCTCACCGATTCGGGGGGATTCCAGGTATTCAGCCTGGCGGCGCTGCGCAAGCTGACGGAGGAAGGAGTCGAGTTTCGCTCCCACCTGGACGGCTCTTTGCATTTCCTCTCCCCGGAAGAATCTATTGCCACGCAAATTTCCCTGGGCGCGGATGTAATTATGGCATTCGATGAGTGCACGGAGTATCCGGCGGATCGAACGCGGGCCAGCGCCTCGATGGAGCTGACCCTGCGCTGGGCGAAGCGCTGCCAACATTATTTTCAGCAGCACAAGACGGAGGTTCCCTGGAGCCAAGGGGGAGCGGCCAGTCAGGCGCTGTTCGGCATTGTGCAAGGCGGAATGTATGCGGATCTGCGGGAACAATGCGCGCACCGCCTGGTGGATATGGACTTTCCCGGCTATGCCATCGGGGGCCTGAGTGTGGGCGAACCGCGCGATCTCACCTGCGAAATGGTGGCGGGAGTGGTGGAGCATTTGCCCACCGACAAGCCGCGCTATGTCATGGGCGTGGGCACGCCGGAGGAAATCGTGCAATATGCCCGCCTGGGCGTGGATATGATGGATTGCGTGATGCCCACCCGCGCGGCCCGTCACGGGCTGCTGTTTACCAGTGAGGGCCGGGTCAATATTAAGGCGGCGCGTTATGCGGAAGATCAGGGTCCGTTGGACCCCAAATGCGCTTGCCGGGTGTGTGCCCGGTACTCCCGAGCCTACCTACGGCATTTATATGCCTGCAATGAGGTACTGGCTCAGGTCTTAAACACGGTACATAACTTAGCTTACTACCTTGACACCATGCGTCAGGTGCGGCAATCTATTTCTTTCGGGGAATTTACGAGCGCTCCTACCAGTGTGCCCTCATGACACCTCAAGCACCCCCGCCAATTGAGCGAAGGTGCCGGGATCAGGTTCTTATGGGCCTCAGTTTGGACGCGGGGTGGCAGAGGGTAACAGGACCAGCGGACCCGAGGTAATCTACCCGAAAGCGAGGTTGGCACGAGAGAATGGAAAGTGTAATGGCAATTTGTATGGTTCAGGCGGGCGGGGGCGGAGCTATGATGTGGCTGCCTCTCGTTTTTATTTTCGCGGTGTTTTATTTCCTGCTCATCATGCCCCAGCAACGGCGCCAGAAAAAATGGCAGAAAATGTTAGGGGAATTGAAGACCGGCGATAAAGTGGTTACCGGCGGCGGGTTGCGCGGCACCATTGTGGCCTTGCGCGACGATTATATCCACCTGCGGATTCCCCCCGACAATTTACGGGTGGAGGTTCAGCGCTCCTCGATCGTGTCGGTGACGCCGGCCGAAGGTGGAGAAATAGTGGCGGCAAAATAGCACTTATCCGACGAACAACTGAGTTTATCCATGAACAAGAATCTCCTCTGGAAGACCGCTTTTATCTTCGTGGTGCTGGTGGTATTTACCTTCGGCATCATCGGCTGGCCGGCGAGTTGGACCAAACAAGGCATCGTGCAAAGCATTCAAGAACGGGTTCATCTGGGCTTGGATCTTAAGGGCGGCACCCACCTGATCTTGCAAGTGCAGGTGGATGACGCGGTACGCGCGGATGCCGAACGGGTGGTGGATCGTCTTAAGGAAGATCTGAAGTCGAAGAACATTCCTTATGCCGACATCTCCATGCCCGATCCAGCCGCGCAACCAGATCACATTCAGGTCAAGGGCGTTCCGCCCGAGAACTCGGCCGATCTGCGGACCGTGGTCAATGACCGCTTGCCGGAATATAACCTGACTTCGGAATCGGACAACAATTGGCTGGTCAACATGAAGCCGAGCAGTCTGAACGATCTGAAGAACCGGGCGGTGACGCAGGCGATCGAAACCATTCGCAATCGTATTGACCAACTCGGGGTCAGCGAACCGGTGATCGAGGAACACGGCCTGGGTCAATATCAAATCCTGGTGCAGTTGCCGGGCGTGGACGATCCGGCGCGCGTGAAAGAGATCATGCAGTCCACCGCCATGCTGGAAATCCGGCAGGAGATCAAAGGACCCTATCCCACCGAGCAGGCGGCCTATACGGAGAACCAGGGAACCCTGCCTCCGGATTCGGTGCTGATGAAGGGACGCTCGATCGCCGGGCAGACCGACTCCAGCGCGCCGCAAGAGGTTTGGTACGTGGTCTCGCGCTCTTCGGCCATCAGCGGTCGCGATCTGCGAGACGCGCAACCGATCCGCGACGAATTCAATAAACCCGCCGTCCGCTTTATGCTGACCGGTGAGGGTGGCCGCCGCTTTGGCGCCTTTACCGGTTCGCACATCGGCGATTCGCTGGCCGTGGTGCTGGATAACAAGGTGCAGGAAGTCGCCGTCATTAAGGACCAGATCAACGACGAAGGCCGCATCTCCGGCAGCTTCACCGAACAACAGTCGAAAGACTTGTCGATGGTGTTGCGTTCCGGCGCGTTGCCGGCCGGCATCCGCTACCTGGAAGAGCGCACCGTGGGTCCCTCGCTGGGCGCCGATTCCATCCGCAGCGGAGTACGCGCGGCGGTCATCGGGATGGCTGCGGTGCTGATCTTCATGTTGGTCTACTATCGCGGCGCCGGCATCAACGCCGACGTGGCGCTGATTTTGAACCTGCTGATCCTGCTGGGTTTCCTGGGATTCTCTTCGGCCACGCTCACGCTGCCGGGAATTGCAGGTGTGATCTTGACGGTCGGCATGGGCGTGGATTCCAACGTGCTGATCTTCGAGCGTATTCGCGAGGAACTGCGTAACGGGAAGACCGCGCCCAGCGCGATCGAGCAGGGCTTCGCCCACGCTTGGGTCACCATCGTGGACACCCACGTGACCACCATTGTTTCGGCCGCCATTCTGTTCATCTTCGGTACCGGCCCGGTGAAGGGGTTTGCCGTCACGCTGACCTTCGGTCTGCTGGCTAACCTGTTTACCGCAGTGTTCGTCAGCCGGGTGATTTTCGATGCCGGATTGAACCGCATGAAGCGCGGCGCGGCACTGAGCATTTAATTGATGGTTACCGGTCGGCGCCACAAGCCCGGCCGGTGACGGACGACCAACGAAGAAGATTGAGGCACAACCGTGGAGCTATTCCGCAATCCCAACATCGACTTTCTGAAGTACAAATGGTACTTCCTGGCGTTTTCGCTGATCTTCAGCGTGGCGGGCATCCTCTCCATGCTCCTCTGGCACGGTGTGCCGATGGGAGTGGACTTCAACGGCGGCACCATTGTCACCGTAAAGTTTTCGCATGCACCCAACTACGGCGCCATTCGCGCCGCCTTGGACCGTGCCGGCTTACAACCCAAGATCCAGCCCTTCGGTCCCGCTTACAACAATGAAGTGTTGTTGTCCCTGGCGGAGCGGGAAACCAGCGAAGCCGCTTTGGATAAGGGCCGCAACCAGATCATCGAGGCTCTCCAGCCGCAGAACGCGCCGGCCGACAAGAAAGATCTGAACAACGCCAGCGCCCTGGACCTGGGAGAGTATCTGCTTAAGGCCGATCCCTCGCATTTGGGTACCGATGCGCAGCAACGCTATACGCAGATCGCGCAGGCGATTACCACCTTCCGCGACAAGTCCATGAACGGCGTGCTCAATAGCGTCGATCAGTTGAATGGCGTAGTGCCGGCGGAAGTGACGGCGGCCGTGCAACAAGGCTATTACCTCTCCGATTTCGGTGTGCGAAACGTCGATATCGTGGGCCCGCAGGTTGGCAAGCAGCTCCAAAGCCAGGCGCGCTGGGCGGTGGTTTACTCGATGCTGGGCATGCTGGTGTACTTGGCTTTGCGCTTCGAGTGGATTTACGGCGTAGCCGCGGTGGTTGCCTGTATCCACGACACGCTGATTACCGTGGGCGCCTTCTCCTTGCTGAACAAGGAGATTTCGCTGACCGTGATCGCCGCCATCCTGACGCTGGTCGGTTACTCGATGAACGACACCATTGTGGTGTTCGATCGTATTCGCGAGAATATTAAGCTGCTGCGGCGGGAAAGCCTTACGGATATCGTGAATCGCAGCATCAACCAGACCTTGAGTCGAACCGTGCTGACCTCGGGATTGACGTTCATGACGGTACTCTCGCTCTACCTGTTCGGGGGCGAGGTGCTGAACGGCTTCAGCCTGGCGCTGGTCATAGGTATCATTATCGGTACCTATTCATCGATTTTCATTGCGTCTCCGATGCTGGTCGCGTATCAGGATTGGAAACTGAGCCGCAACGCCGGAGCGGCGACTCCGCCCACGGATGCGCGGCGCGGTAAGATGAAGGCGAATGCGTAGGCTTCGGCTTGTGGGTTCGACAAAGGATCATAGCCGCAGATCAACGCCGAGGAACGCCGACCAAAGAACCAGGACTTGGTTTTGATCTGCGTTTTCAGCGTTAATCTGCGGCTAAAAGGTTTTGCCCGGTGGTTCGAGCGGTGGTTGATTTTTGGTGAAAAACGCTCATGCGTTAAGGGTCCCTAGCCGAAAGATAAGTAACAGGGCCGATACACAATCGGAATGAAATGTGGCAAGGTACGAGCATGACATCCGGGCGGCACAGCCGGATGAAACCTGGCACAAAACGAACCTCCGCGGTGTCTAATCTCGAAGTGAAGTTTTGTGGAGTGAGAGTAGTTTTGGGACGGAGAAGATCATATGTTTGAAGACAGCCTGCTGGAATCCGGGAACCGGTTCCGGGGAGGGGGCAGAAACGTAACGGCATTGGTGTCCTACGTTATGCTGCTGGTGTTTTTGGGAGTACTGATTCTGGTGCCTATGGTGTTTCCGGAAACGATGTCCCTCAAGCAAGAATGGGTAACGGCACTGATGGCACCCCCGCCGCCGCCACCCGCACCACCCCCGCCGGCAGCTCCGGCGCCGGCCGTAATCAAGAAGGTTCAGAGCGAGATGGTTCAGGGGCAATTGCGCACCCCGACGCGCATTCCTCAAAAAGTACAGATGATTAAAGAAGAGGAACCGCCACCGCCATCGACCGGCGGCGGCTTCGGCGTAGTGGGCGGCGTACCGGGAGGTTCGGCGGGCGGTAGCTTAGGCGGTGTATTGGGCGGCATTGTCGCCAACCAGCCGACGGTGGCCGCGGTGGCCAAGGTGGCGACTCCGCAGCGCGTACGCGTGTCCTCCGGCGTTTCGGAGGGTTTGCTGATCAATAAAATTCAGCCCACCTATCCGCAATTGGCCAAACAGGCCCGCATTCAGGGCTCGGTGATTCTGTCGGCGATCATTGGGAAAGACGGAGCAATCGAGAACTTGCATCTTATTCAAGGCCATCCGATGTTGGCTCCGGCGGCCATGGACGCGGTCAAACGGTGGCACTACAAGCCTTATTTCCTGAACGGAGAGCCGGTCGAAGTGGAGACCGTGATTACGGTAAACTTCACGCTGGCTGGAGGCTAGATTTTGAAGGCGAGTTCGCCCGGGGTTAGTTTACCGGGACGGACTCAGAGGCAGGCCACACCGGCCGTTGTTCGCGCTCGCGGCAGGCGCGCGGCGAGAAGCAGCGGCTCGGCCCAGCTTGGCTGGCCCGGGTGTTGGCAAAGGAAATTTTGGGTATCGCCTGAATTGCAGGAAATTGAATTTTGCCCAGGAAGCTCTGAGGAGGAAAACGTTACATGATTTTGCTCGCAAACCTATTCATTCTGGTCTACGTCCATGTCCCGTCGGTGGCCGCCGTTTTGTTCGAAGAAGGCGCCGTAGGCTGGGACCCGATTTCGCTATGGAGGCAGATGGGCATCCTGGCGAGGATCGTGGTCATTATCCTGTTCATCATGTCCGGCTGGTCGATCGGCGTTATGATCGATCGCTGGATGGCGTTTACCGCCGCCCGCAAGCAGTCGCGCACCTTCGCTCCCGCCGTTGCCGGCGCGCTTCGTGAAGGCAAGATCGACGAAGCTATCAAGGTGGCCGAGCGCAACAAGAAGAGCCATTTAGCCAAGGTGGTCACCGCCGGCCTGCAAGAATTCAAGGCGCACGGCGAGTCGACCGAACTTCCGGGCGAGACGGTGGAAGCCAGCAAGCGCGCTTTGGAGCGTGCCGAAGCCATTGTGCACGCCGAATTGAAGCGTGGCTTGGGTGGTTTGGCCACCATCGGTTCCACGGCTCCCTTCGTGGGACTGTTCGGCACCGTGGTCGGTATTCTGAACGCCTTCCGTTCGATCGCCAGCAATAAGGCTACCGGTCTGGGCGCGGTCGCCGGCGGTATTTCCGAAGCCTTGGTGACCACGGCTATCGGTCTGTTCGTGGCCATCCCGGCCGTCATGATGTACAACTACCTGAGCGGTCGCGTGGAAGCGTTCGACGTGGAAATGGACAACAGCTCCAGCGAGCTGGTCGATTATTTCCTGAAGCGGCGCAACGTGGCAAAGCGGTAGTCGAGCACACCTCCTCAAGGATCCGGAGCGCCCCGCGAGGGCGCTCCAGCTTCCCGGTTCGCCGGCGAGCAGGGAATGGCCGGGGAGGGCGGGAGTACGCGAAATGGCAGCTAAAGATAAAAAAGTAAAAAGCGCGAACATGAGCTCCAACATCAACGTCACGCCAATGGTGGACGTGATGCTGGTGCTGCTGATCATCTTCATGGTGATCACGCCCATGCTGCAGAAGGGCCGCAGCGTGGATTTGGCGCAGACCAATAACCCTATTCAAATGCCCGACGCCGATAAGGAAGACGCTTTAGTGGTGGCTATCACCCACAATGGCGACATCTTCTTTGGCGACGATAAGATGCCCGACCCCGAGACCTTAACGCCCAAGGTGAAAGAACGGCTGTCGAATCGGCCGGAAAAGCGGATATTTATTAAGGCGGACGCCTACACCAAGTATAAAAACGTGGTGGAAGTGGTGGATGCGGTCCGCGCCGCCGGCGTGGATCAAGTCGGTTTGCTGACCGAACGGCGCAAAGTCGGATCTTTTGCGGGCGGAAACGAATAGCAGAAATCGTGCAGCTGCCACGGCAGATGCACGCACGATGAGGGAACTAGTATGTCAATGACAGCAGGAGGGTCCGGAAGCGGCCCCTCAGCCGACATGAACGTAACGCCGTTGATCGATGTTTTGCTGGTGTTATTGATCATTTTCATGGTGATCACGCCCCTGACCCCTAAAGGCCTCGATGCATTGGTGCCCCAGCCCCCGAAGAAAGATCAACCGCAGACCCCCAACGATACCCGGACCATTGTTGTACAGCTGATCAAGGCCGGAAGTGGGGACCCTGTGGTGAAGATCAACCAGGACGAAGTGAAACTGAACGATCTTCAGGGGAAATTGACGGCCATTTATAAAGAGCGCGCCGAAAAGGTTATGTTTGTGAAAGCCGACGACGACCTGTTGTTTTATCAAATCGCACAGGTCATTGATATGGCCCATGCGGCCGGCGTCGACAAGGTAGGGTTGATCACGGCTAAGGTCGAGGCGGGCGGATAGTCGTCCCGCGCATAGGTTATTACAACGAAATAAGGGCCAGGATCAAGGACGCTAAGGCGCAGGAAGTTCCGCGCCGCCCGTGTCCGCTTGGATTCGAGATGGTAGCAGGGAGACGCAATCATGAAGAATAGCGTACGAGTACTGGCGTTGGTCGCAACCGTGGGCCTGCTGTTGGCCGGCGTAGGTTGCAGCAAACTGAAGGCGCGCGACCAGCTGAACAAGGGCGTGCAGTCCTTCAAGAACGCCAAGTACGAAGAGGCGATCGAACATTTCAACCAATCGGTATCGCTGGATCCCAGCCTGCTGACGGCGCGCTTGTACCTGGGCACCGCCTATATGCAGCAGTACATCCCCGGCGCCGATACGCCCGACAACAACCGCAATGCCGAATTGGCGATCGAAGAATTCAAAAAAGTACTGGCCGCCGGCAACTCCACCAAGGAGAACAAGCTGCACGGTCTGAAGAGCATCGCTTCGCTCTACTACAACATGAAGGAATTCGATAAGTCGACGGACTATTACCGGCAGGCGAGCGAAGTGGATCCCAACGACCCGGAAATCTATTACATGCTGGGCGTCATCGATTGGGCCGATACTTATAAGACTGCGGCCGATGTGAAGGCCAAAATCGGACTGAAAGTGGACGACGCATTCAAGGCCAAGGGCAAGGACGACCAGAAGGTCTGCCAACAGCTGAACAGCAGCAATGGACCCAAGGTCAAAGAAGGGTTGGATGCGCTGGACAAGGCCTTGAAGTTGCGGCCCGAGTATGAAGATGCCATGGCGTACATGAACCTGCTCTACCGCCGCAAAGCCGATATCGAGTGCGGCAATCCGGCGGCGCATGCCGCGGATGTGAAGATGGCCGATCAGTGGTCCGATAAGACCATGGCCGTCCGCAAGGAAAAGGCCGAAAAGGCACAGCAACAGCCGGCCGGCATCGTTATGGATGCACCGAAAGACGCCAAGTAGTTTGGTATTTGCAGGAAATGGGCAAAGCCCTCTCGCCAGAGAGGGCTTTTTTACGTGGCGCCAAATAGTTGCGAGTGGCGAGTTGTGAGTTGCGAGGGGCCGCCGACACCGTTGCGAGTGTTTTGCAATGGCGAATGTTTTTTGCTCCTCGCAGCATTGCGCGTCCCACCTATCCTGGATTATTCATCAGATCTCTCGGGCACCGAGAGAATATCGCGTGTTTACGGTGGAAGAGCCGGCCTTTAGGCCGGCGGCTAGAGCGACACTCTGTACTGGGCTTCAGCCCCGGCTCGATCCCGCCGGGGCTGAAGAGCGTGGGTGAGAACTCATCCTTCAACCCCACGAGGGGTGTCCTGCTGAGCGGAGCGCCGGAGGCGCGGAGTCGAAGCACCTATGCACTCCCGTGCGCGAGCACAATGCATGGGGTCAAGCAAAGAATACAGGATGACACCCGTGTAGAGGACGGAAAGGGAGTTCTCACGCATGCTCTGAAGCCGCGCTCAAAAGAAGCCCTGATTCGCGGGCCTACAGGCCAGCGCTTCCACCGCTCCTTCGCGCCAAGATCCTCTATGAATAATTCAGGCTAGCAGCTCGCAATTCGCGCAACGGCCCCTCGCCCCTCGTCCCTCGTCCCTCGCAACTCGCCACTCGCCACTCGCAGCTCGCAGCTCGCAACTCTTTTTTGGATTACAATGCTTCTGCCAGCTTCTCGGCCCCAGAACGTCTTCGGAGGGCGGGGTCCATGTTCAAGAAGATCTTGGTCGCGAACCGGGGAGAAATTGCCGTCCGCGTGATCCGTGCGCTGCGGGAACTGGGCGTAGCGTCGGTGGCGGTCTATAGCGATATAGACCGCGGCTCTCTGCACGTACGCAAAGCCGACGAGGCCTATCTACTCGGTCCGGCGGCCGCCAGCGAAAGCTACCTGAATATCAATAAGATTCTGGAAGTAGCCCAAAGAAGCGGGGCGGAAGCCATCCATCCCGGGTATGGCTTCTTATCGGAAAGTGCCGGCTTTGCCCACGCCTGCCGCGAGGCGGGAATCAAGTTCATTGGGCCCACGCCGGAAGCCATGGAGAAAATGGGGAGCAAGACCAGCGCCCGTCAGGCGATGGAGGTGGCCGGTATCCCCTTTGTTCCGGGCTCGGCGCGCGGGTTGGAGACGGTGCAGGAAGCCCAAGAGGTGGCCGAGCGACTGGGTTTCCCTATCATGTTGAAGGCATCCGCCGGAGGTGGCGGCAAAGGCATGCGCATGGTCCATTCGGCTAAAGACCTGCGCTCGGCCTTCGATGCGGCCAAGAGCGAGGCCCTGCGGGCCTTCGGCAATGACGAGGTTTACATCGAGAAGCTCATCGAAGCGCCCCGCCACGTGGAAATGCAGGTGCTGGCCGATGAGCATGGCCATTGCGTGTATCTGGGGGAGCGGGAATGTTCTGTCCAGCGGCGCCATCAGAAGGTGATGGAGGAGTCGCCCTCGACCTTCGTTAATGCGGAGATGCGGCGCCATATGGGGGAATTGGCGGTGCGCGTCGCCCAAGCCGCCGGCTATACCAATGCCGGAACCGTCGAGTTCCTATGCGACCAGGACAAGACGTTTTACTTCCTGGAAATGAACACGCGGTTGCAGGTGGAGCATCCGGTCACGGAATTTGTTACCGGGCTGGATTTAGTGCATCTGCAAATCCATATTGCCGCCGGCGAAAAGCTGCCTTTCCGGCAGGAGGATATCCGGCTGCGCGGCCATGCGATCGAGTGCCGGATTTATGCGGAGGATCCCGACCACAACTACTTCCCCAGTCCGGGCAAGATCACGCTGTTGATCGCACCCTCCGGCCCCGGCCTACGCCGGGACAGCGGCATGTACGAGGGCTGGACCGTGCCGGTGGACTACGATCCGCTCTTGGCCAAGTTGATCGCCTATGGCACGGACCGCGAGCAGTGCATTGGACGGCTGCTGCGCGGCCTCAGCGAATATATGATTGGCGGCATCAAGACGAATTTGAGCCTCTTCCGCCGTATCTTGGAGCATCCGGAGTTCCGGGCCGGCCACCTGGACACCGATTTTCTCGACCGGTTGCTCCAGGAAGGTCCGGTAGCCCTCGCCCGGGACGAAGAAGGCGCCCAGATAGCGGCTTTGGCGGCGGGTATCTTTATGGCCGTGGATGCCACAGCCGGAAGTCCGGCCGGCGTCAATAACTCGCTCAACGGCCTGGGACCGGGTAATCCCGCTACCGGGCGCAGTGGATGGAAGCAAGCGGGAAGAGTCGAGGCCATGAAACCGCTATGACATACGAAATCCTGGTTGAGGGGAAGGCGCATCGGCTGGAGTTGGAATACAAAGATGACGTATACGGCTGCAAGTTGGATGGCCAGGCGGTGGTGGTGGATGCCGTGCTGTCGCGCCCTAACGTGCTTTCGCTGATCATCGGGGGCAATGCCTACGAAGTGAAGCGGGAACTGGTGGGCAGCGAGCTGCACATATGGGTGAAGGGCGCTCGCTACGGCGTCCAAGTGCGCGACCCACGTTCCTTACGCAGCCGCCGGGCCGCCGCCGAGGGGGTGGTTGGTCCCAAGAAACTCACGGCGCCCATGCCCGGCAAGGTGGTTCGCGTGCTGGTCCAGGAATCCGAGGCAGTGGAAATCGGGCAAGGCGTGATCGTAGTGGAAGCCATGAAAATGCAAAACGAGCTGAAGGCGCCCAAGAAGGGGATCGTGCGCCGTATCCTGGTCGCGCCTGGGGCTGCCGTCAATCCCGGGGACGTGTTGGCCATCATCGAGTAAAGAGGCTTGCCTTCGTCCCAAGCGTCAGCCCCAAACGTCGATAATCCGGGGTGGACGCCCCAAGCGGTAGCTAGTCGTTATTCGCTAACGTCTCCTGGCCACTAACTACTAACTACTGTCTACCGCTGTCGAAGCATCCAACTATGCAGGCGAAGGGGATTATGGGCCTTCGAAAAACAGTGGTATGCATCGACGAATATCGGGCTCTATTGGAGACCTTGGTGCCTGTCCTGGAGTCTTTTGGCTATGATGTGTGGACGGCCCAAAGCATCGACGAAGCTTATGAACTGGTTGCCAATCACCATCCGGAAGCTATTTTGCTGGATTACAACCTCTGTCCGGGATGTCCTGCAAACGGTGGAGTGTGCGCGGCCCCGAAATTTCATGCGGCCAGTCCGACGACGAAGATTTTGGTCTGGTCCGCCGACGGCAGCGCTTTGCAGCACCACCCGGTCTGTGCCCAGGCCATATTCATGAAACCGTTGTCTCCCACCGATTTGGCTGCACATTTGGATAAAGTGTTGGGCGAGCAGGAAGGCCGTTCCACGTTTCCCGTTCCACGTTCCACGTAAGAACCGAAAACCTCCGAACCCGAGAACCGTCCCACGTAAGTTCCGAAAACCGGCCGAATCCCCGCTTACCGACACAGAAAAATTAGCCAATGGCGGCAAGCAATAAACGCACAGGCCCGGATTTGGTCCTGCGACTGCTCGGTTGGCGAAATTTGAGACGTGGAACGTGGAACGAGAAACGTGGAACGCTGTTTTCTACGCTTCCGCTGTCATGGAAGCTTCCGGGAAGCGTAAGTGGCACTTGGAAAGGGCTTTGGTGAGAAGATCCTCGACATGTTCCTCCTCACAATTCTTAGCCATGGCCAGTTCGCTTACCAAAAGATAACGTGCCCGTTCCAGCATCTTTTTTTCCCGGAACGAGAGCGGCTTATTCTGATTGAGCAGTAATAGGCTCTTGAGCACGCCCGCCACCTCCAGCAGAGAACCGGTGCGCATCTTGTCGCAATTCTCTTTATAGCGGTACTTCCAGTCGGCGGGACTATCACATTGGCCGTCGATCAAAAACTCCAGGATCCGTTGTACCTCGCCGTTGCGTACCACGCGGCGCAGGCCCACGCTCTCCACGTTATGGAACGGCACCATAACCTTCAGGCTGCTGGATTTGATGTGAAGGAGGTAGAACTTTTCGACGCTCAGCCCCATGGTTCGGCTGCTGATCTGTTCGATAATGCCCACGCCATGGTTGGGATAAACGACCTTATCGCCTATCTGAAAGGAGCAGTTACTCATGAGAGGACACCTATTTGGCGATCCGAGACATGGAACACCGTATGTAGTATAACCGCTTTCAAGCCAACTCGTCCAATTACCCCGGCGTGCCGGGGGCCGGTGAAGAGTATAGACAAGCAGGACTCGTAAACTCGGCAGCGCCCCAGCCCCAGCCTCTGGTTCGCAGCCGCAAGCACGGAGCCACCGCTATCGCTCTCCGCCGAAGGGTGCCACCACTTTTAGTTTCTGCCCTCTAAATGGATGGCAAGGTGGGTTCCGGGGTTGGGCAGCGGGGGGTATAATCTTTCCCAGTAGTGGGGAAAGCCGCGAGTTTCAAGTTTCGAGTTTCAAGTTTCAAGCAGAACCGGCTCAAGCCCGAAACTCGACAACTGAAATCTCGAAAACTGGAAAGTCGCGAGACGCAGCAGGCGGGCGCGACGGCAAAATATTGCCTGCGGATTGAGGGTCGGCGGAATAAGCATGCCGGAACAAATCAAGAAGAAGTTGCAAGATGAGATTCAGGTGCTGGAGCATGAACTGAATCACGAATTGCCGAAAGAACTGAAGCGTGCTGTAGCGCTCGGCGATCTGAGCGAAAACGCCGAATACCACATGGCCAAGCAGCGCCAGGAGTTTGTCCGTGCCCGGCTCGGCCAGCTCACCAAACGTATGGCCGATCTTTCGCTGATCAATGTTAACAATATTCCCCGCGACCGGGCCGCCTTGGGTTCCACCGTCAAGGTTTACGACTCGACTAAGGAAGAAGAAATTGAGTATAAGCTGGTCACCAGCGAGGAATCCGACGTTACCAAGGGTCTGGTTTCCACCAGTTCGCCGATCGGGCGCTCGCTGATGGGCAAAAAACCCGGCGATACCGCCACCGTGGTGACGCCGGCCGGTAAGCGAGAGTTGGAGATTCTTACGCTCTCGACTATCCACGACGATAAAGAGGAAAGCAGTTGACCTGGACCAGCATTGTCGGACGAGTCTGCGGGAGCATTTTGCACGGCATTGTGCATGGGCTGTCGCTCACGCGGATCTCTCCTAACGTATTGACGTTTATCGGGTTGCTGATTAATATCGGCGCCGCTGTGCTGTTTGGGCTGGCCAATGGCGCTAACCAGCAGCGGCTATTCCTGTACGCCGGATTGGTGATTATCGGGGCCGGCATTTTCGACATGGTCGATGGCCGGGTTGCCCGTGCGACCGGTCAAGTCACCACCTTTGGCGCTTTTTTCGATTCCGTCATCGATCGTTACAGTGACTTGGCCTTGTATTTCGGATTGCTGGTTTTCTATGCCCGGGCCAATCGCTTCTTCTACGTCGTGCTGGTGGCGATCGTGATGACCGGCTCGGTCATGGTCAGTTATGCGCGCGCTCGCGCCGAATCGTTGATCGGGCAATGCAAGGTCGGCTTTATGGAGCGCCCGGAGCGCATCGTTCTGGTAATCATCGGCGCCCTATTCAATCACATGGCGCCGGTGTTGTGGGTGATCGCGCTGCTCTCCAACATCACCGTGATTCACCGTATCGTGTTCACCTACCGGCAGACCCAATCGACGGAAGCGGTGCCGGAAGACCAAGCCGTGGAACTACACGTCTAGCCGGTGAACTTTTTCCGTAGTTTTTGGCCCACGACCAACGGCCAACGGCCAATGACCGTTCTGTAAGGAGCACGAACTTGTCTGAGACCATCTATGACGTAGCTATTATTGGTAGCGGGCCTGGCGGCTATACCGCGGCCATCCGCGCCGGCCAGTGGGGTTTGAAAACCGCGCTCATCGAAAAGGACGACAAGCTGGGCGGCACCTGTCTCCATGTGGGCTGCATTCCCACCAAAGCCCTGTTGTTCAATGCCGAGATCTTCGAACACGTCAAATCCGCCAAAGACTATGGAATCGGCGGCATTGGCGCACTGTCGGTGGACTGGGCCAGTGTGCAACAGCGCAAGAACAAGATCGTAACCAAGCACACCAAGGGCCTCGATTTCCTGATGCGCAAGCATAAAGTGGATACCATCGAAGGCTACGGACGGCTGACCGGCCCGGCCAAGGACGGCATACATACCGTGGATGTCTACACGGCGGGTGGTGGCGGCGCCGCCGGCGAGTCCAATCACGTACGCGCGCGCAATATCATTCTGGCTACCGGCTCGGAAGCCCGCATGATGCCGGGGCTGGAAGCCGATTCCCGTATCCTGACCAACATTGAAGTCCTCAGTCTCGATCAGATTCCCAAGTCGATGATCATCGTTGGCTCCGGCGCGGTGGGTGTGGAATTCGCCTCCATCTATCGCTCGTTTGACGCCGAAGTGACCATCCTGGAAATGCTGCCGCGCCTGGTTCCCGTCGAAGATGAAGAGATCTCCAAGGAATTGGCGCGCAACTTCCGCAAGCGCGGCATCAACTTCCACGTGAGCGCTACGGTAAGTAAGGTCGAGCGCACGAAAGACGGCGTAGCGGTGGAATTCTCCGTGGCCGGGAAGTCGCAACGCCTGGAGGCGGAAAAGGTCCTGATCGCCGTCGGGCGCAAGCCGAACACCGACAATGTGGGCCTGGATCTGGTGCCCAATATTAAGACCGAACGCGGATTTGTCCAGGTCGATAGCTGGATGCGAACCGGCGAGCCGGGGCTCTATGCCATCGGCGATATTGTGGCTGGCTATCCGCAATTGGCGCATGCCGGCGCCATGGAAGGCCTGACGGCCGTCGCCGACATCGCCAAAAAGCCGGCCAAGCCGGTCAACAAACTGCGCATCCCCGGCGCCACTTACTGTGAGCCGCAGATCGGAAGTGTGGGCCTTACGGAAGCCAAAGCGCGCGAGCTGGGATACGAGCTTAAGGTCGGGAAGTTCCCGTTCTCGGCCAACTCGAAGGCCAGCATTCTGGGACAGCACGAGGGATTCATTAAGGTGGTCGCCGATGCCAAGTATGGCGAGATATTGGGCGTTCACATCATCGGTCCCAGTGCCACGGAGCTGATCGCCGAGTCGGTAGCCGCGATGGAGTTGGAAGTTACGGCCGAAGACTTGGCCTATACGGTTCACGCCCACCCGACCCTATCGGAAGCCATGCTGGATGCCGCCAATAGCGTGTTTGGGCTGGCCATTAACGCGTAGGGAAGAAAGTCGCGATTGGCAATGTAGCGCCGGCGTCTCGCCGGCTGTCCTGTGGGCGTCTTCGCCCACAGGTTCGGCTGCCAGGGTGCGGCCGGGACGACCGCACCGACAGCCGGCGAGACGCCGGCGCTACCCGTACACAACGTGAAACGTGAAACGAGAAACGTAAAACGGCTCCTCGCAGCCTACCTCAAGGGCTATCCCGTGCTGGTCTCCTGGCAGGTGACCTACGCCTGCAACTTCCATTGCTCGTTTTGTTCCTATTGGAAAGAGGAAGTCAATTTCAGCCGGGAAAAGCGGGCGCGGGAAGCGACGCTCGACGATTTCCGTATGGGCGCGGAGAAACTCGGCTCGCTCGGCTCGCTGCTGATTACGCTGGCGGGAGGCGAACCGCTCCTGCGTCCGGACTTTCCGGAAATCGTAGCTATTCTTGCCCAACGGCACTTTCCGATGGCAACCACCAACGGCTGGCTGGTTACCGAGGAGAAGGCGAAGGCGCTCTGGCAAGCCGGATTGCAGGGTATTAGTGTGTCGCTCGACTTCAACGATGTCGCGGTTCATGACGAGAATCGCGGCCAGCGCGGAGCCGGCGAACAGGCCCGGCGCGCCATCCAGATTCTGAGCCGCGCGCGCACCCGGCCCTACCAGCGCGTCAACCTGATGTGCGTCCTGAACCAGCGCAATCTGGAAGAAGTGGAAGAACTCATTCGCTTTGCCGCCCAGAACCGGGCAAGTTTCATGATTCAGCCCTACGCCAGCATTAAGAACGGCAATCTGGCGCCAGTACCGGAGCACCCCGTTTCGCGTCGGCTATTGGAGCTGAAAAAGCGATATGGCAATTTTCTCTCCAGCCGGGGTTTTCTGAAGCGCTTCGACTGCTTCTATGCCGAACGCGGGATCGATGGCTGCCGCGCCGGCCAGTCGTTCTTCAATATCGATAATTTCCTGAACGTACAAAAGTGCGTGGAATTTCGCCAGCAGCCGATCGGAAACCTGAGGGACCTCGATCCGCAAGAGATGATCCTCCGGCTGCGTGGAGAGCATCGGCGCAACGTCTGCAAAGCCTGCTGGTATAACTGCCGCGGCGAGGTCGAAGGACTGTACTCGCTACGGGGGTTGGCGGCGGCGCTTCCGGCGTTTTTGCGCAGCGTGTAGCGCCGCCGTCCCGGCGGCTGTCCTGTGGGCGTCCCCCCGAATATGGTGCGGCGTCCGCACCCTGGAGTTTCTACATTTTCAAGTGAATTTGGGTACGAACCGGTGGAAGCACCGGGCTTCAGCCCGGTGAACAGAGCGTGGACCGTAGCAGGGCCTTTAGGCCCGATGTACGCTGTTGCCAGCGGCGGCGAGGCAGCAAATGCAGACGGCACCCCAAGAAGTTCGCACGTTCTTCGTCAGCGCTGTGACGTGGGGAAGGCGAGCGATTTTTCGCGCCGAACCTATGCCCTGCTCGTTCTTTATGGCCAAATCCTGTGAAGAGGCATTTGGTAGAAGATGCGCACGAATACCCTTACAGTTCCGCATCAAGGGCGAGGGAAGTGGATCCTGCACCACCGGGCCTGAAGGCCCAACCTAGGCGAGCAATTTCGGCGGGCTAAAGCCCGCCGCTTCCACCGCTCGGTGTCCCAATGTTGTGAGCGAATTTCTGGGTGCGTCCCGGACGGACGCACCGACAGCCGGCGAGACGCCGGCGCTACATCGGCGACAATTAACGTTCCGCGAAATGCCGCAAGTATTCTTTCTTCTTTTCCTCGGGCAGAAACGAAGCTTGAAACGAATTCATCGCCAATCGCTTCAGCTGCGCGTGGCTAAAGCCAAACACGTCTTGGGCAATCTGATATTCGCGCGCCAACGAAGTCCCAAACATGGCGGGATCATCGCTATTGAGGGTGACCAGCAGGCCCAGATCGAAATAGGTTTTTAAGGGATGCTGCTGGAGATGGTGCAGGCAGCCGGTGCGCAGGTTGCTGGTAATGCAAAGTTCGATAGGCACCTGCGTCTCCAACAGATAGGCCAATAAGGCGCGATCTTGCCACGCCGTCAGGCCATGGCCGACGCGTTTGGTTTTCAGCGTCTGGAGCGCCGTCCAGATGGATTCGGGACCAACGGTTTCGCCGGCATGGCAGGTGAGGCGTAACCCTTGGCGCGCGGCATACTCGTAGACCTCGCCAAACAATTCCGGGGCGGCGCGGCGTTCGTCCCCGCCGATGCCGAAACCGATCACATTGCCGGAGGAACCGCGAAGTTCGGCCGCGAGTTCGGCTACTTGCATGGCCCGTTCCGGCCCAAAATGGCGCACTGCGTCGAAGATCCAGTAGAGCGAAACGCCGAACTCACGCGCTCCGCGTTCCCGGCCCCGTTCCATGCCCGCGAAGATCTGTTGGAAATCGCGGCCCCACAAAAGACAAGCGCCCACCGAGACGTAGACCTCGGCATGTCTCACGTTTTCGCTAGCCAGTTGTTGCAGCAGGCGGTAAGTGATCAACTCGTAGTCTTCCGGGGTCTCCAGATCCTTGGTGACATCACGAAAGCAACGGAGAAAGCCAGTGAAATCGGTGTACTCGTACAGGTGGGTAACGTCTTCCGGAGCCATGTGGCGGCCATGATTATGGGCCAATTCCCGGACGGTTTCCGGCGCAATGGCGCCTTCCAAATGCAGGTGCAGCTCCGCTTTGGGAAGTCCGAGAACAAACGCACTCGGTTCAAAGGAATGCTCGGATTCCTCTGTCTGAATCGGAGTGGCCATGGTGAATATATGTTAAACCCAGTCATAGGGATTCAAGGTTATTCACCTGGGAACGCGGGCTGGCAGCCCAATGCCACTTGGCTTTGGTGTTTTAAGGTGTTGCGTTATCAAAATAAACCAAAAGAGCTGTCATGCTAAGCGGAGCGCGCCAGCGCGGAGTCGAAGCACCTATGCACTCTCGTGCGCACGCACAGTGTCGCGGGGCGCACGAAAAATACGTAGGCCCTTCGCCCTTCGACTCGCGGTGAAGCCGCTCAGGGTAACAATTGAATTGGGGCGTTTGAAATGCTTGCACACCTCAAAAGTAAGTGACATTGGGCTGCCGGCAGCCACCCTGGCATTGCTATAATTACGCGGATCACTTAAATGTACAGAACCCGTATGCGCACACTCTTCTTGCTTGCCGCTCCGGCCGTTTTCTTCGGTGTCCTTCCAATGGCGCTGGCGCAGGTGAGCCCCTCGGCGCAGCCGGCAAACAAAATAGCTGTGATGGATGGTGGCGCCGGACCCTGCTCGCTGGAGCTGACGGTAACCACGGCCGACGGCAAGCCCGCCTACGCCGTCAACGTTAATGTTCACATCGCTTATGGCTTTGGCGGATTCCACCGGCTCGATTTGGAAGCGGGTACCAATGTCGAGGGCAAAGTAAAGTTTATTGGCCTGCCATCTCGCGTGCATCAGCCGCCGCTGGAGTTTAAGGCTGCCAACGACCAGTTTGTGGGTATGGCGGCCTACAACCCCGATCAGGAGTGCCAAGCCAAACACGAGCTGGTGCTGGATAAGCCGAAGCCGCAGTAGTCGCCCCTTTTAAGCGTTCCGGCTGCTCCCGCATCGTGAAAACAAGTAAATCCGATATCTTCCGGCGGAGCCGGCTGTGCTTGCCTGCCACGCGTAAGGCCGGGGAAGTTGATCAGCCGGCATTTCATAACCTGTCTACCCTTCATCCGCTCCCGGGAGCGGAAACGAAATGCTCGCTGGATTGATTTAGGCAATCGCCGTTCGGTGGAATCTCTCAATCGTTGGCCGACGCTTCCGGGACGCCTGCCAGAGGTCGTAGTCCAGCTGCAGTCCAGACCAAAAGGCCGGATGCGTTCCCAAGGCATCGGAAAGTCGGAGGGACATTTCCGCCGAAATGCCGGCCTTGGAGTTGAGCACACGCGACAACGTGGTGCGGGAAATGTGTAACCGCTTGGCGGCTTCAGAAACTTCCATTTTCCCCAGGTACTCTCGGAGAAGTTCTCCAGGATGTGGAGGATTGTGCATCAGCGCCATATCATATACCTCATTTTTCGGTGTTTCGATTCCTCGCACTTAGTGATAATCTCGAAAATCCACCAAAATGACATCTTCTCCCTCGAACTTGAAAGTAAGCCGCCAGTTGCCACTCACGGTGATGGCCCAATGGTCTTCCAAATCATGATGCAAAGGGTGGAGTGCCCAGCCCGGCGCGTTGACATCGGCAGCGGTCTTAGCACGGTTCAAGGCAAAAAGTTGTAAGCGCAGCCGTGTAGCGTGCTTGGCCGGGATCCCCGCTTTACTTCCGGTACGGAAGAAACGTTCAATTCCTTTGTGACGGAAGCTCTTAATCACGTGTAAAGTGTAGCGCCTCACGCTGCGTGCCGCAAGACCGTGGCATTCACCGCTCTGGTGATTTCCCGGTTAAGGAGCGTTCACCGGGGAGACACGGAATCACTGAGGAAACCCCCAATTGAGAAATTTGGTAATCGGGTAATTGAGTAATTGGCCCTGCAACCGAGGTTGAATTACTCAATCACCCGTACCCGTCCGGCCAAACCATCTTCCACGTAGCGCAAGCGTAGGTCATACTCGCCGGCGAATGGCGATGTGCGGAAGTGTGTGCACATGCTGATATCAACGGCGGAGGATGAGCGATGGG
>Ga0181520_10001806_pt1 | contig 42201 bp, 37 predicted proteins | sample PEATcosm2014_Bin_29_FD_132451 | JGI IMG/M metagenome (GOLD analysis project Ga0181520, IMG submission 132451) | Peatland microbial communities from MTU Mesocosm Facility, Houghton, MI, USA - PEATcosm2014_Bin02_30_metaG | ecosystem: Environmental > Terrestrial > Soil > Wetlands > Peat | place... | reverse complement strand
TCGTCTGGGTGCGGGTCGCGCGCCGCGCCTGGGGGCCGGCGGCGGCGTTGGCGCTCCTCGTGCTGCTGCTTTTTCCGCCGCCCGTGCTCGAACACCACTTTCATCTCGGCTACGCCAACCACATGGAGAGCATTTTCTTCACGGGTGCGCTGCTGTTGCTGTTTCTGCAACTGGAGGACGCGTATTTCGGCTTTGGCGCGACGGCCTTTCTGGGGTTTTTCGCGGGTTTTGCCCTCTTTTTCTCGTGGGACAATCTGCCGATCGTCGCAACCGTCGCCGCGGCGTTTTGCTGGCGCTGGGGCAGACGCGGCCTGATGTTGCTGCTGTGGCCCGCGGGCCCCGCTTTTCTGCTGGGGTTTTTTCCGCATTGGCTCTCGCCGTGGCGATCCGACGTGGTCACGATGAAGTCGGCGCTGGCGTCGCACCCGGTCCTCTTCGTCAAGAACCTGCTGCTTTATTCGTTCCCGGAAGGCTTCGGCGGCCGGCATTCGTGGATGGCCAAAGCGGCGACGGCGTGCATGCTCGCGGGCCTGGCGATCTCAATCGTCGCCCAACGGCGGAAGCGGCTGTGGCGGCTGCCATGGACGCCGGACAAAGATTGGCTGAGCCGCGCGCTGTGGCTCTTCGCCGCGATCTTCGTCGGCGGCGCGAGCCTCACCAATTTTTATTCCGCGCCCGACGCCATCCATCCGATCCGCCATCTGCTGCCGCTGCTCGTCGCCGGCCTGGCGTTTGTCGCATTTTTCGTCTCGCGTTGGCCCGGAATGTGGAAATGGTTGCTGTGGCTGCCGCTCGCGGCCCCCGGCGTGGCCAACATCTTCGCCGGCTTCCCGCCGGCTGCCGCATACTTTGCCGACGGCTGGCGCGACCTGACGCAAATCCGCGGCGAGGCGCCGGACGTGGCGATCGATCACCTGCAATTGGATTTCTGCGGCGGAGCGAACCCCGGCGATTCCTGGGCGGCCGTCCAAAAAATGCCGCCGTCGTGGCGCGACGAAGGCGCCTGCATGATGGCGGTGCATTTCGGCCCGGCGGCCGTCGCGTCATGGCTCGCGCAGGACGCCCCGTGGCTGGCGGGCCGGCGGGAAATTTTTGTGCGCTGTGCGGCATCCGCCACCGATTGCGGCAGCCGCGGCGGCGCAGCGGGCCTCGGCGAATATTCAGCGGCGAGCTGCGTGCAGTGGCTCGACCAGTTCGGCGCGGCGGATCCGAAATTGGCGGCGGCGTTCGTCGAGGGTTATGCGTTCGGGACGATGGGCGTGCTTTCCGCGCGACTCTCGCGCAGCGACGATCTGGCGCGCGACCTGGAAAATTTCCGCCGCGGCGCCGCCCCGGCGACGACCGGCCTGCGGGAGACGATTCGCGTCCTGTTCGACCAAGCGGCGGGCAGGGGGGCCGAGCCGTTCGCCGCGTTCCTGCACGGCATCGGCCGCTGGCGCGCGGTGCACTACGACTATCCGGCCGATAAGGAAGCGCTGCGGCAGTATTGGGCGTCGTTGCTGGCCGGCGCGCCCGGCGCCGATTCGCCCGACGCGTTTGCGCGCGGTTACGCCGAGGGCCAGGCGTGGCTCCTGGCGTTCTATTTTCGCTCGTTCACGCTCGCGCCGCAGCCGATGGGCCTGACCTTCGCGAACCTGCCGGGGATTCGCGACGAGCTCGCGAAACAAGGATTTGCGTTGCGCGAGGGCGGCGGCAATCCAACGGAATATTTTCTCGAACGCGCCAGATAAACGTTCGCCGCGAAAATCAAGAATCTGCGGAAACTCCGGTGGCAATTCGGATCGCTCCCGAGAAAAAGAGGGCAAAACGTTTTGCCGGTTGCGTTCTGTCTTGACGCCGATCGACGGACCGAGTAGTCATAAACTCAACCATTGCCCTTCCGGAACCGATCGTGGGACTGGGAAGAGGCTCATGCTCGGAGGCGCTGCGGTGAAACACGGCAAATGCTTCTTTCTCTGTCTGCTGACGATGGCATTGCTTGCCGGCGCGATCGCCTGCGGCAGTTCCGGCGGCAGCGGCGGTCACGCTTCGAACGTGACCGACGATGACGACAACGACGACCAGTCGCCGGTCGACGACGACGACGATAACGACGACGACGATAACGACGACGACGATAACGACGACGACAACGATAACGACGACGACGACAACGACAACGACAATAATGACGACGACAACGACGACAACGATGACAACGATGACAACGATGATAACGACGACGATAACGACGACGATAACGACGACGATAACGACGACGATAACGACGACGATGCCTTCAATTGCAGCGACGACGGAACGGTCTGCACGGACCCCGGCACAGGTCTGATGTGGCAGAACGGCGCGACCGTCGGTTCGGTCGCCAACGATTGGACGGATGCGGCGAACTACTGCGCCGGATTGAGTTGGGGCGGCTACAGCGACTGGCAATTGCCCGACATCAACCAGCTTCGCAGCCTGATCCGCGGTTGCGGCGCCACGGAGCCAGGCGGTTCCTGCGAGGTGGCCGACGACTGTCTGAGTTACGGAACCTGTTGGAGCGATGCCTGCAACGGCTGCGCCTATTTTGAGGGTCCCGGGCCGGCGGGCGTCTATTGGCCGCCGGCGATGACGGGCAATGCGTATGCGTCGTATTGGTCGTCGTCCGGCGTCTCCGACGGCGACGCGCTGGCGTGGATCGTCGAATTCAACTACGGGGAAATCACCGATGGCGATGTGGACCTCGAGGCGTACGCGCGTTGCGTTCGGTAAACGTTGACACCGCGCCCGCGGCGCATTAACTTTTCGTTGGATATTTAACCGAGAAGATTTTTGCAGTCTGCCGGCGGGGGCGCGCGTTCGGCGCGAGCGGTTCGCAACACAGAAACGCGAGGAAGTAAAATGAACGGATCGTGGGCGAAGCAAGTCGAGACCTTTCAGAAAGCGTTGGCGAGTCTGGAACAGGAATTTGTTGAACGGATTCGGACTTTGTTGGTCAAATTGGCGGACCTGTTGGGCGCGCCGATTGTGCCCGTGAAGGCCAAGCCGGGCCGCAAGCGCAAGGTCGCCGCGGCGGCGCCGGCGGCGCGTCCGGCCGCTCGCGGGCGTCGCGGCCGGAAGGCCAACGGCGGCCAAACGCTGCCGGAATTGATCGTGAAAGTTCTCAAAGGCTCGAAGCGGCCGCTGCGAACCAAAGAGATCATGGTCGCGCTGCAAAAGGTCGGCTGGCAGACGAGTTCCGCCGATCCGCAGAAAATTGTGTACAAGACCCTGTACCGGATCGAAAAATCCGGCGTCGTGATCAAAGCGGAACCGGGAAAGTTCACGGCGCCGAAGTAACACGGCGGCGCGGAATCGGTTTCGCTTCCTCTTCGTCCGCTTGCCGCGGGTCGCCGGGCGGCGTAATTTTGCCGCCATGAATCCCGCCCCGTCGACCGAATCGTTGCCGAAATTCGCGCGGCGCGACTGGCTGCTGTTCGGCGGCTTCGCGCTGCTGAAAATCGTCGTCCATTTCGCGACCGACGGCGCCGGCGCGTACGGCTATTTTCGCGACGAACTGTATTATTTGGATTGCGCGCGGCATCTCGATTGGGGCTACGTCGATCAGCCGCCGTTGTCGATTTTCGCGCTGTGGGCGACGCGCGCGCTGCTCGGCGATTCGCTGCTCGCCATCCGTTTGCCGGTGGCGTTGTGCGGCGCCGCGACGCTGTGGCTCGCGGGCCTGATGGCGCGCGAAATGGGCGGCGGGCGGTTCGCGCAGGCGCTGACGTGCCTGGGCGTGGCGGCCGCGCCGATTTTTCTCGCGACGGGCAGTTTTTTCTCGATGAACGTGTTCGACCAGTTTTTCTGGGCGCTGGCCGCCTGGCTGGTCGCCCGGTTGTTGCGCACGGACGACGCGCGGATCTGGCTCTGGTTGGGTCTGGTGGTCGGGCTCGGTCTCGAAAACAAATACAGCATGGGTTTTTTCGCGGGCGCCTTCGTCGCCGCGATGGCGCTGACGCCCCTGCGCCGGCAGTTCGGCCGTTGGCAACTTTGGGCGGGCGGGGCGCTCGCGGCGGCGTTGTTTGCGCCGCACGTGGTCTGGCAGATGCGGCACGGCTGGCCGACCTTGGAATTCATGCACAACGCCCGCCTGTACAAGAACCTGCCGCTGACGTTGCGGCAATTCGCCGGCGGGCAATTGACGCTGGCCGGTCCGCTCCAGGCGCTGCTCTGGGTCGCGGGCCTGCTGTATGGTTTGATGGCCAAACGCGGCCGCGCCTTCGCGGCGTTCAGTCTCGCGTATTTCATCCTGTTCGCGGTTTTTTATGCGACCAACGGCAAGGTTTATTACCTCTCTCCGGCGTACCCGATGTTGTTCGCGCTGGGGTCGCTGTGGTGGGAGGCGCGGCTGGCGTCGCGGCGCTGGGCGCAGGCGGCGGCCCTCGCGCTGCTGGCCGCGAGCGGCGTCGCGCTGGCGCCCCTGGCGCTGCCGATTTTGCCGCCGCCGGCGTTTTTGCGTTACCAGGACGCGCTCGGCATCCGGGCGCCGCAGCAGGAACGCGCGCACGGCGGCCTCCTGCCGCAGCACCTGGGCGATCGCCTGGGCTGGCCGGAATTCGCGGCGATGGTCGCCGCGGCCTACGGCCGCCTTGACCCGGCCGACCGGGCGAATTGTGCGATATTCACGAGCAACTATGGCGAGGCCGGCGCGATCGATCTCTTCGGTCCGCGCTACGGGTTGCCGCCCGCGATTTCCGGCCACATGTCCCATTTCTTGTGGGGCCCCGGCGCCGCGACCGGCGACGTGATGCTCGTCTATTGGGGCGAGCGCGACGAACTGGCGAAACTGTTTCGCGAAGTGACCGAGGTCGCGCGCTTTCGCGACCCGTTCGTCATGGAACGGCAGAACGATCGCCCGCTGTTTCTCTGCCGGGGGTTGCAGGCGCCGCTCGCCGCGTTGTGGAGTCAGTTCAAGATCTATCGCTGACCGGCGTCCGCGCTATTCGACGCAGCACATCGTGAAAATCAAGTAAATCGGGTCCGGCGTCAGCGTCAATTGCATCGTCGGCGCCAGCACGACGGCCAACTGCGTGCCGTCGATCTCGTAGCCGGCGACTGCCGCCGCGGCGGCCGGCGTCGGCAGCGACAAGGGATATGACGTATCCCATTTTCCGCGGCCGTCCCACAGCGCCAAACCCAGCTTGTCGTGGTCGACGAACGCGAGCGCATACACGTCTTGCGGCAGCTGCAACTTCGCCGAAAGATCGCCGGCGAATTGCATGGCGCCGAAGTGTTGCATCGCCGTCAGGTACGCCGCGAAACTCGGTTTCGGCGTCGGCGCGCCCGGAGGAGTGTTATAGGGATAGGCGTATAAACCGAAATAGTTTTCGGTCGGCGGACTGCCGCCGCTGCCGTCCCAGAAATCGTACCAATAGTACCCGGCGACGCCCCGCGTGGCCGCCAGGAAGAACGATCGCGCCAGGAAGCGCGCCTGGTTCTGGTCGCCGATGAGCAGGCTCGGCCAACCGATTTCGGTCAGTTCGAGCGGCTTGTCGCCGCAGCCGGCGGCGGCCAACTGCGCGCGCGCCGCGTCGATCTGCCCGGCGACGCCGGGAAAATCGAAGAAGAGCAGGTCGAAGCCGGCCTCCGGCGCCCATTGCTGCACGAAGGTGTAGGGGTGGATCGCCATCGAGTCGAAGTACTGGCAAATGTCCGGCACGGCCTGGGCGACGCGGCCGATGTAGTTGTACATGCCGTGCAGAATCGTCCACCCGTCGAACGAACTGATGCCGCCGAACATTACTTCGGCGTCCGGACACGCCTGCTTGATCGCCGCATACGCCGCTTCGAGCATCAGCCCGTAATGCTCGGGGTCCGGCAACGGCTGCCAGAAGCGCGAGGTGTTTTCCTCGTTCCAGACCTCGTACCGCTTGATGTGCTCGCAGTAGCGCTCCGCCACGGCGCCGGCGAACGCCGCCCAAGTTACGGGGGCGATTTCCGACGTGTCGCCGTCCGGCATCGCCCACGAGACGCCGTAATCGAGCAGGGCGATGAAATCGAGATTGTTGGCCTGCGCGATCTGGTAAAAGCCGTCGCACTCGGTCCAGTCCCACTGGCCTTCCTGCGGCTCGATTTCGCTCCACGAAAAATCGCGGCGCAGTCGCGCGACGCCGAGCTGAGCGTCGCCGGCCAGCTCGAAAGCGCGCGTCCAATCCGCGTCCGACCAGCCGGACATGTGGGTGACGATCCCCGCCATCTGCCCCAGCGGCAAACCGCTCGCCACGAGACCGGAATAAATGGCGGAATCGTCGTCGTCGGCCGGGGATTGATCGTCGTCGGCCGGCGACTGATCGTCGTCCTGGCTATCGTCATTGTCGTTGTCGTCGTTGTCGTCATCGTCGTCGTTGCCGATGTCCGTGTCGTCGTCGCTGGCCGGCGGCGCCGCGGATGACGCGGCGGTGCGCCCCGACGAGCCGCAGGCCAGGCCCAGCAAGGCGATGAGCAACAGCATCCAGACCCAAGTGCCGACGCCGCAGAATCTCGCGTTCACGGTGTTTCCCCCGGAGTTGCCTTGCCGGCCGGCAAGCGCTTGCCAACGGTCGCCTATCTTATTACGCAACTCCCGCCGACGACAGACGCCCCCGGCTGGTCCGCAGATTTTCCCGACGTAGGCCTCGGGAACGTCGCCGAGACGGATGGGCCTGTCCTCTCGGCTCCGCGGCATCGATCGCCGTGGGCGGCCCTTCACCGCTGCACGACATACGCCCGCCACTTGCCGATCAGGCGGTCGTCGGCGCGGACGACGAGGCGGGCGTCGTTGCCCTCGATCGTTTCCTCCAGCACCTGCGATTGCGTGCGGACGTGATGCAGCACGTCCTGCCGGGCGAGGGGAACGAGCAGCACCGTTTGCCGGCGGTCGCGGCCGAGAAAATCCGCGAAAGCCCGGCGCAGGTCGTCGAGGCCGGCGCCGGAGGCGGCGCTGACCGCGACGCTGCCCGGGTGATTGGCGACCAGGCGCTCGACCCAGATGCGCGAGGCGACGCGGTCGATCTTGTTGAAGACCGGCACGATCGGCTTTTCGGCGGCGCCGATCGCGGCCAGCGTTTCCATGACGGCCGCCGTTTGTTGCTCCATGCGCGGGTGGCTGCAATCGATGACGTGCGCGAGCAGTTCGGCGCGCTGCACTTCTTCCAGCGTCGCCTGGAAGCTCTCGACCAACTGGTGCGGCAGCCGCTGAATGAAGCCGACGGTGTCGATCAGCAGCGCCGGGACGTTGCCGGGCAGCCGCGCCTCGCGCACGGTCGGGTCGAGCGTGGCGAAGAGGCGGTCCTCGATGAAGACGTCGGCGGCGGTCAGCGCGCGCAGCAGGGTCGATTTGCCGGCGTTGGTGTAGCCGACCAGCGCGACGGTCGGCACGCGGTTTTTTTGCCGCGCTTCGCGATGCCGTTCGCGCGTCGCGCGGACTTTTTCCAGCCGGCGCTTGAGCACGGAGATCCGCGTGCGCATCCGCCGGCGATCGACCTCGAGGTCGGTCTCGCCCGGGCCGCGCGTGCCGATGCCGGCGCCTTGCTGCGACAGGTGCGCCCACATGCCGCGCAGCCGCGGCGCCAAATATTGATATTGCGCCAATTCGACCTGCAGCCGGCCTTCGTTGGTGCGGGCGCGCTTCGCAAAAATGTCGAGAATCAACGCCGTGCGGTCCATCACCATCACGCCCAGGCGCTCTTCGAGATTGCCTTGCTGCGCCGGGCTGAGGTCGATGTCGAAGATGACGCAGCGGACCGGCGCGGGCAGGGCGGCCAGACCCTCTTTGATGCGCGCGACCGTGCCCGAGCCGATGAAGGTCGCCGGCGTCGGCCGCTTGACCTCGCAGGCGAAACTCGCGGCTTCGACGCCGCCCGCGGTGTCGAGCAGCCGGCGCAACTCGGCCAGGGATTCGGCGACGGTTTCGCGGTCTTCGTTGCGGACGCGGCAGCCGACCAGCGCGGCCGACGAGGGGTCGGCCGCCGCCGCGGGCGCCGCCGCGACGGCCGGCTCACCCGGCCATGAAGCCGACTTTGATCGTTTTATCAATGTGGATGTTGGCGATCGCGTGTTTGTAAATGAGATGAAGCCGAGCGGACTCCACCACCACGCAGTAGTTGTCGAAGCTCTTCAAGTGGCCTTCAATCACCTTGCCGGTGATGAGTTCGACCGTCACCGGGACCCGTTCTTTCCGCATCGAGTTGATAAATTGGTCTTGGACGTTGATCCGGACCTTTTTCGCCGTGCGATCCTCCCCGATCATGACCACCTCGCCTTCGTGCGGGCCAAAAGAAAGCCCATTTAGCGAAACGTAAGCGCGCCCGGGCCGAAAATCGCGCGCACATCTTCGGCCAAATCTTCCGTCGGACGCAAACCTTGCCGCGCCGGCAGGGCGAATGTCGCTTCCCGCCCGTCCGGCAGTTCGAGATGTATATACGCCCGGCACGAGCCGGGATGACGATTCACGCATTCGGCCAGGCGCTGCAAGTGAGCCTTGGACAGACCGACTGTGCGAATTCGCAGATGCACTTCATTACTGCACAATTCGGCGGCTTTCACAAGAGGAATCGCCTTCTCGACCAGCAAGCCGTTGCCGCCGTCGCGCACGTCGACCTTGCCGAACAGCAGCACCGGCTGGTCGACGTTCTCGAGCGCCGCCGCCGATTTCTCGAGCGCCTCGGCGAACAGCGTGACGCGGAACGTCGCCGTCAAATCTTCGGCCGCGCCGGCGGCCCACGGCTTGCCGGTCTTGGTCATTTTCTTGTCGAGGCTCGTGATCAGCGCGGCGATGCGCACTTCCTTGTCCGTCTTGATTTCGCGCAAGCGGGCGCCGTCGACGGTCGCGAAGCGTTCGATCAGCGACTTGAAATGGTCGAGCGGGTGGCCGGTGATGAAGAAGCCGAGCGCTTCTTTTTCGGCGCGCAGCATTTCGTCGTGCGTCCAGGGCGGGACCTCGGGCAGCGGGGCCGCGGCGGGTTTGCCTTTCCCGCCTTTGGGCGGCGCGAGCTTGCCGAAGAGGCTCGTCTGCCCGGCGTCGCGGTCGGCCTGGCGGCGGGAAGCCTGCTCCATCGCGTTTTCCATCGCGGCGGCGAGGGCGGCGCGGTTCTGCTCGACGCTGTCGAACGCGCCGCATTTCACGAGGCTTTCGACGACGCGTTTGTTGACCTTGCGCATGTCGACGCGCTCGGCGAAGTCGTCGAGGCTGGCGAACGGGCCGCCGGCGCGGCGGGCGTCGATGATGCACTTCACCGCGCCCTCGCCGACATTCTTGACGGCGGCGAGGCCGAAGCGGATGCAGCGCTGGCGATCGACGGTGAAATCCTGGTCGCTTTCGTTGACATCCGGCGGCAGCACGCGAATGCCCATGTCGCGGCACTCGGCGATCTTGGCCATGACCTTGTCGGAGTCGTCTTTTTCCATCGACATCAGCGAGGCCATGAACGCGGCGGGATAGTGCGCCTTCAGGTACGCGGTTTGGTAGGCGACCATCGCATAAGCGGCCGAGTGGCTCTTGTTGAAGCCGTACTCGGCGAACTTTTCCATCTGGTCCCAAATCTGCTCGACGGTGGCGGCGGCGAATTTCTGTTTGGCCCCGCCCTGCTGGAACTTGATTTTGAACGGCGCCATCTTTTCGATTTTCTTCTTCGACATCGCGCGCCGCATCAAATCGGCTTCGCCCAGGCTCAGGCCGCCGATGACGTGCGCGGCCTGCTGCACCTGCTCCTGATAAACCATCATGCCGTAGGTCGGTTCGAGGATTTTCTCGAGTTCCGGCAGCGGGTAGACCACCTTTTTCAGGCCCTTTTTGCGGTCGACGAAATCGTCGATCATCCCCGAGCCGATCGGGCCCGGCCGGAAGAGGGCGGCGATGGCCGTGAGGTCCTCGATGCTGTCGGGTTTGATGCGCACCAGCAGGTCGCGCATGCCCGGCGATTCGAATTGGAACACGCCGGTGGTCAGGCCGCGGCCGAGCAGCGAATAAACCGCTTCGTCGTCGAGCGGAATGCGATCGAGGTCGACGGTTTCGCCGAACGAGTCGTGGATGATCGCCAGCGCGCGCTGCATCACGGTCAGCGTTTTCAGCCCGAGGAAGTCGAACTTGATCAGCCCGACGACCTCGACGTCGTTCTTGTCGTACTGGCAGACGATCTTGCCGTCTTTGTCGAGCATCAGCGGCACGTCGCGGCCCAGCGGCTGGTCGGAGATCACCACCCCGGCGGCGTGCGTCGACGGGTGCCGCGGCAGACCCTCCAGGATTTTCGCGTGGAACCACAGGTCGCGGGCCCAGTCGCTTTCGCGCAGCAGCCGCTGCAGGTCCGGCGTCTTCTCCGCCTTGTCCAGCGTCATGTTCAATTCGTCGGGGATCAGCCGCGCCACGGCGTCGACTTCGCCGTACGAAAAGCCCATCGCGCGGCCGACGTCGCGCACGACGAGCTTGGCCTTCATCGTGCCGAAGGTCGCGATCTGCGAGACCATGTCTTTGCCGTACTTTTCCGAGACGTAGCGAATCACTTCGTCGCGGCGGTCGGCGCAGAAATCGACGTCGATGTCGGGGTTGTCCTGCCGTTCCGGATTCAGGAAGCGCTCGAACAACAGGTTGTAGCGCAGCGGATCGATGTTGGTGATGCCGAGCGAATACGAGACGAGCGAACCCGCCGCGCTGCCGCGCCCCGGTCCGACGGCGATGCCCTGCTCCCGCGCCCATCGAATGAAATCCTGCACGATCAGGAAATAGCCGGCGAAACCCTTCTTGGCGATCAGGTCGAGTTCCATTTCAAGCCGTTCGGCATACGTCGTTTCGACTTTCGCCCACGGGCCGTCGCGCTCCGGGTCGTGCGTTTCGCGCAAGGCGTGGAGCCGCTTGACGAGGCCGGCGCGGCCCGCCTTCGCGAAGGTGGAGGCGAGGTCTTCGCCGGGCGGCGTTTCGTAGTTGGGAAACACGTGCCGGCCCAGCGGCATCGCGAAATTGCAGCGTTCGGCGACCTCGCAGGTGCGGGTCAGCGCCTCGGGGATGTCGTGGAAGAGGGCGGCCATTTCGGCGCGGGTGCGGAAGTAGACTTGATCCGTGCTGAAGTGAAAGTGTTTCGGCTCGTTGATCGTCGCGCCGGTCTGGATGCACAGCAGCAGTTCGTGGCTGCGGGCGTGCTCCGGTTCGAGATAGTGGGCGTCGCAGGTGGCGACGAGCGGCAGCGAAAATTCTTTGGCGAGGTCGAGAATCGCGGCGTTGGCTTTGTCCTGCTCGGGAATGCCGTTGCGCTGGATTTCCAGGTAGAAACGGTCGCCGTAAACCTGGCGGAACCAGTCGAGCGTCGCGAGGGTTTTCTGGCGGCCGTGATCGAGGATCGCGCGCGGCAGCATGCCTTGCAGGCAGGCCGTGAGGCAGATCAGGCCGGCGCTGTGCTTTTCCAGAAGTTCCCTGTCGACGCGCGGCCGGCCGAAGAGGCCCGCGGTCCGGCCCTCGAGGTGCGCGGCGTTGACCAGTTGCAGCAAATTGCGCCAACCCGTTTCGTTTTCGCACAGCAGCACCTGGTGAAACGGCCGCGGCTGGTCGTTGCCTTTGTCCAGGCGGCTGCCGGCCGCGACGTAGACCTCGCAGCCGATCAACGGCTTCACGCCGTGGTTTTTTGCGTGCTGATAAAACTGGATGGCGCCGTGCAAATTGCCGTGGTCGGTGATCGCCACCGCCGTCTGGCCGTCTTTTTCGACCTTCGCGAACAACGGTTCGAACTTGATCGCGCCGTCGAGCAGCGAGAACGCGGTGTGGACGTGCAGGTGGACGAAGTCAGTCGGCATATCTCAGCGGACCTTCCATCAGGGCCGGTTGGCCGTTGTCGGGGCAAAAACTTTTCTGGGGGACCTGCGGGACGTCACGCGACCATCCCGATGGCCTCAAGCAATTCTTCGGGTTTCGACCAATGGGAAACCTGCGATAGGCCTTCGACAAGGCGAAAGTCTTCGGGCGTCCATACATCGAAAGTGTCGTCAAAGAGCGAGACGAAATTCACCGCTTCCGGCCCCACTCGCAAATGACTCATGTCGTGACAAGCCGCGACCACATGCTCGGCCACGCCGCGCGCCGCCGCCTTGCTGCCCGTGCTGAGCACAAAAACAAACGAACTTTGCAGGGGAGCGCGGACGTGAAAATCAACCGACCATATCCTGCCGGACCTTCCGGGCTGGCGATGGCCGCGTTCGAACGGGACCTCTTTTTCAACAAAATAGTCGCCGACTTCGTCCGTCACCGTCTCGATGGTTCTGGTGCGAAACGTGAACCAGAGATCCGATACGCGCAGCACCGCCTGCGAGAGCCTGGTGAGCGCGGACGTGAGGTCCGTCTCGTCACGGACTCGAACGTTGAGCATTCCTTGGTATATTTCCACGCCGTGGGTCAGCGCGATGTCCTGCAATAACTGGTTCTGTTTCGGGCTGCGCCGTTGCGCCGTCGTCTGCATCCGCAGCCAGCGCAACGTTTCGCCGAGATCGGTCAGCGTCGGCGTTTGCGCATTGGCGGCGAGAAACAAATCCACGCGGTCGCCGTCCGGATAGAGGTAGGGTGTGCGGATTTTTGTGTAGTCGCCGTGACCCGTACAAGCGAAAAGCGTGCCTAGCTGTTCCTGTATGACGACGCAAGGTTCTCTCATGGGAACAACCTCCGTTGCGCAGGCGGAACAGGCGACAGTTCGCCAATGTGATTGATCCTGGCTTCTGCGCAAAACTGTCTCCAGGCGTTGATCGGGTCGGTCGGTGGCGCGGTTATGTCGGGCGGGGCATAAGCCTTCTTGTCCCTCGTGACCTCGCTCCAGTAGTGTTTGTGCGTCTCGCCGACATATTCGCAATCCGGGTTGTGGTGGTCCTTTCCGAGACACAACCCGTAGATCCGGCCGGCGCCCCGGTGGATCAGTGCGAAGGAAAGCGTCTGCGCCTCGGCGTTGCAACTTCCTCGGATGAACAGTGGAAAACCCGGACCGGAGGACAGGTCGATGCGGAACTCAACGGACGGTGAATGGTCCTCGTCTTCCGACCATGCAATGTTCCCAGTAATTAACTTGCTCTCGTCGTTTAAAATCGCTTCGAATTCGCCGACGGTCAGCCCCACTCTCGCCTCCAGTTTCTGTTCCTCCGCGTCTCGAATCCAACCAGCTTCTCGCCGTTGCGAGTATAACGCGCCGTATTTCAGATCGCACTCGTCGTCTACTGGCTATTCCCACTCGATCGTGCTCGGCGGCTTCGACGAAATGTCGTAGACGACGCGATTGATGCCCTTCACTTCGTTGATGATGCGGTTGCTGATCCGGCCCAGCGTGTCGTAAGGGATGTGCACCCAGTCGGCGGTCATGCCGTCGACGCTGTGCACCGCGCGCAGGGCGCAGGTGTTTTCGTAGGTGCGTTCGTCGCCCATCACGCCGACGCTCTTGACCGGCAGCAACACCGCGAGCGCCTGCCAGATTTGGTCGTACTGGTTCGTTTCCTTGAGTTCGTGAATGAAGATCGCGTCGGCGTCTTGCAAGATGCGCACGCGCGCCGGCGTCACTTCGCCGATGATCCGCACGGCCAGGCCCGGGCCGGGGAAGGGGTGGCGGCCCACAATATCCGCCGGGAGGCCGAGTTCGCGGCCGACCTGCCGCACCTCGTCTTTGAACAGTTCGCGCAACGGCTCGACGAGTTCGAGGTGCATTTTTTCGGGCAGCCCGCCGACGTTGTGGTGACTTTTGATCGTGGCCGACGGCCCGCGGTAGGAGACCGATTCGATGACGTCCGGGTAGAGCGTGCCCTGCGCCAGGAACTTCACGCCTTGGATCTTGCGCGCTTCTTCCTCGAAAACGTAAATGAACTCGGCGCCGATGATCTTGCGCTTTCGCTCCGGGTCGGTCACCCCGGCCAGCTTGTCGAAGAAACGTTTTTCGGCGTCGACGTACACCAGGTTCATGCCGAAATGCCGCGCGAACACGTGCTGCACCTGCTGCGCCTCGCCTTTGCGGAGCACGCCGTTGTTCACGAAAATGCAGGTCAACTGCTCGCCGACCGCCCGGTGCAGCAGCGCCGCCACGACGGCCGAGTCGACGCCGCCGGACAAACCGAGAATGACGCGCTCGCCGTGCAGCCGCGCCCGCAACTGCTCGACCGAGGTTTGCACGAAGTTCGCCATCGTCCAGGGCGGTTTGGCGTCGCAGGCGTCGTACACGAAATTGGCCAGAATCTCCTTGCCGCGCGGCGTGTGGTGCACCTCGGGGTGGAACTGCACGCCGAACCAGCGCCGCCGGCGGTCGGCGATCGCCGCGAAAGGCGAGTTGTCGGACGAAGCGATGGCGACGAAGCCCGGCGGCAGTTCGTCGACGCGGTCGCCGTGGCTCATCCAGACGTCGACGGCGCCGCCCGCGTCGAAACCGGCGAACAGGTCGCCGTCGTCGTCGACGATCAGTTTGGTCCGGCCGTATTCGCGTTCCGCCGCGTGCGCGACCTTGCCGCCGAACAGGTGGGCCATGAGTTGCACGCCGTAGCAGATGCCGAGCACCGGCACGCCCAGTTCGAAGACGAGCGGATCGCAGCGCGGCGCGTCGGCGGCGTAGACGCTGGCCGGGCCGCCGGAGAGGATGACGCCCTTGGGCGCGAATTTCCGGATGGCGTCGGCGGTCATCGTGCACGGATGGATTTCGCAATAGACGTTCAGTTCGCGCACGCGCCGCGCGATGAGCATCGTCACCTGCGAGCCGAAATCGAGAATCAGGATTTTTTCGGAATAAAGGTCCGTCGTCATGGTCGGTGGCCGTCCTTGTCGCTTTCGGCGAGGGGAAGGCCCTCACCCGCCTCGCCGCGCTCGGCGACCTCTCCGTGGGGGAGAGGTTCAACCGATCTGGTAGTTCGGCGCTTCCTTGGTGATGATCACGTCGTGCACGTGGCTTTCCCGCAAACCCGCCTGGGTCACCCGCACGAACTTTGCCCGGGTCCGCAGTTCGTCGATGTTGCCGCAGCCGGTGTAACCCATGCCGCTGCGCAGGCCGCCGAGCAACTGGTAAATGACGCCGCCCAACGCGCCGCGGTACGGCACGCGCCCTTCGATGCCCTCGGGCACGAGCTTCTGCGGCGAATCGACGTCATCCTGGAAATACCGGTTCTTGCCGCCCTTGGCCATCGCGCTGAGGCTGCCCATGCCGCGATAATATTTGTAGGTGCGGCCCTGGTAGAGGATCGTCTCGCCCGGCGCCTCTTCGGTGCCGGCGAACAGCGAACCGATCATCACGCAATGCGCCCCCGCGGCGATCGCCTTGGTCACGTCGCCCGAGTACTTGATGCCGCCGTCGGCGACGACCGGCACGTCGTATTCCTGCGCCGCGCGGGCGCAATCGTCGATCGCGGTGATCTGCGGCATGCCGACGCCGGAAACGATGCGCGTCGTGCAAATGCTGCCCGGGCCCATGCCGACCTTCACGCCGTCCGCGCCGGCCTTGATCAACGCGACGGTGGCCTCGCGCGTCGCGACGTTGCCGGCGACGATCTGCGCGTCGGGGTAGGTCTTCTTGAGCCATTCGACCATCTGGATGACGTGAATATGGTGGCCGTGCGCCGTATCGACGCAGAGCAAATCGACGCCTTTGTCGATCATCGCCGCGGCGCGCTCGCGTTCGGCCGCGCCGACGCCCACCGCCGCGCCGACCCGCAGGCGGCCGCGATGGTCGGTGCAAGCGTGCGGGTGCTGCCCGGCCTTGATGATGTCCTTGATCGTCATCAGCGCTTTGAGGCGGTTGTTTTCATCGACGACCAGCAGCTTCTCGATGCGGTGGCTGTGCAGGATGCGCTTGGCGTCTTCCGGCGTGGTGCCGACCGGCACGGTGACCAGTTTGGTGGTCATCACCGACGACACCGGCGCGTCGTAGGTCTCGACGAACCGCAGGTCGCGGTTGGTCAGAATGCCGACGAGCTTGCCGTCCTCGATCAGCGGCACGCCGGAGATGTTGTGCTCGCGCATCAGCGCCTGCGCCTCGCGGATCGTCGCATCGGGCGCCAACGTGATCGGGTCTTCGATCAGCACCGACCGCGCCTTCTTGACGCGCTCGACCATGGCCGCCTGTTCGGGGATCGGCATGTTTTTGTGCACGATGCCGATGCCGCCTTCCTGGGCCATGGCGATGGCGGTGTCGTCTTCGGTGACGGTGTCCATCGCCGCGGACAGCAACGGCACGTTGATCGAAAGGTTTTTCGTGACTCTCGTGCGCAGGTCGACATCCTTCGGCAGGAGGGCGCTTTCGGCGGGCGCGAGCAGCACGTCTTCGAAGGTAAGGCCTTCTCTCAGGTCCGGGTTGATCATTTTTATCTCCTTCGCCGGCGCTGGCGCGCTATTTGAGGACGTCCGTGATCGGGCGGTCGATCATCTCGCTGAAGGGCATATCGAACAGCGCCCTTCCTTGCACCGTGACCGGCCAGCGGTACGAATATTCGCAGTGGATTTGTTTATTGTCCGGCGTCCGGGTGCACTGGATCCCCTCTGCGGTCAGCGGAATGCTGCGCTCGGCCGCCAGCGCGGCGACCTTGCCGACGATCTGCTGGTCGGTAAGGTTCTTGGCGTTCACCATTTGCAAATACAGATCCTGGCGCAAGCCGAAATTGTCGATGTACTTGGGCGCGATCGTCACGCCCGCAAAAATCATGGCCGCCGCGACCAGCGACAGAAACGCCGTAACCGAATTAAACTTGCCCCCTGCCGAAGCGATCAGATGGCCTCGCATCGCGTCCTCCCCAGGTTGGGACTATGTTTCGGAGGTGTGCGCCGTTTTGCCGGTGCTTTTTGCCGCGCGCGCATTGTAAGACGCCGGCCTCACGGGGTCAACCAGCGGCCTTCCGTCGGCGGCCATTCCGGGCACAGCGCCAGACCTTGCAGCAAGCCGCCCTCGGTCACCAGCAAGCGTTCGGCGCCCAGCCGCTGCAACGCCTCGCGGCAGATGATCGCCCCGGCCGGCATCAGGTCTTCGCGGCCCTTTTCCAGACCCGGGAGGCTGAGGCGGTCGGCCGCCGGCATCGAAACGAGCAACGCGAGCAGCTCCTCGATGCGCGGGGCGGTCAGAACGACGCCGCTGAGGCGCGCCGGATCGTAGCGCTCCATTTTCAGGTGGATCGCCGCCAGGGTCGTGATCGTCCCCGCCGTGCCCACCGGCGGCCCGAACGACGCCACGCCGTCGAGGCGATCGAGCGCGCCCAGCGCCGCCTGAACGTCCGCCGCACATGCCGCTAGTTGCTCCGGCGTCGGCGGATCGCTCTTCATGTGCCGGTCGGTCAGGCTCACCGAGCCGACCTCGACGCTCACCGCGCCCGCGAAGTCGCGGCCGCGAATCTTGGCGAACTCCGTCGAAAAACCGCCGATGTCGATCAGCACGAACGGCTTGTCGCCCAAGCCCGCTTCGGACGACGCGCCTTGGGCGCTCAACTGCGCCTCGAATTCGCCGGCGATCACCACCGGATCCAGCCCGGCGTCGTCGGCCAGCGCTTGGAGAAATTCGCCGGCGTTCGTCGCGCGGCGGGTTACGCCGGTGCAGGCCGCGCGAATCTCGACCGCGCCGTACGACCGCGCCTCGCGCGCCAGGTCGCGGGCCGCGGCGGCCGTTCGGGCGAGCGAAACCGGATGCAGGCGGCCGCCGGCGAAGTCGTCGGCCAGCCGGGTGATCCGGCGTTTGATTTGATCGGTGCAATATCGGCCTTTTTCGAGGCGGCACATCAAAACCCGCACCGTGCCGCTGCCGATGTCCATCGTCGCGATTTTCATGGCGCAGGACTATAGCAAACGGCGGGCAGGGCGGCAATCCGGCTTTTGTCTGGCAATTCGGCGCTGCCCGCTACCGGTGGAATAATGGGTTCGACCGAAACACAACATGTGGTGAATAGTTGTGTTTTCAGCTTCGGGGACCGATGGCTGCCCGACCTGGATCGGCGCGTGGCGCACGTGAGCGACGACCGTGCCGCACAATTCTCAACCGATCGTGTTTCTCCGGCGGCGGCAAGTAGAAGCCCGCGACCTGTGGACGGAGGCGGCCGGCGCGGTGCTGCTGGGATTGGTTCCTTCAGCGCTCGAACAACTCGACTCGCTGCCGGATTTCTACGCCGGATTTTTCCGGCACACCGAGTGGAAGGCCAAGCAAAAGGCGCCGGCAATGGCCGGAGTTTAGCGGCTGAACACCGCACATTCCGGGACGAGCCCGTCAGGGCCGCCGGTAGCCGCTGCCGTTGCGCGGGCCGACGCTGGCGGCGCGGCGGGCGCCGGCAGGCCGCCCGTTATTGTAATAATTGTAATAACGGTGATGATACGGTGGGTAATAGTAGTAGCCCGGCACGACCCACACGTCGGGATAGCCGCCGGCGTAGTAACCGTTTCCGTTGTCGCCGCCCTGGTCGACGATGACGTTATTGTAAGAAGATTGGCCCTGCTGGTCGGGCGGCATGTTGAGCACGTAGGTGTAATTGTCGCGCGCGGCCGGCGCCGGCGCCGCGTCGTCGGCCCGCTTTTCGGCGGTCTGCGCCGCGTCGACCAAGTCTTTGTTTTGTTCCTGAACCGCCTGCAACGCGGCGGAATTCCTCTTCATTTGATCTTGGAGCTGAAGGATGGTCTTTTGCTGTTCGATGATCTGCTGCTGCACCGCTTCCGCCTGGCCGGCGGCGACCGGTTCGCTCGCGGCCGGCGCGGACCTGGCGTTGCAACCGACGGGCAGGCACCCGGCGATAATCGCCAACGCCAGCGCCATAACAACCAGGATGATCGACTTCATGCGTCTCATCTCCTGACCGGCGAGCTGTCGTCAACGTCGGCCGCAGCCGAATCGCCTTCCTCGCCGCTATTTTCGACACGTCTATTGCCGCATGAGTTCAAGCAATATGCAATCGAAATCGCTCGGGTCGACGGCTAAATCTGGACCCCGTGACGTACGGCGGCGATTTTTTTGCCCGGATTCTTAACTTTTCGCGATTTTCGCCGCTCTAATTTTCGAACATTCCAATGGCCACCCTGTTGCTGGCCGAAGTAAGGAGCACTAGTTATGAAAATTTCTTGGGCAAAACTTGCGCTAGCGGCGCTGTTCGCGGCCGCTTTTCTGGTTCCCGTGGCCGTTTGGGCCGGCTCGGGCGACGGCACGTGTCCCGCGCACGGCAAAAACATGGACCAGCGCATCGCCGCGGAGGCGGACCGCATCGCGGAGAAACTCAGCCTGACGCCGGATCAGCGGACGCTGTTCGTGGACATGCGAACCGCCCAGTTCGGCCTGCGCAAAATGATGCACGCCGCGCGGAAAGTGGCGACGGACCCGGCGACCGCGAATGCGAAGACCGACGCGGCCACGACGGCGCAGCCGGACATCGCCGCGGCCCGCACGGCCGTGATGAAAGCGAAGGAGGCGTTTGTCGCCTCGCTGAACGCGACGCAGAAGCAGCAATGGGAGGCGATGCGCGCCAAGTTTCAAGAAAAGATGAAAGACCATTTCGATCGCCAGCAGACCGACCCGGAGCCTTCGGCGCAACAACCAGAATGATCGTTTAGAAATCCGTTCGGCGGCGGCCTGGTCGATCGATTGGGCCGCCGCCGGCCCGTCGCGAACTCGAACAGAGGATTTCGGAAGTGAAAAAGTTCTTGATTTCAGGTTCCGAAATTTCCGCCGCCCGGCGGGCCGGCGTCTCGCGGGATTCGGCCGGCGCGCCGCTTTCCGACGGCCGGCTGGCCGTGCTGCTGTGGGCCGCGCGGGGCCCGCGCAGCAAATGGACGGCCTCTCGCTTTCTCGAACTTTTCGATGCCGGCAAGGTGCAGGCGCAGCAAATCTCGCCGTTTGGCGATTACGAAATCGAGATTCCGGAAATCGAGTTTTGAGTTTTTCCCCGCCACGTGCATTGCCGTAAGCCCTCACGCCCCTGTATACTCGGCCGCGCCAACTGCGTTTCGCCCGTCGCGTAGTGCGGAAGAGGGCGGCGCGCAACGATCTGCGTCCACATCACGGGCTGCCCGACTTTCCACGCAACGCGGGAGACGCTCCATTCAAATGACGCGGCGTGAAATGACGAAAACGACTATCTGGCTCTTGCCGCTTGTCGCGCTGGCCTTGGCGCTCGGAACCGTCGTGTCCTGCGGGAACCGTCACGCCGGCGCCGCGGGCGGAGGCGAAGCGAGCGACGACGACGCTTCGCCGGCGGATGACGACACGGCGCAGACCGTGTGGATCGATCCGACCTCCGGTCTGACGTGGCAGAATGGCGCCACGGTCGGCGCGGAATCCTACGTCTGGCAGGACGCGCAGAATTACTGCGCGGGCCTGAATTGGGACGGCGCCGGCAATTGGCGGCTGCCCACGATCTCCGAACTGCGCAGCCTCATCCAGGGCTGCCCGACCACGGTGACCGGCGGCTCCTGCGGCGTGACCGACCAATGCCTGCGCGCCGATTGTTGGAACCCAACGTGCAGTTGCCCCTATGGCGGCGGTCCGGGGCCGGCTTGTTCGTACTGGCCGGCAGAATTATCCGGCTCGGTCGGCGCCTATGCGTACTGGTCGTCGTCGCCGGTCGCCAACCGCCCGCGCTTCGCCTGGCTCGTCCAGTTCTACTCCGGCTACATTGGCGTCAATGAGGTCGGCTACCCCGCGCTGGCGCGGTGCGTGCGATAGAGGTCGTCGTGAAAAAACAACGTTGGTTGTCCGTCGCCCAGGCTTGGTCGATCGCCGTCGTTTTCGCCGCCGCCGCGGCGCTGTATCTCGCCTGCGAGAGCGCCAAACCGGCCGCCGGTCCGCCCGCGCTGACGACCGCCCGCGCGCGCCTCAAACACGTGATCGTCATCATGCAGGAAAACCGGTCGTTCGACCACTATTTCGGCACGTTTCCCGGCGCCGACGGCATTCCGCGCGACGCCGCGGGCAATCCGACCGTCTGCATTCCCGACCCCGCCTCGGGCGGCTGCGTCAAGCCGTTTCACGACGTCAACGACGTCAACGCCGGCGGCCCGCACATCCATTCCGCGGCGGTGGCGGACCTCGACGGCGGCAAGATGGACGGCTTTTTGGCGCAGCAACAATCGGGCAACGTCGGCGCCGGCTCGTGCGCCGTTCCCGACAATCCGGGGTGCGCCGGCGTGCAGGCGGGCGTGGACCGCAAGGACGCGGTCGGTTATCACACCGACGCGGAAATCCCCAATTATTGGACCTACGCGAAGAATTTCGTCTTGCAGGACCGGATGTTTCAGTCGAGCACGTCGTGGAGTTTGCCGGCGCACCTGTTCATGGTGTCGGAGTGGTCGGCGCAGTGCACGGCGCACGAGCCGATGAGTTGCGTCAGCAATCTCGATTTGCTTTCGTGGCAGGAAGCCCAGTTCGATTTCCCGTGGACCGACCTGACCTACCTGCTGCACAACGCCGGCGTGTCGTGGAAGTACTACCTGACCGAAGGCGACGAACCGGATTGCAGTCCGGGCGCCGAGGACTGCGCGCCGGCGCCGTTGCGGGTCGCCGCGCCCTCGATTTGGAACCCGCTTCCGGCGTTCGACGATGTCGGCGAGGACAACGAATTGGGCAATATCCAGAAAATCGACCAATTCCTCGTCGATGCGAAAAACGGGACGCTGCCGGCGGTGAGCTGGATCGTGCCCGACGACGTGGTCAGCGAGCATCCGCCGAATGCGGTCAGCGCCGGCCACGCCTACGTCACCGGCCTGATCAACGCCGTCATGCAGAGCCCGCAGTGGAACGAAACCGCCATTTTTCTGGCATGGGACGACTGGGGCGGCTTTTACGATCACGTGCCGCCGCCGGCCGTCGACGCCAACGGCTACGGTTTGCGCGTGCCCGGCCTCGTCATCAGCCCGTATGCGAAGCGCGGCTTCATCGACCATCAGACGCTCAGCCTCGACGTCTATGGGAAGTTCATCGAGGATCTGTTCCTCGGCGGGCAACGCCTCGATCCGAAAACCGACGGTCGCCCGGACTCGCGGCCGGATGTGCGCGAGAATATCTCCGTTCTCGGCGATCTGCTCGACGATTTCGATTTCAGCCAGGCGCCGCGCCCGCCGCTGGTGTTGCCGCAGGAGAAGGAAAGTTGACATGATGACGGCAAATCGCCGGCGCGTGCTTCGCCCATTCGAGACCTCACGATGGGCATCGCCGCGGTCGGTTGCCTGACCGATTCCATGCGCGGGGCCGGCTCGCCGCAGGCGCAACGCGTGATAGTTTCCCGCCAAGTCGATCTCGAGGCAAAGAAGAAACTGGCCGATCGTTTGTGCGGACTCGCGCCGATTGTTGGCTAAACGGGCGTTTCGCCGTCGCGAGTCGTCTCAATAATCGGCCTCAATTAACCGTTGACATTCAGTGTCGAAAAGCGTATGTTCGGCCGCGATGTAAGCGATTCTTCCGAGAATCCGCGTGAAGGTTCACGCTCCCGGGCCTTGGAAAAGCTCCCGGATTTTGTTCGAAGAGGTTCCGTTTGCCGTTCGCCTTGGACGTATCAAGGGTAGGATTAGAAGAATAATAGCATGCAATTTGAAGAACTTAAGTTGATCGCACCACTGCTGAAGGCCATTCGGGAACAGGGCTATGACACGCCGACTCCGATTCAGGAGATGGCGATCCCGGATGTCCTCGCCGGCCGCGACCTGCTGGGCTGCGCCCAGACCGGCGCCGGCAAGACCGCTGCGTTTGCCCTGCCGATTCTCCAGCGGCTGCTCGCGGCCGGGATCCCCTTCGGCAAACGCCGCATCCGGGCGCTGATTTTGGCGCCGACGCGCGAACTCGCGGCGCAAATCGATGAATGTTTCGGCGCGTACGGCGCCCACACGGGCCTGCGGCACACCGTCATTTTCGGCGGCGTCCGGCAGGGTCCGCAGACGCGCGCGTTGGAACGGGGCGTCGATATTCTTGTCGCCACACCCGGCCGCTTGCTCGACCTGACGCACCAAGGGTTTGTGGACCTGCGCTTTGTCGAGACGCTCGTGCTCGACGAGGGCGACCGGATGCTCGACATGGGCTTCATCGGCGACATCCGGCGCATCGTCGCCAAAACGCCTTCGAAGCGCCAGACGCTGCTGTTCTCGGCGACGCTGCACTCCAATGTCCGCGACCTCCTCGCCGGCTTGCTCGACAACCCGGTGGAAGTTTGCGCCACGCCGGCGGCGACGCCGGTCGAAAGCATCCGCCAAGCGGTCTATTTTGTGGAAAAGTCGAACAAAATTCCGCTGCTCGTCCATTTGCTGACGCAGCAGGATTTGCGGCGCGTGCTGGTCTTCACGCGGACGAAGCACGGCGCGGACGCTGTCGTCCGCAATCTGGCCCGCGCCTCGGTGTCGGCCGACGCGATTCACGGCAACAAGTCGCAGGGCCAGCGCGAGGCCGTTTTGGAAAATTTCAAACGCGGCAAGTCGCGCGTGCTGGTGGCGACGGACATCGCGTCGCGCGGGTTGGACATCGACCACGTCACACACGTCGTCAACTTCGACATGCCGCATGAGCCCGAAGCCTACGTGCACCGCATCGGCCGCACCGGACGAGCCGGCCTCTCGGGCATCGCGCTCTCGTTTTGCGCCATCGACGAGCGGGCCGACCTGTCGGCGATCGAGAAGCTGATCCGGACGCGCGTGCCCGTCGAAGACGAGCACCCGTTCCGGTCGTCCGTGCCGGTCGTCATCGCGCCCCGCAAGGTTTTCTCGAGCGCGAAACACGGCTCCGGCCGCCGCATGCCCAGCCGGTCTTCGCGCCGCGTCGCGTCGCGGTAGCTGGTGTCACCACAGAGACACAGAGACCACGGAGAATGAATTAGCAATAATCTCTAATCTCTGTGCGCTCTGTGGCTCTGTCGTTCAATCCGCAATCCGCAATCCGCAATCCGCAATTTGCTTTGGCCGAAGGCCGCGTCGCGCTCTCTGCGTTTAAAATTCTCTTGATTTGCCGGCTGCGCCGATGTTAATCTAAACGCGAATCAAACGATCATTCGAGCGCGACTGGCGGGCGATCTGCCGTCAGCGGTCGGCGCGGGCGGCGACGCCAAGGAGTGCCCCATCAAAGCCTTCGCCGTAGTCGTCAACATGAAAGCGCGGAAGGTTCGCCAATCCACGCTGGACATGATCAGCCAGCACGTGGACGTGGACGACGTGTACGTCACGCGCACAATCGAACAATCCGACCAAAGCCTGGACGAAATCATCGAAAAGAAATATCCGCTCGTGCTCTCCGGCGGCGGCGACGGCACCGCGATGCGCATCATCGAGCAGATGCGCCTCAAGGTCGGCCGGAAAAACGCCGCGGGCGGCCAATTTGCGGTCCCGAGATTCGGGTTGCTCAAGCTCGGCACGGGCAACGGCTGGGCGGGGCTGCTGGAGACGCCGGCGCGCGTGGCGCCGATCTGGGCGTTGCGCCAGATGCGCGAGCACGAGATGAAATTCACGCCGTTTAACATGATCGAGTCGGAAAACCGCCTTTGCCACTTCGGCGGGTTCGGCCTGGATGCGCTGATCCTCAACAACTACATCGACCTGAAAAACCGCTTCAAAAAAGGGTTCATGTGGAAGTTGAGCAACAGCATGATCGGCTACCTCTGGGCGACGTTCATGATTTCGGCGCCGCAGGTGGTGATTCGGCGTTTCGCGATGAACGTGCGCATCGTCAACAACAGCGAGGAGCCCGTGTTTCTTGTCGGGCCGGACGGCGCGTTCGAGCAACTGCCGCTCAAGAAGGGCGAGACGCTCTACGAAGGGCGCACGCTGATCGTCGGCGTCGGCACGACCAGCAATTACGGTTTCAAACTGAAGATTTTTCCCTGGGCGTGCGCCAAGCCGGGCTACATGAATTTGCGGATCGGCGACACGAACGTCCCGCAGATAATGGCCAACGTTCGCCCAGTTTGGGCCGGCCGCCCTGGCGTGCCGGGCCTGAAAGACTGGCTGGTCAAAGACGTGATCGTCGAATCCGAGAAAGAGATGCCCTACCAACTCGGCGGCGACCCCGAGGGCTACCGCACCCGCGGTCAATTCAAGGTTTCCGACTTCACCGTGGACATGCTCGACTTCCGCCGGCCGTAACGGCGAGACGATTCACGCTTCTTGTCCCCGTGTCGCTCGCAGCCCGACCGACCGGCCGCTACGATGCCGCGCGGCGTTCCTCGGCAAAGCGCGTGCGGGCCGAGGCGGCCAACAGCGCGGCCGCGTCGTCGGCGGTTAGGTTCTCGGTGTTGAGGGTCAGGTCGTAATTCGCGGGATTGTCGATCTCCGCGCCGAAGTGCTTGCGAATGAAGGTGCGGCGGCTGTTGTCGGATTTGCTGACGTATTTCAACGCGTCAACATACGGCACGTTCTTGATCTTGGCGATCTGCTCGGCCCGCAGTTTGAGCGGCGCGATCAGCCGGATGCGCCAGACGTTGAACTGCGGGTCGCCGCCCAGGATAAAGCTCGCCCCGCGGCCGACGATGACGGCGTTCCCATGCTTGCCGATCGCGGTGATCGTCTTGACCAGGTGCTTGAGGTAGTCGTCCAGCCAGAGCCGGCGCTGGTTGGCCCAGTCGGCGATCCAGTCCTCCATCGTCGAGCGCCAATGCTCGTCGACGGTTGCGACCATCGCCTCGCTGATATTGGCGCTCTCGGCGATCCGCTGGATGATCTCGTGCTCGAAATGATCGAAGCCGAGTTCGCGCGCCATCTGCTCCGCGATCGCCGAACCGCAGCAGCCGGTTTCCCGCGACACGGTGACGGTCCGCGGCGGACCGGCGGGCGCGCGCGTCTCCATCGCCCGTTGCAGGTTCCACTTGCGTATTTGCTGATCCAGAATATGGTCGATCGATCGGCTCCGAATGTGCATGCTTCTCCCCTTCCTTTTGTCTCACCCGGCAATTCATCGATAACGATGGGCGGCGGCGACCGCAATGCAGGGAATACCTGAGCGCAGGGCGGCCCGGGTTTCGCCATTCGCCAGTCAACATTCTGCATTCCGAATTTCGGCGCTTGTCTGCCTGGCGCGGCCGGCATAACGTAGGCCTCGCACCCTCGGCGGAGTTTTTACATGACCTATTTTGCCGGCAAAACGGCAATCGTGACCGGCGGCGCCTCGGGCATCGGCCGCGCGCTGTGCCGGGAACTGGCGCGGCGCGGCGTCGCCGTGACCGTCGCCGACATCAACGAAGACGGCGCGCAGGCCGCCGCGCGGGAGATTCGCGAAACCGGCGGCAAGGCCGTCGCCGCGCCTCTGGACGTCACGGATCGCGAAGCGGTCTTTGCGCTCGTCGAGCAAGCCGGCCGCCTCGATTTCATGTTCAACAACGCCGGCATGTGCATCGAAGGCGAAATGCGCGACATGGATTTCGACCTCTGGAAACGAATCGTCGACATCAATTTGTGGGGCGTGATTCATGGCTCGGCCGCGGCCTACGCCAAGATGGTCCGCCAGGGAGCGGGGCACATCGTCAACGTGGCGTCGGCCGCGGGCCTGATGCCCATCCCGACCCAGGCCGCGTATTCGATGACGAAATTCGGCGTGGTCGGTTTGACGCAAGCGTTGCGCGTCGAGGGCGCGGAACTCGGCGTGCGCGTGAGCGCGGTCTGTCCGGGCTTCATCGACACGGCGATGCCGGGCAACGCGCCGGTGCTCAACGTGCGGCGCGAAGACGTCCTCGACAAGCTGCCGTTCAAGCTGTTTCCGCCGGAGCGGCTGGCGGAGATCATCCTGGCCGGCATCGCGCGCAATCGGGCGATCATCGTCGCGCCGTGGTACGTCCGCTCGCTTTGGTGGGGATATCGCCTGTGCCCGACGCTCCTGGAGTTGACCATCGGGCGTTGGGCCGTGCGCGAATTTCGACGGCTCCGGGAAGTTTGAGCGAGCGCGGGCGGGCGTCCCGCCGACTTCTGATCGTCTACTCTCCGAGCTTCCGCGGCGGTTCTTCGCGCCGCAGCCCCTCGTCGAAATCCTTCCACACCGGCTCTTTCCCGGCGGCGGCGATGGCGCTCGCGACTTCGGCGGGCGAACGGGCGTCGTGGACGGCGAACTGGTCTCCGCTCGCCGATTCGGCCTGGTAGCCGCCCACGGACGTCTTGCTGCCGGCGCTCATGCGGGTGACGCCGAGGGGCGCCAGGCGGTCGCGCAGGGCGGCGGGTTCGCGCGTCGAGATGACGATTTCGGCGTCGGGGAACGCGAGGCGCAGAGCGACGATCATGTGCGTCAGGTCGCGATCGGACGCCGGCTGCGGCGGGGCAAAGCCGCCCGCCGCGGGCCGCAAGCGCGGAAAGCTGAACGCGACGCGGCTGCGCCAGAAACGCTTTTGCAGATATTGCCCGTGCAGCGCCAGCGCCAGCGCTTCGTCCCGCCAGTTTGCGAGGCCGAGCAGCGCCCCGACGCCGAGCGTGCGGAACCCGGTCTCGCCGCCGGCTTCCATCGCCGCCAGCCGCGCATCGAAATCGGCTTTCGGGCCGTTGTGCAGCGTCGCGTACAGCTCGCGGTCGTACGTCTCCTGATAGAGCGTCAGGCTGTCGACGCCGACTTGTTCGAGGCGCCGGTACGCCCCGATATCGGTCGGAAATACCTCGATCCCGATCCCGGAGAAACGGCCGGCGAGGGCGCTTGCGACGGCTTCCAAGTCGTCGACCGAAAACGCGCCGGGGGCTTCGCCCGAGACTAGCAGGATGTGGCGGAACCCTTCGCGCCACAGCACATCCGCCTCGGCGAGGGCCTCGTCGACGCTCAGCCGGCGGCGGACCACATGGCGCGACCGCGCGAAGCCGCAGTAGACGCAATCGTTGACGCAGTAATTCGAAAGATACAGCGGGGCGTAAAGTTGGACGACCTTGCCGAAGCGGCGGACAGTCAGCGCCGCGGCGCGCGCGGCCATCTCTTCGAGAAATTCGTCCGCGGCGCGTGCGAAGAGCAGCGGCAGATCGTTCGGGTTCGCCCGCCGAATCGCCGCCGCGGTCTGGTCGCGCGTCGCCGCGTTTTGCCGCGCGCGGATTTCGCGCCAATCGACGGCGCGCAATTTGTCGGCGAAAGTCACGGCGTGTCGTTCCGCAAGAATCCGGTCAGCGGGCTCGACGCGCGCGCGTGCGCCGTCGTTTCGGCGGCCCCGGCGAGCCGCGCCAGAACGCCGGCCTCTGCCGCCAGTTTGAAGGCGCGGGCCATTTGCACCGGGTCGTCGGCGATGGCGATCGCGGTGTTGACGAGCACGGCGTCGGCGCCCATTTCCATGGCCTCGGCCGCGTGGCTCGGCAGGCCGAGGCCGGCGTCGACGACGACCGGCACGGTCGCCTGGGCGATGATGATTTCGATCTGGTCGCGGGTGCGCAGGCCGCGGGCGGAGCCGATCGGCGCGGCCAGCGGCATTACGGTCGCGCAGCCGACGTCGGCGAGCCGCCGGGCGAGAATCGGATCGGCGTTCATGTACGGCAAGACAACAAAGCCGTCTTGGACCAGCCGTTCGGCCGCCTTGAGCGTCTCCACCGGATCGGGCAGCAGATAAGTCGGTTCCGGCGTGACTTCGAGTTTGATCCAATTGTTGCCGGTCGCGGCCCGCGCGAGTCGCGCCAGGCGCACGGCCTCGTCGGCGTCGCGCGCGCCGGAGGTGTTGGGCAGCAGCCGGTATTTGGTCAGGTCGAGGTGGGAAAGCGTCGGGTCGTGCGGGTTCTGCAAGTCGACCCGGCGCAGGGCGGCGGTAACAAGCTGCGTGCCGCTGGCGTCGAGCGCGGCGGCCATGACGCGCGGGTCGGGAAATTTGCCGGTGCCCACGAGCAGACGGCTGGCGAATTCGACGCCGGCGATGACGAGCGGACCGTGTTCCGCGGGCATGTGCAACCTCCGTTCGCCCGTAAGAGCGCCCTTCCGGGCGCGATCGAGAAATCGCGCCCGGAAGGGCGCTCTTGCAGAGGGATCAGCCTCCGCCGACGAAGCGGACGAGTTCGATGACGTCGCCGTCGGCAATCGGGGTTTGCGCGAGGCGGCCGGGCGCGACCACGTCGCCGTTGCGCTCGACGACCAGGTTCGCCGGCGGGACGTTCAGCAAGGTCAGCAATTCGCCGACCGTCGCCGCACCGGAAATTTCGTGCGCCTCGCCGTTGATGGAGATACGAATCATGATGAAACTCGATGAGGAACTTTAAACACAGAGAGCAAGGAGGCGGGCACAGAGAACGCAGAGGAACTGAAGCAGCAAATCTTCCGTTTTCTCTGTGCTCTCTGTGTCATCGCTCTGTGCCCCCCGTGTTTAGATTTCTCAGTCACCTTTCACCCTTTGCCGGTACGTCCGTATCGCGCACAGGTCGCCGCACATCGTGCAGACCTCGTTGTTCTTGTCTTCGCTGGCCTGCCGGCGGGCGCGGGCAACGGTCGGGTCGACGCACAACGCGAACATCTTTTCCCAATCGAGATCGCGGCGCGCGCCGCTCATCGCGCGGTCGCGCTCGATCGCGCCGGGCACGCCCTTGGCGATATCGCCCGAGTGCGCCGCGATCTTTGCGGCGATCACGCCCTGCCGCACGTCTTTGAGATCGGGCAGCGTCAGGTGCTCGGCGGGCGTGACATAGCAAAGGAAATCGGCCCCCGCCGCCGCCGCCACCGCGCCGCCGATCGCCGACGTGATGTGATCGTAGCCGGGCGCGATGTCGGTGGTCAGCGGGCCGAGCACGTAAAACGGCGCGCCGTCGCACAGTCGCTTCTGGATTTGCACGTTGGCGGCGACTTGGTCGAGCGGCACGTGGCCCGGGCCTTCGATCATCGACTGCACGCCGGCGGCGCGGGCGCGGCGGGCGAGGTCGCCCAGGACGATCAATTCCTCGATCTGGCCGCGATCGGTCGCGTCGACGACCGAGCCGGGGCGCAGCGAATCGCCGAGCGACAACGTCACGTCGCATTCGCGCGCGATTTCCAGCAGGCGATCGTAATATTCATACAGCGGGTTTTCCGCGCCGTTGGCTTTCATCCAGGCGGCGAGGATGCTGCCGCCGCGGCTGACGATGCCCATGACCCGGCCGCTTCGTTCGAGCGCAGCCAGCGCGGCCCGCGTCGTGCCGCAATGGACCGTGATGTAGTCGAGGCCGGTGGCACATTGGCGCGCGATCTCATCGAAGAGTTCGTCGACGGTGAAGTCGATCAGGTCGCGACCCTGGCAGGCGAGGGCGGCCGACAGGCAGTAGATCGGCACGGCGCCCATCATCACCGGGCACGCGGCGAGCAGCGCCGCGCGAATCGCGTGCAGGTCGCCGCCAGTGGACAGGTCCATCATCGAATCGGCGCCGGCCTCGATCGCGACGCCCATTTTGACGAGCTCTTCGTCGATCGAAAAATGGCTGGGGCTCGTGCCGATGTTGGCGTTGATCTTGGTGCGCAGGCCTTCGCCGATGCCCATGGGGTGAAACGTGCGCCGCCGGTTCTGCGGGATCACCACGCGGCCCGCGACGAGGCGGGCGACGAGGGTCGCGACGGGCATTTTTTCGTCCGCGGCGACGATCTGCACGGCCTCCGGAATCGCGCCGCCGCACACGGCGTCGAGCAGGGTCGTCATGCTGCGCTCCTTCGCGTTAAGCAAAAAACTCCCGGGTCGTCACGACCGGGAGTTTGCCATGCGCCGCCGCAAGAAAATCGCCGAACGCGGAAACTTCCTACGCGGGCATTACCCCGGTCAGGTTCAAGGGGTGGCTTCTCAGCGCGGTGCTGCCCACCGGCGCCCCCGTTCCCGAACCGGATAGTAGTGCGGCGGATTCGGATTGTCCAGCGGAGATGGAGCCGCGGGCTGTGGTTGCAACGACCGCCGTCCCGGTCAATAATGACGCGCATCACGTCAAAGGCGACCGCTTATGCGAATAAATCGTCTGCGCCTCGATAATTGGCGAAACTTTCGCGCTGTGGACGCGCCGCTGCAGAAGCGTGTTTTTCTCGTCGGACCAAACGCTTCGGGCAAGTCGAATTTCTTGGATTCGCTGCGGTTTCTTCAAGACTTGGCCATCGACGGCGGAGGCCTTCGTGAAGCGGTGAACCGGCGGCGGGGCGTGGCGAAAATCCGTTGCCTGGCAGCCCGGAGGCCGCCCGACGTCGCGATAAAGGCCGAAATTGTTGACGATTCGGAAAAATCAGCCGTGTGGACGTATCACGTGGTGTTCAATCAGGACAACAATAGCCGACCGATCGTCAAACAGGAGTTCGTGGCGCGCGGCGGGGAAACATTGCTGCAAAGGCCGGACAAGGATGACAGAGCGGACCCGGAGAGGTTGACGCAAACCCACCTGGAACAAGTGAACGCGAACAAAGAGTTTCGCCCGATCGTCGAGTTGTTTCGATCAATAAGATATTTGCATATTGTGCCGCAATTGGTGCGCGATCCGGGACGCTATGTGGCAAAGGACAAGGATCCGTTCGGCGGCGATTTCCTCGAACAAGTTGTGCGGACTACGCCGAAGACCGCCAGCGCCCGCTTTCGCGCGATCGCCGCCGTCTTGCAGGCGGCAGTCCCGCAACTCAAAGAGGTCAAGATCGAACGGGACGAGACGACGGGCGAACCCCATCTGATGGGTCGGTTTGAAAATTGGCGGCCCGGCGCCGGTTGGCAACGAGAAGACCAATTTTCCGATGGAACGCTGCGCATGATCGGTCTGCTCTGGGCGGTCTTCGAGGGTTCCGGTCCGTTGCTCTTGGAAGAACCGGAATTGTCGCTGCACGCCGGCGTCATCCGCCATCTGCCGCAGATGTTCGCAAAAGTCGCGCGAAAAAAAGGACGACAAATCATCATCAGCACCCATTCGCCCGAACTCCTGTCGGATCCGGGAATCGCGCCCGATGAAGTGTTGATGTTGCAACCGGACGCCGAAGGAACGCGGGTCGGGACGGCGGCAAACGATGCGGAAATCGTTGCTTTGCTGGAAGGCGGCTTGTCGATCGCGGATGTTGTGATTCCGAAGACGGCGCCGCCGAACGCGGAACAATTGGCTTTCTCTTTCGAATCCGATTGATTTCGGCCATGGCGGAAAAACGGATAAATTTGGTCGTGGAAGGCTATCCGGACGCGCAGGCGGCGACGAAGATTCTGCGGTATTTGAACTTTTCAACGGAAACCGTCTTCAATCGCCGCGGCAAATCACGAATTGACGAAAAACTTGCCGGTTTCAACTCCGCCGCCAGATCTACGGGAGCCTATTGGTTTGTGCTGCGCGACATGGACACGGACGCCGATTGTGCGCCCGATTTGCGCGCGAAGTTGTTGCCGGCCCCGGCGGCGTCCATGTGTTTCCGCGTCGTGGTGCGCGCAATTGAATCGTGGCTGCTCGCAGATCGGGAAACCATGGCCGCGTTCCTTGCCGTGGCCCTGGCCAAAATCACAGGGTGGCCCGAAGCGCTTCCCAACCCGAAACAATACCTTATCGCCCTCGCGCGGACGTCGCGCAGAAAAGAGATATGCGAAGGAATGGTTCCGCGTGAGGGGAGCGGCGCGAAAGAAGGCCCTGAATATGCGTCGCTGCTCGGCCAATTCGTCGACCAAAATTGGCGGCCGGAGATCGCGGCAAAAAATAGCGACAGTTTGAGCCGTTGCCTGCGAAGTCTTCGAGCCTGGAAGTGAACGCCGACGGCGATAAGGCGACAGAAACCTTCTTCCGCGCCGGTTGATTGACCCGCGCGCCGTTTCCTCCGATACTCGGCGCCCAAGAGCGGAAGAGGCTGGGAAGAAGGGGTTCGCATGAACGCTCGCGAGCGTCGCGCCGCGCTGGCCATCGCCGAAACGCTGCTGCCGGCGGCGGAATTCAAACGGATTTCGTCTTTGGTGCTGCCGGATTCGGGGTTCGGTTACGACGACTTCGGGATGGAAAAGGAATCGGCGATTCTGGGGTACGCGGCCGGCTATTACGTGTACAAATACTGGTTTCGCGTTGAAAGCTTCGGCCACGCGAACATCCCGGCGGCCGGCCGCGCGTTGCTGACGCCGAACCATTCCGGCGTGCTGCCGATCGACGGCGCGATGATGTGGGTCGATTTGCTGCACAAACTCCGGCCGCCGCGGGTGATGCGGGCGGTCGTCGACAACTTCATGGGCTTCCTGCCTTTCGTGAGCACGGTGATGTATCGGACCGGGCAGGTCGTCGGCGCGCGCCGCAATTTTCAAGATCTGCTGTAGAACAACCAGATTGTCGCCGTGTTTCCCGAGGGCGCGAAGGGCACCGGCAAGTTGTATTCGCATCGCTACCGGCTGCTGCCGTTCAACGTCGGGTTTATCGAACTGTCGTTGACCTACAAGGCGCCGATTGTGCCGGTCGCCGTCATCGGCGGCGAGGAGCAGGCGCCGATGCTCTACGACATCCGGCCGATCGCCCGCGCGCTCCGGTTCCCCTATTTCCCGGTGACGCCGTTCTTTCCGCTGCTGGGGCCGCTCGGCGCCGTGCCGCTGCCGGTCAAGTATCATATTTATTACGGAACGCCGCTCCATTTTCACAAGGAATATCCGCGCGAGGCGGCGAACGACCCCGAGACCGTGCGGATGCTCGCCGACAAGGTGCAGATGATCATTCAGGGCATGACCGACGACGGCCTGAAAAAGCGCGACGGCGTCTTCGGCTTGATCGGGCGCGGCGTGTCGTTCGGCGATGTGGAGTGAGGAGATTGCCTTTGCACAACGCGATCATCATTCATTCGCAGGACAACGTCGCGGTCGTCATCGCGCCGATCGCCGCCGGGGAACGGATTTCCGCGGCCGGCCGCGAGTGCGTCGCCGCCGAACCGATTCCGCAGCATCACAAGGTCGCGCTGGCGCCGATCGCCGCGGGCGCGCCGATCGTCAAGTACGGCGAAACCATCGGCGTCGCGGCGCGGCCGATCGCGGCCGGGCAGTGGGTGCACACGCACAACCTGACGTCGGCGGAGGAGTGACATGGGCTTTTGGGGATACCGCCGGGCGAACGGGGCGTGCGGCGTGCGCAATCACGTCGCCGTGATCAGCTCCGTTGTCTGCGCGAACGGCGTGGTCGAAGCCATCGGGCGCGCCGTGCCCGGGGTCAAGACGCTGACGCACGGCGAAGGGTGCGGCCGCGGCCCGGCGGACACCATCCTGGCGGTGCGCGTGCTCGGCGCCCTGGGCCGCAATCCGAATGTGGCGGCCGTGCTGGTCGTCGGCCTCGGCTGCGAGGTGGTGAAGCCGGAGTTCATCGCCAGCGCCGTCGCGGCCACGGGCAAGCCGGTCGAGACGATTTCGATCCAACAGGCCGGCGGCTCGGTCAAGGCGACGCGGCGGGGCATTGAAATCGCGCAGCAGTTCGTCGAGCAGGCGGCGGGGCAGCGGCGCGAAATGTGCGAATGGCGCCATCTGACGCTCGGCCTGAAGTGCGGCGGCTCGGATGGGCTGTCCGGCCTCACCGCAAACCCGCTGGTCGGCCGCGCCGCCGATTGGCTGGTGGGCGAGGGCGGCACGGTCGTTCTTACGGAGACGACGGAAATTATCGGCGCCGAGAAAATTCTGGCGCGACGCGCCGCCGATCCGCGCGTCGGCCAGGCGCTCGTCGCCCTCGTGGACAAACAGCACCGGCTCGTGAAAGAGATGTTGGGTCCGCTGGCCGACCAGGTGATTTCGCCGGGCAACATGGACGGCGGCATTTCGTCGATTCAGGAAAAGGCGCTTGGCGGCATCGCGAAGAGCGGGTCGACGCCGCTGCAGCAGGTGCTCGAATTGGGCGATCCGCCGACGAAGGCGGGCCTCGTGTTCATGGACGGGCCGGGGCACGACGTCATCGCGATGACCGCGCTGGCGGCCGGCGGCGCGCAGATGTTCCTGTTCACGACGGGCCGCGGCACGCCTGCCGGTTTCCCGCTCGCGCCGGTGATCAAGATCGCCTCGAACAGCGAGTTGTTTGCGGCGATGGGCGACGATTTGGACGTGAACGCGGGGCGGCTGCTCGAAGGGACGAGCCTCGCCGACGCGGGCCAATCGCTGGTCGAACTCGTGCAGAGCGTCGCCGACGGCGCGCCGGTCAAGGCCGAAATCAACGGCAGCGAGATGTTCGCGCTGCCGACCGTGGCGCCGCCGTTGTAGATATGATATGAACGGCGCCATAGGCCGCAGCGAAAGAAAATGAACCGCCGCGCGCAGGCCGGAGTCGGCCGCCGCGGCCACGGAGCCAGCCATGGTGCAAGTCGACGTCTTCTGGAGCTACGCGATCGGCGCGACGTTCGCCGGTGCGGCGCATCGCCAACTCGCAGACAAGGCGGCGCCGCTGACCACCGAACCGTTCGTTAAGACGCTGCTGTTTTTGTCCGCGCTGTTCGCGCCGTCCGGCATGTATTTGTTGTGGCGGTTCCCGGGGTGGGAGACGATGTTCGCCGGCGACCGGAACCTGCCGGCGTGGCTGGTCGCGTTGTTTGCGATCACCAACGTCACGCAGGGCGTGGTCGGCTTCTACGTCGCGTACGCGCTGATTCGCCGCGGCCGGATTTATTGGGCGAATCTGCAATGGGCGCTCGGCTATTTCTGCATGTTTTTTGTGCTGGTGCACGGTTGGGACGGCACGGGCTATAAGCGCTTCCTCTACCCGGGAACGATCGAGGAATGGCGCGCCGGCGTCGCGATGCCGCCGTGGAGTTTTGCGACGTCGGCCGTGGCGGCGACGTTGTTCGTGATGGGCCTGGTGCTGCTGCCGATCATGGCCGCGATGGCGACCGGCTGGCTGCGCGACGGCTACCGCCACGACGAACGCGCACGCGAAAAGTATCCGGAGCCGACGATGCGCCGCGTCACCGCGAACGTCGGCTTTACGGTGTGCGTGCTGACCCTCGGCGCGGCGATCGCCGCCTCGGTGCTGATTCACCTGCTCGGCAAATACGTCGGCGGCGCGGTCTTCCTCGGCGCGTTCTACTATTTGGCCGTGCGGCCCGACAGCGCGTACAGCCGGCGCATGGCCGCCTTCGCGATGGACGACCGCTGACGACGCGGCGCTGAGCGGGCCGCAGACGTTTCGCCTTTGGCGCCCGGCGCCGCGCGATCCTTTTCTTTTGGCGGCGAATAGACTACAAGACGACGGATGGATTTCCGGCCCATATACGCGATTTTCGTCTTGTCCGGATTCAGCGGGCTGCTCTACCAGGTCATTTGGGTTCGCACGTTCGGGAACATTTTCGGCAACACGATCTACTCCTCGTCACTGGTGATCGCGGTGTTCATGGCCGGCCTCGGCGTGGGCAGCTGCGCGGCCGGCTGGTGGATCGACCGCAATTACCGGCGCTCCCCGTCGTTCGCGCTGAAGGCGTACGCGTATTCCGAACTGCTGATCGGCGGCTTGGCCGTTATCAACCTCCTGCTGCTTCCGCGCCTCGAACCGCTTTCGGCGCACATCTCGGCATACACCCAGGATGCGCGGGGTTGGTGGACGCTGACCGCCGGCTCGTACTTTTTTCGCTATGCGCTGGCCGTGTTGCTGCTGGCGCCGATCACCACGTTGATGGGCGGCACGTTGACGCTGCTCATCCGCCATCTGCTGCACGCCGACTTGCGCGCTTCCGGCTGGCGCATCGGCATGCTCTACGGTTTCAACACCGCCGGCGCGGCGGCGGGCGCGTTTCTCAGCGATTTTGCGCTGATTCCCAACCTCGGCTTGCGCGCGACGCAGATGGTCGCGATTCTTTTCAACTTCCTGGCCGCGTTCGCCGCGTTGCGGCTCGTGCGGACGCCCGCGAAGACACTGGCGGCGGAAGAAGTTGCGCCGCCGGCGGACGAATCCCGCGCAGCCGTCGCCAGCGGCCCGGTATTGTTCACCGGCGCGGCGATCTTCTTCTCCGGGTTTTCGGCGATGGGCGTCGAGATCCTCTGGTTTCGCCACCTCTCGATCGGCCTGGGCAGCTACCGTTCGGTTTTTTCGGTTTTGCTGACGGTCATCCTGGTCGGCATTTGGCTGGGGTCCATCGCCGGCGGCTGGCGGCAGCGCAAATGGGGGCGGCCGGACCTGCTTTATGTATTGTCCCAAACGATATTTGTCGCCGCCACGATCTTGCTGCTGGGCGCCGTTCGCTTCGGGCAAGGCATCGACTGGGCGAACGCGCTCGTCAGTTTTCTGCCTATCGGCAAGAATCTTCTGCCGACCTGGATCTTGCTGAAGCCGATCGTGTTGCTGGTCGCGATTCCGGCGCTGTTGATGGGTTTTGCATATCCGCTCGCCAACGCCAATATTCAAAAAGCCGCCGGCTCCGTGGGGCGCCGCGCCGGCTTTTTGTACCTTGCCAACACCGTCGGCGCGGTGCTCGGCTCGCTGTGCGCGGGCTTTGTTCTGCTTCCGCAGCTCGCGTTGAAAGGCAGCATGACGGTTCTGGCCGGCGTCTCCGCGGCCAGCATGCTCTGCCTGTATTTCGCGGCGCCGCGAACGGCCGGCGAGCGCGGCCCGCGGTGGCCGCGCCGGGCGGTTTTCGCCGGCTGCCTCGCGGCGGTGGGCCTGTGCGTTCTCTGGTGGTCGCGGATGCCGCCCGCGCGTTTTCAAAACATCGGGCTGGCCGCGAATCACAAGGTGCTGGCGATCAGCGAGGGCGTTTACGAACTGATCGCGATCACCGAGTCCGGGCCGCCCGATCCGGGCCGGCGGCTGATCACCAACGGGCACCCGATGTCGGCGACGGTCAAAATGGCGCAACGGTACATGCGCGCCTTTTCGCACATTCCGTTGATGAATCTCGAAAATCCGCGCAGCGTGCTTGTCATTTGCTTTGGCGTCGGCACGACGCTGCACGCGGCGTCGCTGCATCCTTCGGTGACGCGCCTCGACGTCGCCGACCTTTCGCGCCACGTGTTGGAGCAGGCGCCGTATTTTGCCGAGTCCAACCGCAACGTGCTGGCGGACCCGCGTGTGCACGTCTTCGTCAACGACGGCCGGCAGCACCTTTGGATGCAGCCCGAAAAGACGTACGACCTGATCACGCTGGAGCCGCCGCCGATCAAATTCGCCGGCGTGGCGTCGCTGTACTCGAAAGAGTTTTACGAACTCTGTCGCAGCCGTCTGCGCTCCGGCGGTTTTATGAGCCAATGGCTGCCCGGTTATCAGGTTCGCGACGACGTGGTCCGCTCGATGGTGCGCGCCTTTGTCGATGTGTTTCCCGGCGCCGCTTTGCTTTCCGGCGAGACCGACGAATTGATTCTGGTGGGCGTCAAAGGCGCGCCGTTTACGCTCGACATCGACCGCGTGCGCACGACGCTGGCGCGGAACGCGGCCGTGCGGGCGGATCTGGAAAAAATCGACCTGGGCACGCCGCTCGAAATCGCCGGCATGTTTCTGGCCGGCGGCACGGCGCTGCGAGCGGCCACGCGGGGCGTGCGGCCGATGTCCGACGATCTGCCGGTCATGGAGTATTCGGGAAACTCCTACCTCTGCCGGCCGAACGCCTTCCCGGAAGAATTGGTCGATCCGATCGCCATCCGCGATTGGTGCCCGGTGTGCTTCCCGAACGGCCAACCGGCGCCGGATTTGGCGTTGCTCAACGACTACATCGACATCTTCGACGCCTATTATCACAGCGAGTCGTTTCTGCATCCGAATAGTTGCGGCCCGGACACGTCGCCGATTCATGTCCCGATCCGCAGCGGCAGCGACGTGCTGCAAAAGTCAGCTTACTTGCGGGAGATGTTTCGCCTGCGATAGGGCGGCAGAAAGCCGTCAGTTCTGTCTCTTGAATCCTCACGTCGTTTCTGACTTCTGACTTCTGACTTCTCGCTATTCGCCGCTATAATGCAAGATTGCGCCCTGGCCCCCGACTGCAAACACGTTCGTAGAGGCGCTGCCCCACAAGTTGTACAACACGTCAGTCGAGCCGCTGGCCATCTGGGCCCACGCCGAGCCGTCGTAGTGCAAGATAACCCCCATGTCTTTGTCGACGTCCCAGCCGACGGCGAATACGTCGGTCGTCGCGCTGCCCCAGACGCCGTACAGGTGCGCCGACGTCCCGGCGGTCGTCGTCGACCACGACGAGCCGTCGTAGTGCATGATCGCGTCGCCGACGGTGTTCGTGTTGAATCCCACGGCGTAAACGTCCGTGCTGGAGGTTCCCCAGACGCTATTCAACCCGGCCGTCGTGCCGGACATCGGCGACCACGACGAGCCGTCGTAGTGCAAAACCAAGCCGATGGCGGTGTTCAAGTCTTCCCCGACTGCGAACACGTCCGTCGCGCCGCTTCCCCAAATGCCCCACAGGTAGGCCAGCGTTCCCGTCGTGGTCGCCGTCGTCCACGCGGCGCCGTCGTAGTGCAGAATGAGGGCGGCGGTCGGGTTGGCCTCCGGGTCCACGGTCGTCCCCACGGCGTACACGTCCGCCGGCGAACTTCCCCAAACGCCGTACATGTATGCCAGGGCGCTGTTCGTCATCGGCAGCCACGAACCGCCCGCGTATTGCAAGATCACGCTGGCGATCGGCTTGCCGTTGGCGTACTTCTCGCCCACCGCGAACACATTCGAAGCCGACGTTCCCCAGACGCAGCGCAACCACGTCGACGTCTCGCCGGTCGTCATCGCCGACCACGCGGAACCGTCGTAATGCAGAATCACCGGCGCCGTGGCGTAGTCGTCATAGCCCACGGCAAATACGTCGGTGGCGGAACTGCCCCAAATGCCGGGCAACGTCGCCGTCGTGCCGCTGGTCATCGGCGGCCAGTAGAAATCGTCATCGTCGTCGTCGTCGTCGTCGGTCGTCGGCGAGGAATCGTCGTCGACCGCGGAATCGTCGTCGCTCGGCGAAGTGTCGTCGTCCGCCGCCTGATTGCCGCTGCTGCTGCTCGAGTGGCCGCACGCCGCGACGACGGCGACCAGCGCCATGGTCAACAACACCAACAGGAACCAACCGCTGCATTTCATGGCGAACCCTCCGGGCCGGAGACTTTTCCGAACTCCACAGAAAATTCCGGAAACGAGCCAAGTTTGCTAATAGCTACACGTCCCGCGCCCCGCTGTCAAATTATTTCCCGTCGGATTGGTCGACTCCTGCTCGAGACCTTGCGCAACCTGCTGCTCACCGCCGCGAATATCGCGTCTGATTCCATCGGCGCATCGAGAGCCGCCTCGATTCATCGTAACCAACCCGCGGTTCCGGTTCGTCGCCCCCTCCAACCCGGATTCTTCGCTTGACCGTCGCCAAACAACCGTCGTAACTTGAACTCCGTTGAATTGCCGCCCGGGGCGATTTACTATATTTAAAGAAAAAGTTCGCCGGGCCAGTGGCGCGGCGATCGACGTTCTCGGGTTGTGCGCTCGACCTGGGGGGAGTGATGAAGAACGGTTTTTTTTCGCTATGGGCTCTGGCGCTGCTGCTCGGATTGGTCGTGGGCGCCGCTGCCTCGTGCAGCAGCAGTTCCGGCAGCAGCAGCAGCATCCATCATCCGCTGGATGACGACGGTTCGCCGGACGACGACGACGCCTCGCCGGCTGACGACGATGCGTCGCCCGACGACGACAACGACGCGTCGCCCGACGATGACGACGCCTCGCCGGGCGACGACGATACGTCGCCGGCCGACGACGACACATCCCCGGCCGACGACGATTCCAGCGGCGCGTGCTGCTTCGACGGCGGCGGCTGCCAGGATCTGAGCGTCGATTTGTGCATCGAGAACTACGGCTCGTGGATGGGCCCGGGCACCACGTGCGCGACCAATCCGTGCGACGATGACGACGACAATGACGACAACGATGACGTCTCGCCCGTCGATGACGACACGTTGCCGGCCGACGACGATGACCTTGTCGACGACGACAGCACGTTCTCGTGCAACGTGGACCATTCCGCTTCGACCGTAGGGCTGATCTCGTGCCAGCCCGGCGCCTCCGGCGGCTACACGCTGTACGCGCCGTTGATGACGGACACGGTGTATCTCGTCGACATGTTCGGCCACCAGATCAATTCGTGGCCGGGCCAATACTATCCGGGGTTGGTCGTCTACCTGCTCGAAAACGGCCAACTGCTGCGCACCGGCGACACGCTCAACGGGAATTTTTCGGCCGGCGGGCAGGGCGGCGTCGTCATGCTGCAAAACTGGGACGGCACGATCCCGTGGAGCTACCGGCTCTCGACGAAAACCGTCTGCGCGCATCACGATGTCCACATGCTGCCCAACGGCAACATCCTGATGATCGTCTGGGAAATGAAAACGTTGGCCGAGGCGGTGGCGGCGGGCCGCGACCCGGACTCGATGCCGCAGGGCGAACTCTGGTCCGATTACTACCTCGAGATCACGCCGGTCGGCACGGATCAGGCCAATGTCGTCTGGGAATGGCACGCCTGGGATCACCTGATTCAAGACTTCGACGCTACGAAGGCAAACTACGGCGTCGTGGCCGATCACCCCGAATTGATCGACGTCAATTACGGCGTGCCGCAGCAAACCGACTGGATGCACACCAACGACATCGATTATCGCGCCGATCTCGACCAGATTCTCGTCAGCGTCCGCGATTTCAGCGAAGTGTGGATGCTCGACCACAGCACGACCACCGCCCAGGCCGCGACGCACAGCGGCGGAACCTACGGGCGCGGCGGCGACCTGCTCTACCGCTGGGGCAACCCCACGGCCTATCGCCAGACCACGCCGGCGCAAGTGTTCTACAACCAGCACAACGGCCACTGGGTCGACCCCGGTCTGCCCGGCGCGAGCCACGTGCTCGCCTTCAATAACGGGCTGGGCCGCCCCGCGGGCCAATATTCGTCGGCCGACGAGTTTGCGCCGGCTATCAACGCCGACGGCAGCTATCCGGCGCCCGATCCGACCTACGGGCCCGCCGGACTGAGTTGGACGTTCGTGGACGGGGTCCCCGCCGATATGTTCTCCGAGTACTACTCCAGCGCCCAGCGCCTGGCCAACGGCAACACGCTGATTTGCGTCGGCGACACCGGCGTGTTCCTCGAAGTGACGCCGGCCGGGTCGATCGTCTGGGAATTCATCAATCCCGTGACGCAGGCCGGCGTCATCCAGCAGGGGCAGCCCATCCCGCCGGGCTTCGGCACGCCGGGCAACGCGACTTTCCGCGCGTACCGCTATTCGGCGAATTATCCGGGCCTTGCGGGTCAGAATCTGACGCCGGGCGTTTGCCTGGCGCCGCCGTGCTAGTGAAGCAAAGCCCTTGACAGCAAGAAACGAACGCGAAAGAATCGGGACCGGCAATTAAACGTCGAGCGCTGTTTGCGCGAGTGCGCCGTTTCAAGGAAGGGAGCGAAAATGAAGGTTTATTGGCAGTGGTCGGGGCTTTTGTTTGCCGCGCTTTTGGGCGTGGCGTGCGCGCTTTTGCTGTCGGCAGGCAGCGTGGCGGTCGCCGCGCCCGTC
>Ga0181520_10001804_pt1 | contig 42234 bp, 34 predicted proteins | sample PEATcosm2014_Bin_29_FD_132451 | JGI IMG/M metagenome (GOLD analysis project Ga0181520, IMG submission 132451) | Peatland microbial communities from MTU Mesocosm Facility, Houghton, MI, USA - PEATcosm2014_Bin02_30_metaG | ecosystem: Environmental > Terrestrial > Soil > Wetlands > Peat | place... | reverse complement strand
GTGGCCGTAAAAGCCGCATCAACACAGCACAAACCTGCATTTCAAACCGATTTTCACTCAACAATCGCTTGAAACGAAAATGAATGACTGTGCATCAGGTGAATTTCAACAAGTTCCTAGGGGCGCAGCTTTGTGCTGGTGCGTAAAGTGTCTGGCAGGGAAGGGAAGTTGGCCTGTTAGTTTTCCTTGGTGACTTTTGCCAGCAGGTCAACGACTTTCTGGTAGCGATCGGCGGCCACTGGATCTTTCATGCTCTTCAACAGCGCCGGGTCGTCCAATCCTCCCTGGCGCAGAGTCGCCTCCATGTTCGTAGGCGTCACCTGGCTGGCCAAATCCTGAGCCGCCTGGGCAAGGACCAAAGGCCGCTCGGAGATGATCGGAGTGGTCTGCCCTTCCATGGTTCCATAGTAGTTTGGATCGGCGCCGGCGTTGAGAAGCGCCTGAACCATTTCAACATCTCCGTTGCGGACCGCATAATGCAGCGCGCTCCAGCCATTCGACGATGTGCGGCTGTTGGCGTCTGCTCCCTTTTGGATAAGCCGTATGGCCGTTTGGGCATCGTCGGCCCGGACAGCCGCCAGCAGCGATGTGCGCATGGATTCCGGATTCGGCTTCCACGCCAATGTGGAGATCAGAAGCACCGCGATTGCGGTATAGATGAGCAGCTTGATTTTCATGGCAGCTTTTTCCTCCCCCGCGATTCTCGATTCAGTCGCGTTTCAATCCTTATCGGCTGCCAATGGGAAAAGTTTAATGATTGAATTGATCCACTCAATTTGAATGCAAATGGACTAATAGAACATTCATCCAGCCTCCACCAATCCATAGCGGCGCTGCCAGGCCTCTTTAAGCCGCGCCCACACCCGCGCACGCTCGAAATCCGTTGCCTCGCCGGCCAGCCCGTTTTGCTGGCCACCGAGGTTGGCAAAGCGAGCCGCCTCGATCTTGGCCAGCTCCAGCAACTGCCGGTCGCGCAGCAGATTGGCCACGCGGAAGTCGGGCAGCCCGGCTTGCCTGGTGCCGAAAAACTCGCCCGGCCCGCGCTGGTTCAAGTCCACTTCGGCCAAGTCGAAGCCGTCCTGGGTGCGAACCAGGGCGTTGAGCCGCTCCTCGCCCATCGGCGAGACCCGTTCGCCAGTGATCAGAATGCAATAGCTCTTCGCCGCCCCGCGCCCGACGCGCCCGCGCAGTTGATGCAACTGCGCCAGCCCAAAGCGCTCCGCGTGCTCGACCACCATCACCGTCGCGTTGGGCACATCGACGCCCACTTCGACGACCGTCGTCGCCACCAGCACGTCGATTTCGCCGCGCTGAAAGCGGCGCATCACGATCTCCTTCTCGTCGGCATCCAGCCGCCCATGCAAGAGGCCCACGCGCAAACCGGCCAGCGGGCCGGTGCGCAGCTTCTCGTGCATCTCGACGGCTGATTTCAGCCCCGACTTCGCTCCCGGATTCGCCTCTTGCCGCGCCTTGGGAAACAACTCCGCCGTCTTGCCTTTTCTTCCGTTCAGTTTATGGACGGGTGCCCCAGCTCTCGATTTTGAGACCTGTGATCGCGCTATCAACACTGACTCCTCAATCCCCTCCTCGGGATCATCGCGCGAAAAATCCAGCTCCGGCTGATCCTCCTTACTGCCCTCGATCACCGGATAGACGATGTAAGCCTGATGGCCCTTGCCCACCTGCTTGCGCACGAAATCCCAGACCTCGCTGGACCTTTCGCCGGGAACGCGCCGGGTGACAATCGGCGTGCGTCCCGGCGGCAACTCATCCAGCACGCTGACGTCCAGATCGCCGTACAGCGAGAGCGCCAGCGTCCGCGGAATCGGCGTGGCCGTCATCACCAGCACATCCGGCTCCGCCTGATTCGGCTTCTTCATCAGCTTGAAGCGCTGCATCACGCCGAAGCGGTGCTGCTCGTCGACGACGACCAGGCCGAGCCGGTCGAATTCGACCTTCTCCTCGATCAGCGCGTGCGTGCCAATCACCAGTTGCGCCTCGCCGCGATTGATCTGGCCGCGCGTCGCCCGCTTGCGGTCTTCGGGGAGCGAGCCGGTGAGCAGGGCTATCCGGTAATGTCGCGAGGACTTCTCGAGCAGTTTGCGCAGGCTGAGAAAATGCTGCGTCGCTAGAATCTCGGTGGGCGCCATCAGCGCAGCCTGGTAGCCATTTTCCATCGCCACCAGCATCGCCTGCAGCGCGACGATGGTCTTGCCCGAGCCGACATCGCCTTGCAAGAGTCGCCGCATCGGGCTGGACTCGCGCATATCGGCCACAATCTCGCCCAGCGCCCGCTTCTGCGCCGCCGTGGGATGAAAAGGCAGCACCTCGCGCAGTGCCTCGCGCACCTTGTCGTTGGTGGCAAAGGCGATGCCCGCCCGCTCCCGCATCTTCTTGCGCTTCAGCTCCAGGCCCAGTTCCAGGAAGAACAGCTCCTCGAAGATCAGCCGCCGATGAGCCGGCGTCGCCCAACTTTGCAACTGCGTAAAGGGCGTTCCTTCCGGCGGGAAATGCGCTTCGCGCAGAGCTGTTTCGCGGCCGGGCAAATCGAGTCGGGCGAGCATGGCCTTCGGCAGGCACTCCGGGACTGCACCGCGCAGGCCTTCAAGCAGATGGAAGATCGTCTTGCGCTGCCAGCGCGAAGCCAGGCGCGCCCCGCCCAGCGACTCGTAGACCGGCGTGATGCGCCCCACTTCGAGCAGGCGCGTCTCTGCGTCCGCCGTCGCGTCAGGCAACAGCTCGAACTGCGGCTGAATCATTTTGAAGTTCTGGCTGGAGCGCGAGGCCTCGACGCGCCCATAGACGGCCACCGTCTGCCCGGCATGAAATTTGCCTTCGAGGTAGCTGCCGTTGAACCAGACGCACTTCAGCGCCAGACGGCCCTGGCCAACGGTCAGCTCGAAGATCGGCGCCTTGCGCGTGCGCATCAGCAGCGAACCGCGCACCTCGGCAATGACGCTGGCCGTCTCGCCCGCTTGCAGCTCGTCCAGAGAGCGCGGGTTCTGGCGATCCTCGTAGCGAAAGGGCAGATGGTAGAGCAGATCCTCGGCCGTCTCGATGCCTTTGGCGGTGAGCATCTCCGCCACTCGCGGACCCACGCCCTTCACATACATCACCGGTGTGTCGAGATCAGCCACACTCGAATGCTACATGGCTTGTCTCACAGGGACAAACCGGGGCTACATTCTGGTGTCGAGCGCGTGAGTGGCCAGAGCAACGACACGCGGTATCGGCTTCGCGCCCTGTTCATAGTAGGCAACCATGCGGCGGCTCAACCCCAGCGCGGCAGCGGCAACATCGAGCGTATAGGCTTTACGTTCCCGCCAATGCCTGAACGCATCAGCCGACATGGTCTGCCCCGATTGCTCTTGCGCAAGCCGCCATAGCGTATCGGCGGCCATGTCGACTTCATTCGGCCAGCAAAGATCCGTGCCGTATTCGCCCACCTGCACGCGCTTGAACAACTCTGGTGAGCGGCGCAACGGCTCATACACGCGATAGGTTTCCACCAGGCCGGAAACGTCAACCCGGCTCTGCTCGCCCTTTTCCCAACGAATGATCAAGGTCAACGGCTTCTTGCCTGCGGCAACAGAGGCAATTCGCGGCAATGTTTTTCTCGGCATGATCGCTACCCCCGTTCGTTCAGTTCTGTCCACCGCAGCGCCAGCGCTTCTTGATGGCTTTGCGCCCAGGCCAAAGCCTCGGCAATCTGGGTTGGCCAGGCTTCTCCCGCAATCACCGACCAATCCGAAATCCGCACCAAAACCTAAAAGTCCGGCGCGACAATATGGAAGTGAGGCGGTCGGTGATCGTCGGCGTACATTCGTACGCTGACAGAGCCGAAACGTTGCAAAACTGGCATATTGTTCCACCAAACAACGTAATGCAACTATTGCACTGTTAAAAATGAAAGTCAAGCCCTCGTTTTTTGCCTTACATCGTCGCGTTGGGCCGGGAAATTCCGCTATTGTTCTCTATTCATGCACTCACAGTTCTCAAGATCGAGAACTGGAGCAACTGCCCAATTTTTGTATTTGGATAGGAAGTCACCTGTGTAATACTCAAAAAATGAAGCAAGTGACCTTGATAACTGACGGTGCGTGCGTTGGAAACCCGGGGCCTGGGGGTTGGGCATTCATCCTCCGATACAAGGACCATGCTGTTGAATTCGCAGGTAGCAACAGAGACACGACTAACAATCGGATGGAAATTACCGCTGTCCTTGAGGGCCTCAAAACACTCAAAGAGCCGTGTGAGGTCTTGCTCATTTCCGACAGCCAATATCTACTAAACGGTCTGGCTTCGTGGCGGTTCGGGTGGCGTAAGCAGGGATGGATGCGGAAGCCAAAGAAGGGCCAGGAAAGGCCTGTGTTGAACGCGGACTTATGGAGAGAATTAGACTCGCTGGCCGATCAACATATAATCACCTGCAAGTGGGTCAAAGGTCATTCAGGACACCCTGATAATGAACGTTGCGACGAGCTGGCAGAGGCTCAGGCCCGGCACTTAGTTGATATACCCTGCTGGACAGGCACCGTTGCTGCCAATCAATAGTAGTTTTTTACATGACGTATATCCTGGTTGCCTTAAGTCCAGGTTTTCGGTCTTGGGATTGATGTCTCCATTCAATCCACTCACGCTCCGGCGTAGGCCTCTACATCCCGCTCAATCTTCTTGCTCAGTTCGAGCCGGGCTTTGGAGAGGTCGTGCATCTGCTGGAGGTTGAGCCAGAACTCTGGGCTATTGCCGAAAAAGCGGGCAAGGCGTAGAGCCGTGTCTGGCGTGACCGCGCGGCGGCCATGAATGATGTCGCCAATGCGCGTGGCGGGAACGCGGATTCTCATCGCCAGCGCGTTCTGCGTGATGCCGAGAGGGAGAAGAAATTCCTCGCGCAGCATCACGCCCGGATGCGTCGTCACTCGCTGCAACTTCCATCCCGTAGCGGGTCTTTTAATCGTCATCTTCGGCTCCTATCATAGTGATTTGGCGGTCAGTGATAATCGGCGATCTCGACATCGTGCGCCCCATCGTCCTTCCAGACAAAACAGATGCGGAATTGATCGTTGATCCGAATGTTGTGTTGTCCGCTCCTATCGCCCTTCAATGCCTCCAACCGGTTTCCCGGAGGAGAACGCAGGTCGTCGAGAGAGCTTGCCGTACCCATTTGGTCCAACTTGCGTTTAGCGACGGCCCGGATGTTTGCCCATTGCCTGCGGGAACCCGATTCATAGAGTTCCTTTGTCCAAGCGTCTTTGAAGCTTTGGATCATCCAGAATTACAGTATGCCGAAACACGTTATATGTAAAACGTTATGTTCGAATAATCTTGCATACCGAAGGCCGCTGGCTTGGATGAACCAATAAGCATAAAAACAACCGCTGGTCCTTCGACTCGCTGCGCTCGCTCAGGATGACAGATATTAGAATGAACGAGCAGAGAGGATCGCGGGCGAAACGTGGAGTTGGCGGTTACGCCAGCTCGACTTCGATCTTCTTGGCTTCGGCGTCGAGCTTCACGATTTTGAAGCTGCGGATTTGCCCTTCGGTGAATGGCTCGGGCTTGGCGGCGGCGGCGCTTATGTTGCCTTTCCAGCGGTTTGTCAACTGCGAGGAGAGCGACGAAAGATCGAGCTTGGCGGCGGATTTGGTTTTTGGCTCGGCGGCAGCCAGAATCTCGGCGTTGGGACCAGTGACGATGCGGCAGACAGCGCGAATGCCGTCGCCCAACTCGACGTGGATCAGAGATGGGGACTGCTCGATGATGCGGCCCGAGACCTGATCGCCGATTTTATGCTCGGCGATGTACTCATCGATTTCAGTGGGAACAAGCTGCTTCATGCTGAGCTTGATCTGGCGCTTTTCCTTGTCGATGGCCAGCACTTGCGCCTTTACGATCTGCCCGGCGCGCAGCACATCCGAGGGGTGGTTGAGGCGGCGCTCGGTGGTGATCTCGCTGATGTGGACGAGGCCCTCGATGCCGTCGGCCAACTGCACAAACGCGCCGAAGTTCATCAGCTTGGTGATGGGGCCTTCAATCTGCGAGCCGATGGGAAAGTTGCGCTCGGCCACGGTCCAGGGGTCGGCGAGGGTCTGCTTGAGGCCGAGCGAGATGCGGCGCTCCTCGAGTTTGATGCCGAGAATGACGGCGTCTACGCGGTCGCCCTGCTTGAGGATATCGGAGGGGTGACGCAGCTTCTTGCCGTAGGACATCTCGGAGATGTGAATGAGGCCTTCGATGCCCGGCTCAATCTCGACAAAGGCGCCGAAGTCGGCCAGGCGCGTGACGGTGCCGGTGATGCGCTGGCCGGTGACGAGCTGGATGGTCTGCCACGGCTCGGGCTGAAGCTGCTTGAGGCCGAGAGAGATTTTTTTTGTTTCGGGATCGATTTTGAGGATTTTGAGTTGCAGTTCTTGGCCGATGGTGAGCACGTCTTCGGGTTTGGTGACGCGGGTGTGCGATATGTCCGAGACGTGCAGCAGGCCGTCGATGCCGCCTATGTCGATGAATGCGCCATAGGGCATGATGGTGCGAACGGTGCCGGCGATGGTGACGCCTTCGGTGAGCGAGGCGTGGCGAGCCTCGTTGAGTCCGCGCGCCTGCTCTCCGAGAACGACGCGGCGATCTACCACCACATCTTCATCGGTGACGTCGAGCTTGGTGATGCGGCAGGTGATCTCGGTGCCGACCAGCTTTTCCAGCTCGGCTGCGTCCTTGGTTCCGCTGCGCGAGGCGGGCATGAAGGCGGGAACGCCGACATCGACGGTAGCGCCGCCCTTTCTGACTTCGGTGACCGTGCCGACGATGGCCATCTTCTCGGCGAAGGCAGCTTCCAGCGACGACCAGTCGCGCGCCTGCGCCACTTTGAAGCGCGAAAGCACGTAGTAATGCTCTTCGTTGCGGCCCGTGACGGAGACCGGGAAGCTGTCGCCAGGCTTGACGCCGTCGGCGTTGTTCACGAAGGCCGAACGGGGCAGGACGCCTTCCGTTTTATAGCCGATGTCGAGAAAGACCTGCTCGCCGGAGAGCGAGACGACGACACCTTGAAGCTGGCGCTGCCCCGGCTCGCCCTTGTGCGAGTGGCTGCGCTCGAAGGCCTTAAGCAAGTCGGCGAAGGATTCCTGAGACTCGGAAGACTCTTCAGGCTCGGCAGCGGCGGGGGCTTTGGGAACCGGCGCGGGGGTTGGCTTGGCAACAAGGGGAGGCGCTGGCTCCGCGATGGACACGGCGATAGGCTCGGTGGCAAGCTCGGGAGCTGCTTCGGCTATTGGCTCAGGCGTAGCCTCTGCGGCTAGCTCGGCGGCTGGCTCAGGCGTGGTCTCGGGGGTGGGTAGGGATTCTTGGTTGTTGTTGGTCATGACCGTGTACTGCTTCCATTCTCCCACGACTGAGTGGTTGCGGCGTAGAAAGCGGGCTGAGGCTTGAGCATTTTCCTCTGCGGAACAGTTCGCGGGCCGCATTGGATACACTGATAATGCTATGCAAATCCGCTCTGGAAATGAAATTCGCGAACTATTCCTGCGCTTTTTTGAGTCGCGCACTGCCCAGAATAGGGTCCACCGCCGCGTGCATTCTTCCTCTTTGGTGCCTGCCAACGACCCGACTCTGCTGTTCACCAATGCCGGGATGAACCAGTTCAAGGACCTTTTTCTGGGGGCCGAGCGGCGCGAGTACTCGCGCGCGACGACCTCTCAAAAATGCGTCCGCGCTGGGGGCAAGCACAACGACCTGGAGAACGTGGGCTTCACGCGGCGGCATCATACCTTCTTCGAGATGCTGGGGAATTTTTCGTTCGGCGACTACTTCAAGCGCGAGGCCATCGCCTTTGCCTGGGAGCTGGTGACGAGCGACGAGTGGCTCGGGATTCCCCAGGAGCGGTTGTATGTGACGATCTTCGAGGGCGACGCGGCGAATGGCGTGCCGCGCGACACCGAGGCCGAGAACTTCTGGATCGAGGCCGGCGTGCCCAAGGCGCGCATCAAGGAGTACGGGCTAAAAGATAATTTTTGGCAGATGGGCGAGACGGGGCCGTGCGGACCCTGCTCGGAGATTTTCTACGACATGGGCATCGAGGCCGCCGAGACGCCGGGAGTCGATTTGCCCTTCGGAAAAGATGAGGCGCGCTACGTCGAGATTTGGAACCTCGTCTTCATGCAGTTCGACCGCGCGGCCATCGTGGACCCGGCGACCAAGAAGACCACTTACAAGCTGACCCCGCTGCCCAAGCCGTCCATCGATACCGGCATGGGGCTGGAGCGATTGGCGGCCGTGCTGCAAGGCAAGGTTTCCAACTTTGAGACGGATTTGTTTACGCCGCTGATTGAGAGGGCGGCGGAGTTGACGGGAGTTGCAACAGAGGGGCTAGCCGTATTTTTGGAAAGAGCACCTGGAACCATTAAGCCTTTACTTGCCAGTCGCCGTATAATCGCCGATCACGCTCGCGCGGCCACGTTCCTCATCAACGACGGCGTTTTGCCCTCGAACGAAGGCCGCGGTTATGTTCTTCGTAAGATTCTTCGTCGTGGAATTCGACATGGACGGCTGCTTGGCCAGAATCAGCCGTTTCTCTATCAGATGGTCTACGCCGTCCGCGATTTGATGCTGGAAGCTTATCCAGAGCTGACTGACTCTGCCGAACGTATTGCTAAAGTTGTGCTGGCTGAAGAGGAGCAATTTGATCGTGTATTAAAAGCTGGTGCTTCGGAACTTGAAAAGGAAATCCGTGATGCTCATTTCATCTTCTCTCGCGATAATGAAATTAGAGCACTTAATGGAGATATGCCTTTACAAAAAGTAGTGCTTCCAGGTGAACGAGCCTTTCATCTATTCGAAACATACGGTTTGCCCAAGGATTTCATTCAAGAAGCTTGCCATGATGCCGAAATTATTTTTGACGAATCCGGCTTTGAAGCCGCGCGCGCCGAAGAGCAAGCCCGCGCACGCGCATCCTGGAAGGGCGGGAGCCAGAAGACGGCTAGCCCGGCTTATCGCGAACTCGCCAAGACGGATTTCCTCGGCTATAAATCCCTCACCGCATCCGGCGCGGAGGTTCTCGCCATTGTGAAGGACGGCGTGGGTGTTCCCACTGCCAATGCGGGCGATTTGGTTGAGGTCGTGCTGGATCAGACCAGTTTCTACGGCGACTCGGGCGGGCAGGCGGGTGATACTGGCTGGTTCACTTCGGCGGATGGAAACACCACCGTCGCCGAGATCACAGGTTGCGTGCTGCCGGTGCAAGGCGTGCGCGCGCACAAGGCTCTGCTCAAGCAACCGCTGGCCGTTGGAGATCAAGTAAATACCGTGGTCGATCAGGAGCGGCGTAACTCGATTCGCCGGAATCACACCGGCACGCACCTGCTGCATGCGGCGCTGCGCCAGGTGTTGGGCACGCACGTGAAGCAGGCCGGCTCGTCGGTTCATCCCGAGCGGCTGCGCTTTGATTTTTCGCACTTCGCGCAGGTGGCCGATGAGGAGTTGGCCGAGATTGAGACGATTGTGAATACGCAGGTGCTGGCCGATACGCGCGTCGAGACGCTGGAGGACGTGCCCATCGACGTGGCCGTCAGCGAGTATCACGCGATGGCTCTCTTCGGCGAGAAGTACGGCGACAAGGTGAGAGTGGTCAAGGTCGGCGATTTTTCCACCGAGCTGTGCGGCGGCACGCACACCCGCGCCACGGGCGAGATCGGGCTGATCAAGATTGTCAGCGAAGGCTCGGTTTCGTCGGGCGTGAGAAGGCTGGAGGCGATCTCTGGCTTTGGCGCGTTGGAGGAGTTCCGCAGCGGCTTCGAGGTTGCACAGATCGTCTCGCAACTTGCTCCGCCTGCGGAAGGCGCGACGCTGCCTGATTCCTTCCGCGCCAAGCTGGCCGCGCAGGAAGACGAACTGAAGCGGTTGCGGCGCGAGTTGGAAGAGGCTCGCATGAAGTCCGCCGCCGGAGCGCTGGACGAAGCTCTCAGCCGCGCCGTCGAAGTGAAGGGCGTGCACCTGGTGACGCTGAGGGCTGACTCGCTGGAGCGGGGCCAGCTGCGGACGCTGGTGGACAATTTGAAGCAGAAGCTCGGCGAGGGCGTTGTCGTGCTGGCCTCGGCGCAACCTGATGGCAAGGTCGCGCTAATAGCTGGAGTGACGGCGGGACTGACCAAGCGCATTCAGGCCGGCAAGCTGGTAGGCGCGGTCGCCAAGCTGGTGGGCGGATCAGGCGGCGGCAAACCCGAGATCGCCGAAGCAGGCGGCAAGGAGCAAGAGCAGATTGACTCGGCGCTCAAGGCCGCGGCGGGGATTGTTGGGGAGTTACTGGGTTAGCCACCTGCGGTGGGGCAGACGACGCTTGCGCGCCATGAGGTCCGCGGCTTCCCATTCTTGCGCCAGAAAAACGAACCGCTGGTCCTTCGACTACATTGGGCGCAATGAACGCGCCCAATTTCGCTCCTAATGAACGGTACAAAAAATAATGTATTCGCTTCGCCCCTACGGGGCTGGAGATTGATTTTGGCCTCATTCCCAGGACTGCGCTTCGCTTGTCCTGGGCTATTTTCCATCACCCCTCCGGGGTGCATTTTGACACATCGTTCATTGTAGTCGTAACTCGCAAACGCGAGTCAAAATGCTCAGGATGACAGTGAATTTGTTCTATAAACTTCTGACTCAATCCTAAATGGCGCGAACGACGAGAACTGACCCCTAATCCCTGACCTCTTATTTGTTTTCGTTGCTGACCAGGCGGAAGGTAATCGTTCCCCAGAAGAGGCGGGCGCGCATCTGCACGGGCAGGTGGCGTTCGTCGTCGGTGTACCAGATCCAGATGTTGCCGCGATTCTTGACCACGCCAGCGTCGGCGGTGGGCTGCACGCGGATGGTTTTGAAAGCGCCCAGAGGAGTCTTGATCTCTTCGCGGCCCTCCACCTTCATCGTCACCGGCACCACGTGCATCGCGTCCACCACCGGCAGCACAAAGCTGTGGCCGAGCGCGATTGGCTGCGAGGAGGCGTAGAAGACGCCGGTCAGCAGATCGGTGAGGCAACCGGGGACGGGCGATTCGATATGCTTGGCTTGCCCGGTGACGGGGTTCTTTTCGTTCAGGATGGAGAGCTTCTTCACGTAGTCCAAGTGCAGCGTAGAGGTGATCTGGCGGCGGCCCTCGACGGTCTGCTTGTTGAAGTCGTCGGTGCAGCCGGTGGCGCGGTCAAAGCTTGACTGGAATCGGTCGGCGACGTGGAAGAGCAGGTTGATGGCTCCGCTGGTGTCGGCGCTGGCGGTCAGGTTCTCGCGGCTGCCGTCGGCCTCAAAGCGAATCACCGCGGTGCCCGCGGGAAAGACGCGCCAGTCCACCGAATAGGTGAGCGTCTGCTTCTGCGGAAAGCTGAACCCGGCGCGGGGGGGCGGTAGCGGATGCGTCTGCTGGGCGGGAATCAGTGGGGACAAGGCAGCCAGAAGCAAGGCGCCAGGAATTGCTGCGAACTTCGTGCGCTTCTTCACCGGCGGAGTTGGCTCCTTTGAAGTCGAACTACTGGGTCGTTCGCGCTGCTCATCGCGGCAGGTTCACATATGGGGCGAGCAACGGCCGCAGCAGCAAGAGGCTGAGGTAAAGAACCACGGCCCCTATTCCTGCATTGTACTCGCGGTGCTGGAGATAGAGCGAAAGAGAAAAAGCGCCGCGGGTGCTTTTATCTTCCGAATTCCGGGCCGGGATCAACCTGGGAAGCAGCCGCGGCACGTGGCGGCGATACTCGTCGAACTCGGGGAAGGCGGCGCGCAAAAATCGCTCCTCGGAGGCGATCACCGGCACGTAGATCACCACAAAGCCCAGGGCCAGCGCCAGCGCTACCTGCCAGCTCATCAACGCCAGGGCAAAGCCTGCGGCGATCAGCATCGAGCCAAGGTAGAGCGGGTTGCGGGTGTGCGCGTAGGGTCCAGTCACCGTCAGCTCGCTGTTCTTTTTCACGCAGCCGGAGGCGTAGGCGCGCAGCAAAAGGCCGGGCACGACCAGCACCAGGCTCCAGGCGATTGCGGCGGGATGAGGCGCGCGGCGGCACTCAAATAGATAGAGCGCTGCCGTCAAAAAGCCAAGCGGCACGCGGATGCGCCGAGCCACGTGCTGCCAGCGGGCGATCCAGTCGGTTTGTGCGGGCGCGGGATTTGTCGGAGCGGATTCGGTCATTGGAAATCTTCAGAGGGTATCAAAGACCCTCAGCTATAGAACCGGTTTGTTCGGAGCCTGACTAAGAATAAAGCAAAGCCTCGGCGGCGCGCAGCACTTCCTCCGGCTGAATGGTCAGCAATCCCGATTCGGGCGCGGCGCGGCGGCTGTGATCGAGGCGGCTGTGGGGGCTGCGCAGCACGGTGAAGCGTGTCCCAAAGGGCCCGTTGCGGCTGGGATCGGTGGGTCCGTAGATGCCCACCACCGGCCGGCCCAGCGCGCAGGCTAGATGCAGCGGGCCAGTGTCACCGGCAATGCACAAGGCAATCCTGCGAGTTACGGCGATCAGTTGGGCGAGCGTACAGTTGAGCGGCGTGGCCGCGCCGCCGGTTTGGCTGGCGATGACTTCGGCCAGAAGCTCCTCGCCGGGACCGGCATTGACCAGTACGCGATAGCCGCGGGCGACAAGTGCCTGGGCCACGGCGGCGTACCGCTCGATTGGCCAGAGCTTGGCGCCCCAGCCCGCGCCGGGATTGATCAGCACGACGGGCGCTTCTCCGCCAGGAGGCAGAATTTGATAGGCCCAGGCTTCGGCGGCGGGATCGACCGGCAGCCAGGGCGCGACCGGGGCAAGCGCATCGCCGGCAATCGCCGAGGCCAGCTCCAGGTCCTGCTCGATCACGTGCGCGCCGTGCGTGGGCACGCGCTCGGTGAAGAGCCAGCGCGCCGGTAACTCTCGTGGATTCGCCTCGCCGATCACGCGGCGGCAACCGGCCAGCCGGGCGGCGAGCCGCGCCAACAGCGCCGAACGGATTGCCCCTTGCAGATCGATCACCGCGTCGTACTCGCCTATCTGGAGCGCCGCGCGCAAGGCACGGAACTCATCGCGAGTCTCGCTGCTGAAGGGAGCCTTGCGCCACTGCTTGGTGGCGGCAAGATGCAGATGGTCGATGAGGGGCTGAGTCGTCTGCGCCTGTGTGGGGCTGGGAGCGCATTGAATGGGCGCGGCGTTAGTGGCTGCGGAAAACCTCGATCTTTCGGGTGAAATCGGCGCAATATATCCCTCAGGGGCTAAAGCCCGCGTTGATTTTGCAGGATTTATGTACGAGCCAAAGCCCGTACCCTTCACCGAATTGAGTTTTTCCGCAACCTGCATATCCCACACTTGTTTTGCTGTATTTACGGCACGACTCAAGTCGTGCCCTTTCAAAGCACAGGGTTCATCGGCCGTCAGCAGTGCCCGCCAGCGCGGCTCGACGACCCAGTCGATCACCCAATCGAAATGCGCAATGCGCAGTGCCGTCATCGCCGGAAGCGCGTGCAGAATGTCGCCCATGGCGCCAAGCCGAACTACCAGCAAGCGAAAGTTGGAGTGCGTCTGCAAGCTCTGATTTTCTCACAAGGACGGGTATTACAACCCCGCCCGCAGCCGCTCCACCAGCCAATCGATCGCCTCCTTCTGCTCATCGATCTCAATGCGCAGGCGGGCGACGGCCAGCGGCATGGTTTTTGGGAAGAGGTAGACCAACCTTCCCAGCCTGACCAGATCTTTTTCGGTGGTGAGAATCGCCGTTGCCTCTTTCTCTTGCGCTTCGGCGATCAGCTCTTCCAGGAGTTCGTGGGTATAGGAGAAATGGTCGGGGAAGGCGATCTGCATCGGCACTTCCAGGCCAATCGCTTCCAGACCGGCAAAAAACTGCTCCGGGCGGGCGATGCCGCAGAAGGCGGCGATGGGGCTGTTGACGAGCGGAATCTCCATCTTGCGATGCAAGTGCCAGATCGGCCCACTCCAGCCCCAGACGCACAGCTCGGCCTCCAGTTCCGGCTCATTGGCCGGGATGGCGATCACGCTTGCGCGGCGGGCGGCCTCGATGGGTTCGCGCAGATTGCCCGCCGGCAGCAGCCAGTCGCGCCAATCCCGCTGGTTGAGCATCAAAATGTTCACCGCGCGGTCGAGCTGGCGATGCTGAAAGCCGTCGTCGAGCAGGTGAACGCGGAGCGGCGGCAGGGCTTCGAACTTCTCCGTCTCGGCACGCGCTTCCTTCGTCAGCGATTCATTCGAGGGCGTTGCTTCGGCGGCTGTCTCCGATAGCTTATCCGGTTCCTGAACTTCCGTCTTGGAACCGGCGATTGCCACTGCCTCGACCTCGGCCTCCGCCAGCACGCCGGCATCATAGCGTCGGGCAGCCACATATACCGGAACGTTAGCATCGTAGGCAATCAGCAGTGGCTCGTCGCCGAACTCCGCAGCGGTTCCGTCGTCGCGGACGCGGTCGGGGCGCGAGCTTTGGCGGCCGTAGCCTCGGCTGAGCACGTCCACGCGCAGCCCGCGCTTTTTGAGAGCCTTGGCCAGCGTGATGGTCAACGGAGTTTTGCCCGCGCCGCCGGTGGAGAGATTGCCGATGCTGATCACTGGAAAACGCAGCCGCCGCGCCGGCTCCAAGAGGAAGCGAAGCTCGGTGAAGGCGAGCGCCAGCCGGTAGAGCGGAATCAGCGGAAAGAGCAGGCGGCGCGCAAAGGAGGTCTGGCTCATGCGTGCGGCTCCGTCTGATTGTCAGTTGCCAACAGCTTTTTAATAGCCTCGACGCAACGGCCCGTCGCTCCCGCTTGGCTTGCAAAAACTTCCCTTGCCCGCTCACCCATCGCTCTGGCGTCGGCGGAATCTTTGAGCAGCTCGATCAACGCTGGCGCTAGCTCTTCCTTGGAGGCGATGCGCAAGGCTTGATGCGCCAGCAAGTCCTCGGTAATGGCGCGGAAGTTGGCGTAGTGCGGGCCAACTACGATGGGAACGCCAAACTGCGCCGGCTCGAGCGGATTGTGTCCGCCGGCCGGAACCAAGCTGCCACCGACAAACGCGACCGAGGCCAGAGAGTATACCGAGGCCAGCTCGCCTATGGTGTCGAGCAGAATGATTTCTCCAGGCTTCAGCGGCCCGCTGTTAGCCCTCCACCCCGACCGCCGAACCCAGGCAATGCCGGAGTTGGCGAGCAGCGCGGCCACAGCGTTGAAGCGCTCTGGATGGCGGACGGCCAGCACCATCGCCAGTTGCCCATCGGCTTCAAGCAGACGCGGCCAGGCCTCGAGCAGCGCCGCCTCTTCGCCTTCCAGCGTGCTGCCCGCTACGACTAAGCGCAGACCAGGAGCCAGCGCCCTCAGCAGCCGGGTCGCATCCGCTTCCTCGGCGGCTCGCACGTCGAATTTCAGGTTTCCGGCGACCGTGACCCGCTCCGGCTGGCATCCGATGGCCTTCAGCCGCGTGGCATCGGTCTCGCTCTGCGCCAGCACCCGGCTCAACGGCTCCAGAAACGGACTCCACAGCCAGCGCAGCCGCCGATAGCGCGGCCAGGAGCGGTCGCTGATGCGGGCATTCACCACTGCCACAGGAATCTTTCGGCGAAAGCAGCCGCTGAGCAGGTTCGGCCAGAACTCGGTCTCGGCCAGGATCAGCAGCTTGGGTTGCAAGGTCTTCAAAGTGGCGTGCACTGCCCAAGGCAGGTCGAGTGGGCAATAGAAGACGCGGTTCCGCCCGAAGCGTTCGCGAGCAAGCTCCTGGCCGGTGCGGGTGGTGGTGGAGACGGCGACAAAGTACTCCGGCAACACGGTGTCTAGCGTCTTGACCAGGCGGCTTACTGCGAGGACTTCGCCGACAGAAACGGCATGGACCCAGATGAGCGGGCGGTCGATCAGGCTCAGTTCCGAGCGGGTCATCCCCAGCCGCTCAAGCAGTCCTTCGCTGTACTTGCGTGTTGTGGCCAAGCGAAAGAGCCACCAAGGCGCGCCTACGAGCAGAGCCGCCAGCAAGGCCAGATTGTATAAAAACAAAATCATGCCTAACGAAATTTCCCTATTCCCGGTCTAATGCTCAAATGATACAGTCAAGGACGGTGAGAATATCGCGGTCCATTCCGCCGATCCTGCTGTGGCTGGCGCTGCCGGTCATGGCCAGCGAGCACGTGCCGCCTCCCGTACAGCCGGCTACGACCTTTGCCGCGGTCGAGGCGCACGACCGGGAGATGGTGGCCATCGCCGTTGAACCCTATGACACGCGCGAGAAGGAAGCCATCTTCCGCGTCGATTATCTCAGCCACGGCGTCATGCCGGTGCGGCTGATCGTGACCAACAACGGCGACCGGCCCATCAGCCTGCGCGATGCGCGCATTCTCTTCCTCACCGCCAGCGGCGAGAAGGTGCAAGCTGCCGAGCCGCAGGATGTGGAGCGGCTGATGACCCGCAAGGAGCGCGAGGGCAGCAAGATTCCCATGCCCGGCCCCATCCCCGACATCAAACTCAAACCCAGGGCCAGCAACAAGGAGATCGAGCAAGACTTCAACACCTTCGAGTATCAGGCCCTGGAAGTCGCGCCGCACTCGACGCGCTCCGGCTTCTTGTTCTACGAGGTCGCCGGGCTGAATCACCCGCTGCGCGGCGCCAGCCTGCACCTGCGCAAACTGCAAGACGCCGACGGCAATGAGCTTTTCTACTTCGAGATTCCCTTCGAAAAATACCTGAAATCCAAGTCCAGCCAGATGAACTGAGGGAGAGCAGTTTGGTGGAAGGACTGCCGTACCTGCTACTCGTAGTAAGTAGCCGTGCAGGTGTCCGTCTCCCACAGCGTAGCGTCCTTGACGCGCACACGTCCCTGGGTCATTGCGGCTAACTGCTCATTGGTCTGATCGTAGAAGTATTTGGCGATGTTCTCGGCCGAGGGATTCAGCACCGTGAACGGCTCCAATTCATTGAGCATATGGTGGTCGATGCGCTCGATCACCGGACGCAGCACCTGCTTAAGCAGCTTGAAATCCAGCAGCAGGCCGGCCTCGTCCAGCTCGGCTCCGGCCAGCGTGATACGCACCTTGTAATTATGCCCATGCGGATTTTCGCACTTGCCCTTGTAATTGCGGAGGTAGTGTCCGGAGGAGAAGCCTGCCTCCACGGTAACTTCATACATTGGGTCAGCTCGATTCTCTTGGGGGAAATCGTCCCTGACACTATTTTACCGGCTGGGCTCAAAATAAGAGCCGCGCCGCCGCCGGACCTGCTGCAATTCAAAGTAAACGCGCCGCTATACTGTTGACAGGTTCATGTGACAGGTTCATGCGCCGCGCCCTCGCCATCTCGCTGTTGATGCTCTTCAATTGGCCGCTGATTGCGCCGTTCGCCGCTCCCGCTGACGACGCCAATCTGCCCGCCTGCTGTCGCAGAAACGGCAGGCATCATTGCATGATGCGCAGGATGGGGCAACGCAACGGCAAGCAAAAGGGTTTTACTACCGTCGCGGAAAAGTGCCCTTGCTGCCCGGCCAGCGCCTGCTCGGCGCATTCCCCGGCTTACAAGCAGGAAACCGCCGTTGCCCTTCAAGACCGGAATGCCTTCCATTCCTCGCGCGCGCCGCAGCCCGCAGCCCGCCTGCAAATCTTGCTCTTCCGCAGTCATCCCAAACGCGCTCCTCCCGCTCCTTTCGCACAAGTCGTTGGTGCTTTGCGCGTTGACTACTGGAGGAGAAGGAATGAAAGCCAAGCTATTGCTGGTCTTGCTGCCAGCCGCCTGCCTATGCTGGCCGGCGTATGTGACTTATGCCCAATCAGGCCCTAATGAAAGCATAACTTCTGTTATAACTGGACGCATCGCGGGTGTGCTGCGCGATCCCTCCGGCGCGCTCGTCTCTGGAGCTAAGATCGAAATTACCAACATCGCTTCTGGAGTCAGGCAATCTCAAGTAACTAGCCTCGCCGGACGTTTCGCCTTCGATGGCTTATCTACGGGTCGTTACCAGGCAATCATTCTTGCCTCGGGCTTTGAAGCAAGAACCATTCGGGATATTGCGGTCGCCGCTGGCAAAGAGACAGCCGTCAGTCTAACTCTGCGCATTGCCCCTTTAAGAACCGTCGTCGAGGTTGAGGCCGCGGAGATAGAAACCACGGCCTCAACCCGGCGCGCGGTGAACGACGGCGAACAGGCGCGCAGTCGCAATGCGTCCGCAATCGTGGCTGAGGCACCCGGCGTGAGCCTGCGCGAAAACGGCCAGTTGGCCAGCATTCCCTTTCTTCACGGCCTGGGTGACGAGCGCGCGAAGTTATTGGTTGATGGCATGACTGTATCTTCCGCGTGCCCGAATCACATGAACCCGCCGCTCTCCTATCTTGCGCCGTCCAATGCAGCGCTGGTTACTGTTATGGCTGGTATAACTCCGGTTAGCCTAGGAGGCGACAGCCTGGGCGGAACAATCGCCATTGATAGCCGCCCGCCTGCCTTAGCCAGTTCGGCAGAACGACTGCATATGGAAGGCGCGTCGAAAAGTTTCTATCGCAGCAATGGCCGTAACTTTGGCGGATCGTTGAATGAGTGGATCGCGGGACGCAACTTCGGCATGGGCTATTCTGGCTCATGGACCACCAATAGCGACTATACCGACGGCAGCGGACACCGGGTTACATCCACTTATGCGCAGACAGCCGATCACAAGGTAACTCTGGCGGTGCAGGGCGCGGGCAATCTGGTCGTGCTAGAGGCCAGTCAGCACCATACGCCCTACGAGGGCTTTGTCAATGCGCAAATGGACATGGTGCGCAACATAGCCGAGTCGCTCAACCTGCATTATCACGGAAAGATCGAGCGCGGCGTACTCGACGCGCACTTCTTCTGGCAAAACACCTGGCACTCGATGAATGTCGGCAAGGATAAGTCAACTTTTCCGATGCCCATGTTCATGCCGATGAACACACACGGACGGGATCTGGGTTATACGGTGAAGTTAGAGCTGCCGCTCTCCGCGCGGCAAACCCTCCGCGTCGGCAGCGAACTGCATCGTTTCATTCTTGACGACCGCTGGCCTGCCGTTGCCGGCGAGGCGCCGATGATGGGGCCAGACGCTTTTATCAGCATCAACAACGGCCGCCGCGCCCGTCTGGGAAGTTATGCTGAAGCTACCAGCAAGTGGAATGCGCGGTGGACTACGCTCTTGGGTTTTCGCAGCGACACAGTCTGGATGAATGCCGGTCCGGTGCAAGGTTATTCGATGATGTACGCCGCCGATGCGGATGCTTTCAACGCATCGCGTCGCGCCCACTCTGATCTGGACTTTGATCTCACAGCTTGGGCGCACTACGAACCGAACGCGGCCAGAACTTATGAGTTAGGCTATGCGCGCAAGACGCGCGCGCCCAACCTCTATGAGCGTTACGCCTGGTCAACCAACATGATGGCCAGCGGCATGATCGGTTGGTTCGGAGACGGCAATTACTATGTAGGCAACGTCGGCCTCAAGCCTGAGGTCGCGGATACCGTAAGCGGCGCTGTTATCTGGCGCGGCTTCTCACGCAAACCGTGGGAGGTGAAGTTCGCCCCCTATGAGACATCGATCCAGGACTATGTCGATGTGAACACGCTGGTAACGGCAACGTACGGCATGAGCACCTTTGCGCAGTTACAATTTGCCAATCACAACGCGCGCATTTATGGAACCGATCTCTCCGCTAGCGGTACACTCTGGAGGAGCGATGGAGTTGGGCAGGGCATAATTAGCGGTGTGGGCAGTTGGCTGCATGGCGAGCGACTCGACACGTCGACTCCGCTCTACCAGATGATGCCGGCAAATGCGCGAGTAAACTTCGATGAGGAGTTAAAGGGATTCACAGCCGGAGCCGGTGTCGAGGCCGTGGATTGCAAGTCACGCGTCGACTCGCATCGCTACGAGCAAACCACTCCCGGTTACGCACTCTTCACTTTGCGCGCGAGTTATCAACGCGGTTACTTGCAGGCCGGCGCCGCAACCGACAATTTATTCAATAAGAGATATGAACTGCCTTTGGGCGGCGTGAACTTCGATGACTTCATGGCCAGCGGCTGGATGAGCCAGATCAAGCCGTTGACAGGCCGCGGACGTTCGCTGTCATTCAGCCTCACTGCGCGGTTTTGACAAGGTGGAGGGTTGCGCATCCACTCGGATCACGAATTGTTCTTCCAAGTGAAGCGAGGCTATTTTCAGTCTTTATTCTCTTGCTCGCCGAAAAACTCCTCCACATCGGTAATCGTCGCCGTCATGCGATAGGGCGGCAGGCTGGCGAGGAAGGTCTGTCCGTATCGTTTTGTGCGTACGCGGGAATCCAGAAGCACTAATACGCCGCGATCTTCGAGTGAGCGGATCAGCCGGCCAAAGCCTTGCTTCAGAGTGAGCACCGCCGTGGGAACCTGATAGTCGAAAAAAGGTTTACCGCCTGCCTCTTCAATCGCTTTCATGCGCGCCGCGACTACCGGGTCGCTGGGCACTTCAAAGGGCAGCCGGTCGATGATCACGCAACTGAGCGCCTCGCCCTGTACGTCCACGCCCTGCCAGAAACTTGAAGTCCCGAAGAGGACGGCGTTGGGCGTCTCGCGGAACTGCTCGAGGAGCGCCTTGCGCGGAGCGGTGCCGTGCAGCAGAATGGGAAAGTCCAGCACCGGCATCAGCCGCTCGTATAAGTCGCGCATCTGGGAGTAACTAGTAAATAAACAAAAGGCCCGGCCCTGAGTTATCTCCAGCACGCGCCGTATGCAGCTTGCCGCGGCTTCGGGAAACTCGGGATCGCGCGGATCGGGCATCTCAGGCGGCAGATAGAGCAGCGCTTGTTTGCCGTAGTCGAAGTGTGACGGCACTACTAACTCGCGCGCCTCGCTCAGACCCAGCCGCTTGCGAATATGTTCGAAGCCGCCCTGCACAGTGAGCGTGGCCGAAGTCAGCACCACGGTGGGAATCTGATCGAAGACTAACTCATGGAGCAGCTCGGAGACATCAATGGGCGTGGCTTGCAGAAAAGTTGTCCTGGCCTGCGACGGCCTGCGTCCAGTAACGCCTCGCTCCGCGCCGCCGGCAAAGATGCGCCGCTCCATCCAATAAACCATGTTACTGGCGTTGGATTCGAGGAGAAACTCGAGTTCCGAGCGCAGCCGAGCGACGCGTTTCTTCAGCCCCGGCGCTTCGTCGATCTCCTTGAGGCTATCCATCTCGGCTTCCATGCGCCGCAAGGTGGCGCGCACGGCCATGTAGAGATCGCCTTTAGTTTCGAGAAACTCTTCGCGTCCGGTGAAGGGCTGGCGTCCGTCGCCGCTCATCGGCAATCCGGCAAAGAAGAGCCTCGCCCGCTCGCGCAGTTGCTGCGTGAGGCCGGGCAAGTTATCCGCGCCCAGCTTGCCGCGCAGCAAGACATCGGTGTCGCGCGCCAGCTCTTCAAAGCGCAGGTTGCTGACCGAAAGTCCGAAATAACTCGAAGCAATATCCTCTAACTCGTGCGCCTCGTCGAAGACCACTGCCGCTGCCTCGGGCAGGATGCCGACGTCGGGCGCTCCGGCGGCCTCGCGCTTGACCGCTTGGTCGGCGAAAAACAGGTGGTGGTTCACGATGATAATGTCAGACTCCAGCGCCTTACGCCGCATCTCGGTGATAAAGCAGCGGCGATAATCCGGGCAGCTCGAACCCAGGCAGGCCTCACTTCTCGCATCCAGCTTCTGCCACAGCGCGCTCGTCTCGGGCATCCCGGAAAGCTCCGCCCGGTCGCCGGTTTCGGTGGTCTGCTCCCACTCGGCGATCTGGCGGTATTGGTCGATCTCTTCGAGTCCCGAGAGAATCGGCTGAGTGCGCAAGGCGGTCAGCTTGTGGCGGCAAAGATAATTGGCGCGACCCTTCATGTAGCAGACGCGCAGCTCGCCCACCAGGGTTTCCAGGAAGGGAATGTCGCGGAAGTAGAGCTGATCCTGCAGCGCCTTGGTTCCGGTGGAGATGATGATGCGCTGTCCGGTGCGCAGTGCAGGCAGCAGGTAGGCCAGCGTCTTGCCGGTGCCGGTGCCCGCCTCGACGATCAGATGGCGGCGTTCTTCGAGCGCGCGCTCGACGGCCTTGGCCATTTGCAGTTGTCCGGGCCGGTACTCATACGGCAGCGGCGAAAGCGCCAGAATGCCGCCGGGCGCGAAGAACTCGTGCAGCGTGGGCAGTGCGCGGGTTGGATTGCCGGTGGCGGGCATAGGGAACGGGCGCTTTCCCTATCATAGTGATGCTGGGCTTTCTCGCGCCTCTTACGCGCGGATTCGCCGGGTAGCCATCCTTTCAGCGTTTCGCCGCACAAGAACCAAGGCCCGGCTCTCGCAATCCAGCTACTGCCGCGTCACGACAATCGACGAAGGCGAACCATAACCCGATCCCTCTCCCGCGTATAATAAGAAGGAAAGACTTTCTATCTCACGCGGAATGAGCGACCCAACTCACCGCCACGGACTCCCGGATGCCCGAGCACATCAAGAAGCAGCTACTCGCAGAGATCGCAATTCTCGAGCACGAGCTCCAGCACGAGCTTCCTGCCGAGATCAAGAAAGCTGTTGCCATGGGGGACCTCTCGGAAAACGCCGAGTATCACATGGCCAAGCAGCGCCAGACCTTCGTGGATGCACGGCTGGGCCAGCTCAAACGGCGCATGGCCGAGCTGTCGCTGGTGAATTTGTCGAACATTCCCAAGGACAAGGCCGGCTTCGGCTCGACGGTGGTGGTCTACGACTCGACCAAGGATGAGGAGATTGTCTACCGGCTGGTAACCAGCGAGGAGTCGGATGTCTCGAAGGGGCTGATCTCGACCACTTCGCCGATTGGCCGGGGCCTGGTGGGCAAACAGGTGGGCGACACGGCCATCATTGTCACCCCCAACGGCAAACGCGAGCTGGAAATTTTGAAGCTGACGACCATCCATGATGAGGCCGACGCGGCCGCCAGCACGGAAGCGAATTTGGAGCAGAAGTAGGGATAATGGCAATTACCTGGACCAGCGCTTTTGGCCGCGCCTGCGGATGGCTTCTTGACCGGCTTGTGCATGGCATGGCGCTGACTCGCATCTCGCCCAACGCTCTGACGGTTATCGGCGTTGCCATCAATATCGTCGCCGCGTTTCTCTTCGGCCATGCCAACGCCGTCAATGCGGACTGGATGTTTTTTGGCGCGGGCGTGGTGATCTTCTGCGCCGGCGCCTTCGATATGCTGGACGGCCGCGTGGCCCGGCGCAACAACCAGGTGACCGTCTTCGGCTCGTTTTTCGACTCGGTGATGGACCGCTATTCGGACGTGATTCTCTTCTTCGGATTGCTGGTCTACTATGGCCGCATTAACAGATTCCGCTATGTGGTACTGGTGGCCTTTGTGATGGTCACGTCCTTGATGGTGAGCTACACGCGCGCCCGCGCCGAGGCTCTGATCGGCCAATGCAAGGTGGGTTTCATGGAGCGGCCAGAACGCATTGTGCTGGTGATTATCGGCGCCCTGTTCAACCACTGGGGCGCGATGGCTCCGGTGCTGTGGGTGCTGGCCGTGCTGTCGACGATCACCGTCGCTCACCGCATCATCTACACCTACCAGAACACCAAGCACCTGGCGCCTCTGGGGTAAGCGAGGCAACGGACTTCGCGCGAGGATTTTAGCAGCTCACCATCACGGCCGAGCAGCCGGGCCGGTTGGGCTTCCATTGCACCAGGAACTGAGTGACCGCCGAAATCTCCATGCGGCGCATCGCTTCGAACTCGCCGCTCTTCTGGCTGTAGAGCAGTTTGCCGTGCTCATCCAGCACAGCCAGCGCGGGCACGCCCTTGTGGAGCGGGATTCCGTACCTCTCGGCTATATCCTGATTGGCGTCCATGTGGCCGATGTTCACGTCAACCAGCACATAGTTCGCATCCAGGATGGGCTGGTTGGCAGGATCGTGGAAGTAGCGGTCGAGCACGACGCAGTCGGGGCACCAGTTGCCGCCAAAGTCCAGCAGGATGCGCTTGTGGGCTGCCGCAGCGGTCTTGAGGGCAGCGGCCAGATCGGCTTTGGCCTGCGCCGGGTCGGGATATATGTTGTGTTCAGCAGAGCGGGCTGGGCCAGTGCTGACGGCCAGTAGGACGGCAAAGACAAGAATCTTGATGGTCTTCAACGGAGAAACCTCCACAACTGCTTACAAGTCTGCCATAAACCCGCTACGCGCTGCCATTCACCTGGAAGGCTATGACTTTTTCTTCACGCGATCTGCCGCAAAACAGGCAGGATCAACGCTGGCTGGGGGCGCATGGGAATATACTCTGGAGACTGGATGAGAAGCCCGGACGATTTGCGCCAACGGCTTGAGTCGTCGCCCTTTGCCGACCTGGGAGCGATGATGGAGGGGTATGCGCGGGCGGCGGCGGAGCGGGCCAAGAGCGAGTTTCAGCAAAAGCTGGACTTTACTTCGGACTCTATTGACGCGCTGGACGAGATTCTGGTGCTGGTGGGCGAAAGCCCGGAACTGGAGCTGGACTTCGAAGTGCGGCTGTGGGGCAGCTATCTGGGCGAGGTGCTGCGCCGCCGCTATGCCGGCACATGGGAGATGACGCAGTATCCCGGTGGAATGGTGGCGGTTCCGGCCATCGAGGTGCGCGGCTCCAGGTTGTTTCCGCTGATGAAGATCTATCGGCGACTGACCGTGGGTGAAGAGGAAGATCTGCGCGCCTTCTATGCGATGGTGACGGAGCGGCTGGGCCGACCGGCGCAGGTGAACTGACCACTTGCGGTGGGGCAGCCGCCGCTTACGCGGCAGAAGTGCGTTTTTGACTCTTGGGTCTAGTCCATTGACCAGGCCTTCGCGTGCATCCGGCTTTGTGCGACAATAAACCTTGTGAATGCGCGGCGGCGAGAGCAGGGCGCGCGGAGGTTGAGACAATGGGCGATCTAATTCAGCCGTGGCACTTGGTTGTGCTGGGCGTAGTCGCGTTGCTAGTGTTCGGTTCCAAGCGGCTGCCGGAGATGGGCAAGGGATTGGGCGAAGGCTTGAAGGGCTTCAAGGAAGGTCTCAAGGGCATTACCGACCCCACGCCCGCGCCCCCCTCGCAGCAGAATGGAACTGGTATTCCGCCTGTCTCGACGCCGGTTAGCCCCATCTCGCAAGCAAGCACGATGGACTATGTCACGTGCAGCCGCTGCGGAAATCGATTTGAGAATCCGATGGGCTTCAAGGTTGCGGACTATGTCTGCCGCGCGTGCCAGGCGCGTTCGTAACGGGAAGTGTGCGCGAGGCCGGGATTCCGGGCAAATAGCAAGGCCTGTGCTACGCACAGGCCTTTCGTGTCTCTGCCACCGGAGCGGGACCAGCCCGGGTTAGTGGGAGTCTTGCGCGGAGGGGTAATAGCCCTGCTTGGCAGCCACTTCAAAGCCGGGCCGTTCCATACGCACCTCGATCTTGCGGAACTTGCCGTCGATGGTCGGCTGATGGCTGTAATAGCCCAGCGTGTACTGGTTGCGCGCCTCTTGGGCGATCTTGGCATAGCTCTTCTCGATGCCGTCGGTGCCGCGCTCGAAGTCCGGCTCGCCGCCAGTGGCCAGAATATACCTGGACAAGATGTTGTCATACATAGTGAAGGGCAGGTGGTAGCGGCTGATGTGGCCCTCGCCCCAGCGGGCCGAGTCGCCCACCAGCGTGCCGTAGACTGCGATCTTGTTTTGCTCAAGGTACTTCAGAACGTCCTTGTAGGCGGCCTTGCTGCCATATTCCTTGCCGTCGCTGACGACATAAATGATGCGGCGGCGACCGTGAGGACGCGTGGACAGCTCCTTGGCTGCGGCCAGGATCGCGTCATTCAGCGTGTGAATCTCCTTGGGAATTGACATCCAGTTGCCATTGCCGGCCGAGCCGCCTGCCTGCACGTTGGGATCGACGCAGCTGCCGTTTTTGGTTATGCCGCAGGCGGCAGATAAAGGCCCGCCGCCGATCGGCACCAGCATATCGCGCCCGGTCTCCTTGGTGAGCGAGAGCACGGCGGGCAGACGGCTGCTCTGCGCGCCGGTAAAGCCGGTCCGCTCTTGCGCGCCATTGTTATAGGAGAAGACGGCCACTTCGTCGTAAGGCGTGAGCGCGCCCTGAATGGCGCCCAGCGATTGGTTCACTTTAGCCATCACATCCGAGGTCAGGCTCTGGTCGAGGACAAAAGCAATCGAAAGCGGGAAGGAGTCAGTGGTAAAAAAGGCAATCGGTTCACGGGTATCGTTCTCAAAAATCTTGAAGTCGCGATAGGTAAGGCCGGCGACTGGCTTGCCCTTGGCGTCCTTCACCGTGACCGGGACTTCGACGAAGTTCACGTGCATACGGATGAGCGTGGTGGTCTTTTCCACGCCTTCGCCGGCTGCGGGCATCTCGGGCGGCGCGGTTTGGAAGGTATCTGGTCCCTGGCTGGAGGGCGGGGCGGTGGAAGGATCCGATGCACTGTGCGCGGACTGCCGGGAGGGAGGATTCGAGGACGAAGTGGGTCCGGGCGTCTCGTCCCCTGCGCCCTTGCCGGGAGTAATCGGCCCGTTGATCTCCGACGAAAGCGGCTGCTGCGCCTGGGGCAGAGGAGCGTCGGGCACTGCGGGTTGCTGCTGTTGGGCCAGAGCGGCCTGACACATAAAACTGCTCGAACTCAGGAGCGCGGTCAGCGCGATTGCTGAAAAACCTAGCTTCACAGGTATTCTCCGATGGATAGTGGACAGTCGTCAGAAGCCGGCTCAGATCAGTCCCTGATCGCCGGAACCACCGATAACTCCGCAATCGTCAGAGTATCAGACGCGCCAGGAAGTTGTTGGTTGCACCTCTCCTGCGATGCAGTCCGCAGCGTGGCAATGTTCCCTTTTAGGAACCTCCGCATTCTTCTTTTTAGCGCGACCGGTATTGACTTGTAGGCCAAAGCCAATGTCTCTATTGCAACAATTACTGCACCCTCCGACTTCGCTCAGGACAGGCTCAAAAGCCGTGCCCTTTCAATTCGCCGGCTTGCTCAGAGGTTCCTCAAATGAGAAACGGCGGAGAGCTTAGTTGCGTTTCTTGCCGGTGGGTTTGCCTGGGCCGCCGTAGCGGGTCTTGGGCTTCCAGCCAGTATCGGTCCTTCTTTCGCTGCGCGGCGTTGAGGGGGAATAGGGCATCGCCTTGGCGGGGCGATAGTCGGATGCGCCCTCCTGGCTGGGACGCGGCGTGTAAGGCCGGGAAGAAGCGGACGAGCGTGGGCCGGAGCCGGGTTTGCTTTTGCCGCCAAAGCTGGGCTTGGACTTCCAGCCGCCGGGTCCGGGCTTCGACGGCCTGCCGGGTTTGCTGCTAGGCCGCGCGCCGCCGGGGCGGGGCTGGCCGCTCGAAGTGGTGAAGGGGCGCGAGAGACCACGACCAGGTCCGCCTTCGGCGCGGAAGGGCTTGGCGAAGCTGGGCCGCTCGGGACGGTCGCTTGCCGGACGAAATGGCGGCGCGCTGGGCCGGGCCGAGGGCGCTGGCCTGTCAAAAGTTGGGCGGCTGGGCCTGCTGGGACGGTCGAAATAGGGCCGGGGCGGAATGGAGCGAGGAGAGTTTGGTCGGCCTGCCGCCGGGCGGCTGTAACTGGAACGAGGAACGGCTGATCGGTTTGTGCCGGGCCGAGGCGTAAACGGACGATCCGGCCCTGTGATCTCCTCGATGTGAAGGTTGGGCGGACGCACCGGGCCGAAATCGTCGTCGAAATCTCGCGCGTCACGGACAGGAGCATCGCGGCGGGGAGCGGCGGGGCGCTTGAAATCTGGGCGTGCGCCGCGCTCGGGACGCTCTGTCTTCTTCCAGGCGGGTTTGGCGGTGAAGGGTCGACCTGCGCCGGTTCTGCCGGTTCCGGCAGAGTTTGGCCGAGGAGCGCCAGTGCTGGGGCGGTCGTCTTTCTTCCATGCTGGGCGTGGGGCGGGACGCGAGGCAGAGTACGTTTTCGGCTGGTCAGAGAAACGGCCTACGGGGCGGGCTGGACCAAAGCTCGCCGGAGCCGCGCCGGTTCCCGTGAAGCTGGGCTGCGGGGAGCCGGGACGAGCAGAGCCAAAAGTCTTGTTGTGCCGGCCCTCGACAGGTGCCGTCGGATCCCACCCTTTCCGCTGAGAACGCTGAAAGGATGGGGCACCCGCAGTAGTGGGCGGCAAGGGTTGGCGGGGACGGCTGCTGGGCTTGGGCAGGACGGTCGGCAGGAGGCCGGCATCCATCAGGTTGCGGCGGCGCACGTCCTTGGATTTGGGGGTGCGGAGCTTGCCGTCAGCGGCCAGGCGCAGACGTTCCAGTTCCTCGGGCTGCAATTCGCGCAGGTTGCCAGGCTCCTGGTCGAGAACCAGCGGGCCGTAGCCGACGCGGCGGATTTTTTCGACAAAGTGGCCGATCTCCTCGAACATTTTGCGCAGTTCGCGGTTGCGGCCCTCGATGAGGACGACCTCGTACCAGGGATTGTCGCCTTGGCGGACCTGGCGGATGCGAGCCGGAGAGGTGCGGACCGGGGCCGAGCCGGGTTTACCGCGCTCGATGGAGACGCCGGCGCGCAGTATGTCGAGTTCGGATTCGGTGGGCTGTCCGGCGACCTTGACAAGGTAGGTCTTTTCCACGCCCGAGGAGGCCTTGGTGAGGCGGTTGGCCAGCTCGCCGTCATTGGTGACCAGCAGCAGGCCTTCGCTCATGTAATCGAGGCGGCCAACGGGGTAGAGTCGCTCCTTCATCTTGTCAAAGAACTGCATTACCGTGGGCCGGCCCTCGGGGTCCTTGACGGTGGTGACGAAGCCCTTGGGCTTGTTGAGAACGAAGTAGCGCAGACGCTCGGCACCTTGCAGCAGCTTCCCGTCGACGCGGATGTGGTCGCGTCCGGCGTCGGCCTTGGTACCCAGCACGGTGACCACCTTGCCGTTGACCTGGACGCGGCCTTGCTCGATCATTCCTTCGGCGCTGCGTCGGCTGGCGACGCCGGCGGCGGCGAGAATCTTCTGCAGCCGTTCGAGCTTGGCGGGAGGACGCGGCTGGGGCGTGAAGCTGTCTTCGTCGTTGGTGTTGTCGGCTTCAGTCTGCTCGGCGGCCTCTTCGGCAACGAGTTCTTCTTCCGCGGCGGCTACGACTTCCGCTTCAAAGTCGGCGTCAGGAGTGGCGGAAGAACTTCCCTCAGGGGCTAAAGCCCCCGGTGATTTTTTGGCCTTCTTGGCACGACTAAAGTCGTGCCCTCTCAAAGCTAGTGACTCCGGTGAAGTCGTGCCCTGAGACAAAACTGCTTCGCTATCAGGGATGTGAGCAGTCAGCTCCAGCGTTGGTTCGGCGGCGACGGGCTTGAGGGGCGCTGTTTTTTTGGTCTTCGTGATCTTCGTCGTCTTAGTGGCTTTAACAGCCTTGGTGACTTTTGCAGCCTTGGCGGCCTTGGTGGATTTAGCGGCTGTCTTCGTCTTTGGCGTTGTCATTGGGGAGATTCTCAGTTTCTTCCTGCTCTGTAAGGGGAGGCGCAGCAGGGGCGTCCTCGACGAGGGTGGAGGATTCGTTGCAGGCCGCCGTCTCGGCGGTCTCGGAGGGTTCGGGGATTTGGGGCTGCGCTTGCAGCTCGTCGGCGGGCGAGTCTTCCAGCTCTTCGCTGGCGGCTTCGTCAAATTCGGGGCCGAGGGCGGGGTTGCGCTTTTGCTCGGAGTCTTCCCCGGCTTCGGAGTCCGGCTCTTCGAGTTCAATTGCGGCCAGCTTCTCGAACTCCTCCATCGAGGGCAGTTCAGAGAGATCGCGGAGTCCGAAGCGGAGCAGGAACTCGCGGGTGGTTTTATAAAGGATGGGGCGGCCGATGACCGGCTTGCGTCCGGCGGTCGTGATCAACTTGCGGGCCAGCAGCGAGCCGAAGACGCCGGAGGAGTCGACGCCGCGAATCTCGTTGACTTCAGGAGCGGTTACGGGCTGCTTATAGGCGACGACAGCCAGGGTTTCGAGAGCGGGCAGCGAGAGCCGAAGCGCGGGTTTGAGGCTCTTGACGAAGAGCCGGACGGCGTCGTGGCACTCGGGCTTGGTGGCCATGCGGTAGCCGCCGGCGATCTCGCGAATCTCAACGCCGCGCTCATCGGAGAGGTATTCGTCGATGAGTTCGTCGAGCAGTTGGCGGAGGATGGCGCGGGCCTCGCGGTCGCGCTGCCGGGCCAGACGGCGGGTTTCAAGTTCGGCCTCGGCATCGGAGCCACTCTTCGACTCGGATGAAGCCTTATCTTGCGCTTCTGCGCCGGCCTCCGGTTCCGCGGAAAGCTCTTCATTCGAGGGAACTCCGGCGGCTGAATCAGGTACGGCGTCTGGGACGGCGTCAGCTTCCGCCTCCGGCTCGGCGCTCGGGACAGACAGCCCTTCCGCATTGGTCTCCAGGTAGGCAAACTGCTCAACCAGCATCGGTTGGGCTTGCGAGGCGGCAAAATCGGTTTGGGCGGCCTCTTCGGCAGACGCAGCTGCTTGCTGCGCCTTGAATTCAAAGGCGTCGTCGGCAAAGAGTACGGCGAGCTGGGCCAGTGTGACCGGCTCCTCCGCGGCGTAGATGACAGCTTCCAGCTTGGCTTTCAGGCTCATTCTGCAATAGGTACCTCCAGTATCGTACCGGAAGTGGAGAAAAGTTGCGCGTGGAGTGAGGGTTACTAATTCTCGATAAGCAGAAAAAAAGGCGTTCGGGGGATACCGAACGCCTAGGAGTTGAGGAGAAATAGCTGTTTTTAGCTGCTGAACTGGCGGAAGGCCCAGAAGAGTGAACCGGAGAGCAAGGCGGCAGCGGGAAGCGTGAGAACCCAGGCCATCGCGATGTTGCGGATGGTGGCGAGCTGCAGGCCGCTGCCGTTGGCGGCCATGGTGCCGGCGACGCCGGAGCTGAGCACGTGCGTGGTTGAGACCGGCAGACCGAAGTTGTCGGCGGCCGAGATGGTGCACATGGCAACCAGCTCAGCGCAGGCGCCCTGTGCGTAGGTCAGATGCTCCTTGCCGATCTTTTCGCCGACGGTGACCACGATACGCTTCCAGCCGACCATGGTGCCCATGCCCAAGGCCAGTGCGACGGCGACCTTGACCCACGGCGGAATGAATTTGGTGGCCTGGTCTACTTTGGATTTGTAGGTCTTCAGGACGGCGTTGTCCGCATCGGTGAAGACCGGCGTCTTGCCGGCTTTCTTGAGGCTATCGTCGTTCTTCTGCATCAGTCGGATGGCCTCGCTGGCCACGTACATATCGTTGCGGACATTGGCTTGGCGGTTGGCGGGAACTGCCTTGTACTCCTTGTAGGTGAGCACATCGCCCTTGAGATCGCTGACCAGCTCGCGCAGCGCCAGCACCGTGTCCGGCTGGACCTGCTTGGTGCGGATGTAGTCGGTGACCTCGGCGCGGGCGTCGGCGCCCAGGATGCCGTTCTTGTCCACGTGCCGGTCGAGAACCTGTCCGGCTTGCTGGCTGGCGGCGATGAAGGACTGGGTATCATGCGCGGAGACGGCGTGATTGAGCGCGTAAGCCGTCGGGACGGTTCCGATCAGAATGAGCATGATCAATCCCATGCCCTTCTGGCCGTCATTGGAGCCGTGCTCAAAGCTGACGCCGGAGCAGGTAAAGATCAGCAGAGCGCGGATTGGCCAGGGCGGAGGCGTATTGCCTTTGGGCGCGGAATAGAGCACGTCGGCATTTTCGATCACGATTCGGGCAAAGAGGGAGAGGAGATAGAAGCCAAGGATGCCGACAAAGAGCATCACGATGTACAAGCCGTAGGGCGAGTGCGTGCTCTGGAAGTTCTGGATCGGCTGCCAGACGGCCATTCCCGGCGCTCCGAAGAGTCCGAAGATCAGCGGCGCAACCCAGTTGAAGATGTATGCACCTGGAATGCCCGTGAGGACGATGGTGGGAAGCGCCCATAGAGGATTTCTATGGTTCGCATCATAGTGAATCGCGAACTCCTTGGCCGGCTTGGTCAAAATAAACAACTTGGAAAGCAGCAGCAGCAGAGCGGCCGCGCCGAAGCCGATCACAGGCGAGATGAGCAGCACCTTGAAGACTTTTGTGGCCTGTTCCCAATCTACGCCCGAAGTGCCTGTGTGCACACTCATCAACTGGTTGGCGATGCCCACGCCGATGATGGAGCCTACCATGGTGTGGGAGCTGGAGGCGGGCAGGCCGAACCACCAAGTGCTCAGATTCCAGATGATGGCGGCGATCAGCAGCGCGAAGACCATCGCGAAGCCTGCTCCCGAGCTGACCTGCAAGATCAGTTCGACTGGCAGCAGCGTGATGATGGCATAAGCCACCGCACCGGAGGAGAGCAGCACGCCGCACAGGTTGCACAGTCCCGACCAGACCACCGCGATGTTGGGGTCGAGCGAGTGGGTATAGATGACCGTGGCGACGGCGTTGGCGGTGTCGTGAAAGCCGTTGACGAACTCGAAACCGAGGGCGATCAGCAAGGCGACGACCAGCAGCGCGTAAGGCCAGATGCTGCTGATTGTTACGCCGCTGAAATCCTGGACGATGTTGAAACCGATAAATCCCACGCCAATGACCAGCGCTGCCATAACCACGCCGCCGCTGACCAAGGCGTGGGACTTCTTCATCTTCTTGTCTAAGAGCGCCGAGGCTGGAGGAGGGGCTTCGACGACTGCTGCCAAATCGGACATGCAAAGGCTCCAAAATAATGTGATTAGATTTGAGTCCCGGCGGCGGGGAGCCAAAACCCGGACTAACCCATCAATATAGGAGCCATATGAAAGGAAAGTTAATTGTGTCAGGGAAATGTAAGATAATGTCCGGGATGCGCCGTCGGCGCATCCCGGATCGGCAAAAGGCCGCCTGGAGCGGCCTATTTTTTGGTTGTATGCAGGATTACGATCTTGGTTTTGCCGTCATCCCTGGAGGAATTCGTAATCGTCACCATGACGGACTCCTGATGGCCCGTTTCGAGGCTAATGACAGTGCTGCCGGGTTTCTCCGCGACGGAAGCGCCACTCAGCTTGCTCTTGTAATAATCGGTGACCTGGCTTATCGGGTCCGAGGTGAGGAATACGCCAGTAACCAGCGAGCCTGAAGGCAGATCCATCTTCATGCCGCCGCGCGTGCTCTGCGCGCCGGGATAAGGGTCCGTGCCCAGTTCGGCGGCGGTAAAGTTCTGCGACGTGTTGAGATTGAGTTTGCCGCCGGGAGTCTGCATTGTCATCTGCCCGGTCTGGCTGTCCACGTGCATCGTTCTCATATAGCGCCAGGTGAAGAAGCCAAGGGTTCCGATGCCGAGGATGCCCAATCCCACGATGATCGCGACAATGATCAGAATGATCTTGAGAGCGCTGGGGCCGGATTTGACCGGAGCGCCGGATACCTGGGCGGGAGCAGGTGGAGTCGGCATCGAAGCCGAAGCGGCTGCGGCCGCTGTGCCGCAGGTTGGGCAGGATTGTTCATTGAGAGGAATTGCAGAACCGCATTTCGCGCAAAAGCTCGCCACGATAATCTCCTTGTCGTTGAGTTTCGCCTGGATGGATTGCCGTCTTCCGGGCACTGGGCCAATATACTGCATACCGCATACCTTTGGCGCGGATAATCAAAGAATCAACCCGAGATAGACGCTGATGACTGCTGCGCGCCCGGAGGCGCGATCATGATTCACGGATTGCCCAATGGCGAGGGATGGATCGGCGCGGCCCATAGGCTCTTCGACTGGACACTGGGATGCATCGCCGTTACCGATGAGGAGATTGACGAGGTCTTCAAGCTGGTTGCGGTGGGAACGCCGGTGGAGATTCGGCCGTAGAAACAAAGTTGTATTTTTTCAAGCACCATAAGAGCGGCAAAAAGTCCGGGCCAGAAAGCCTGACATGAAGCCGCGTATTCATGGGCTTGAAAGCCCATGCTCCCTCCGGAATCGCCTGTAGTTCTTAACCCTCGGCAATTGGCTGCATTGAAAAGCCACTGCGAGCGACTGCCGCACCGCAAGTGCTCTGCGAGAATAGAGAGTAGATGCTCTCTTTGCAAAATGCCGGCAAGCGGTTTGGACCGCGAGTTCTGTTTCTGGAGGCCAATTGGCTGATCCGGGCGCGTGAGAAGACCGCGCTGGTCGGGGCCAACGGCACCGGCAAATCGACGCTGATGAAGGTGCTGACCGGCCTGGAGACGCTGGACTACGGCAGCCTGCAACAGACGCGCGGCATGAGCATCGGCTACCTTCCGCAGGAGGGACTCGCGCTGACGGGCCGCACGGTCTTCGCGGAGTGCCTGACGGTCTTTGATGAGTTGCACGAGATGGCGCGCGAGGTGGAGCGGCTGGCTGGACAACTGGCCGTGCTGGACCACGAAGGGCCGGAGTACGAGGCCGCGGCGGAACGCTACTCGATGCTGCAGGAGCGCTTTCACTCACTGGACGGCTACGCGCTGGACGCGCAGGTGGGCGCGGTGTTGACCGGCCTGGGCTTTGGCAAGGAAGATTGGGCGCGGCAGACGGATGAATTCAGCGGCGGCTGGCAGATGCGCATTGCGCTGGCCAAGTTGCTGCTGGCCAAGCCGAATCTTTTGTTATTGGATGAGCCGACGAATCACCTGGATCTGGAGACGCGTAACTGGCTGGAAGATTATCTGAAGAGTTATCCCTTCGGTTACATTCTTATCTCTCACGACCGCTATTTTCTGGATGTAACGATTGATAGAACCGTGGAGATATGGAATAAGCGGCTGAATATCTATCAGGGCAATTACACAAAGTACTTGAGTCAGAAAGACGAGCGGCGGACGCAGCTACAGGCAGCTTATAGCAATCAACGGCAGCAGATCGAGCATCTGGAGGCCTTCATCAACCGCTTCCGCGCGCAGGCTACCAAGGCCAAGCAGGTGCAGAGCCGCATCAAGGAGTTAGAAAAGATCGAGCGCATCGAGATTCCCGAAGAGGAGTCTACGATTCACTTCCGGTTTCCTCAGCCGCCGCCTTCGGGGCGCATGGTGGCGGAGGCCGAGGAGTTATCGAAGAGTTATGGACCTAAGTTAGTGCTCGACAAGGTTCGATTCAGGATTGAGCGCGGCGACCGAGTGGCGCTAGTGGGCGTGAATGGCGCGGGTAAGTCGACGCTGATCCGCTTGCTGACCGGCGACGAAGCGCCGACGGGCGGCGCGATCAAGCTGGGCCATAACGTGGTGAGCGAATACTTCGCGCAAGACCAATATAAGGTGCTGGACCCGGATGCGCGGATGCTGGACGACATCAGCCGCGCCGCGGTCAAGATACCGGAGCAGACGCTGCGCTCGCTGCTGGGCTGTTTTCTCTTCAGCGGCGACGATGTCTTCAAGCCGCTGGGCGTGCTGAGCGGCGGCGAGCGCAACCGCTTTGCGCTGGCGCGGATTCTGGTTTCTCCGTCTAACTTTCTACTGCTCGACGAGCCGACCAATCACCTGGATATGCGCGCCAAGGATGTGCTCCTCGACGCTCTAGCGGCGTTTACTGGCACGGTGGTTTTTGTTTCGCATGATCGCTACTTCATTGATCGTCTGGCGACGCGCGTACTGGAAGTGGAAGGCGGAAATGTTACCAGCCACGAAGGCAATTACGAGGACTATCTGCGCTGGAAGAGTCTTGCAGACGGCAGCCTTTCGGTTGAAAGCGTTGCAAAGGGAAAGTTGCAGGATCGTGCCGCGAAGAATGGTGATGACGTCGAGGCTGACGCGGTCGCCAAAGACACAAATCAAGATCGACCGCGCCGGTTGAATCCCATCAAGCAGCGACAGATGGAAGAGCGCTGCGCCTTCCTCGAAGAAGAAGTCCCTCGGATCGAGGCTTCCATCGCGCACACCGAGGAGCAGCTGGGCATTTATGTTTCTGCCTACGAGACGCAGCGGCTTTCCACGCTGGCCGAGGAGTTGCGCGGGCAGTTGGCGGAGTTTACGGCTGAGTGGGAAGAGCTGATGGAGCTGCTCGAGGGTGCTTGAATCAGTTTACAAAAGAGCGAAAAAGAGGGCATTTTGGGGTCAAAACTACGGCTTTTTGGCCGAAAATGGGGCTAAATTCGGGGTTTTCAGTTACTGATTCGTTAACAGGTAAAAGTTACAAGCAGATGAATCCACGCTAGTTACTGTCGAGGGAAATGCTGAAAAATCGAGTTCCACAGGGTAGGGGGGTGGGGTCAGGCGGTTTTTCGCGGTTTTGGCTCGTAATTCAGGGAGGCGAGAGCGACCTGGGCAGCGTAGAGAAGCTGGTTGGCACGCTTTTCTGGAATCGCGTTGATGAGGATGCCGTGGGCCGCGCAGGCGATAAAGTCACGGATGTTTTCATAACCGGCAAGAGGGGGCATGGCTTTGCAGTAAGCGGGGCCGGCATTTTCAGCCGCGAAGAGCTTATCCATTTTATCCCCTTCTTTACCTTTGAGATACGCATTGTAGGCACACCGCCATGCGGCGCAGCATTGCTTGATGGCGGCGCGGGCTGGTTTGGGGTTGGGGTCGAGCGCTGGCAGCGGGGTGGCTTCAACCAGTGCGATTTCGGATGTGGATGCTGGCGTCATGGTGGGATCCTTTCCAGAGAACAGTGGTCAGTGGTTAGCGAAGGACCGCTGTTGATTCTTCCATTGTGCGACGGAAGAGAATAATTATCTGCAAACGATTGCGGGGGGTGTGGTCTCCCAGGTCCGAGAAGCCGGAGCTGGGGCAGCGGGCTCCCGGCAGGGATTTCGCGCCGTCCCTACGGGACTGTGAATCGTATGTTGAAGCTTACCCAGGACGGCGCTACGCTTGTCCTAGGCTAATATCAATACTCCCTCCGGGAGAATATCGCAGGCGTCTTTATCTTCCAAATGATATGCAGTTCAGACGCGGGTATCGACTGCGGCAAAAAGCACGATACACTACGTATGCCAAACTCGCCTCTTGCCATGAGGCGCGCTTTGGTACTATGCTTTACTCATGCGTCGATGTCGCTAACACCGCCCTGGTGTCAACCGCGATGCTGACGTGCGCCTTGGTTCATGTGCAGTTTTTCCCCGCACGACAGCTCGACCATCTACCCCTTAAAACTGAATCAGAACCGTCTGGGATTGCATCCCCGACAAAGGAGATCATCATCATGGCGCATATTGCTGCGAATGTTACGGAACTGATTGGCAAAACACCCTTGGTGCGGCTGAACAAAGTGGCCGCGGGGCTGCCGGCTACCGTAGTAGCCAAGCTGGAGAGCCAGAACCCGGTTTCGAGCGTGAAGGACCGCATTGGGCTGGCGCTGATTGAGGCCGCCGAAAAGGCCGGCAAGATTACGCCCGGCAAGACGGTCTTGATTGAGCCGACCAGCGGCAACACCGGCATTGCGCTGGCCTTTGTGGCAGCGGTGAAGGGCTATCGGCTGATTCTGACGCTGCCGGAGACGATGAGCCTGGAGCGGCGCGTGCTGCTGCTGGCCTTTGGCGCGGAGATTGTGCTGACGCCGGGGCCGAACGGCATGAAGGGCGCAATCGCCAAGGCCAACGAGATTCTGGCCAAGACGCCGAATGGCTACATCCTGCAGCAATTTGACAACCCCGCCAACCCGGCGATTCACTATGCTACGACCGGTCCGGAGCTTTGGAACGACACCGATGGCAAGATCGATATTCTGATCAGCGGGGTGGGCACGGGCGGGACGATTACCGGCGCGGCCAAGTACATCAAGGAGCGCAAACCGGGCTTCAAAGCGATTGCCGTGGAGCCGACCGATTCGCCGGTGCTGAGCGGAGGCAAGCCGGGGCCGCACAAGATTCAAGGCCTGGGCGCGGGGTTTGTGCCGGGCGTGCTGGACACCAGCCTGGTGGACGAGATCATTCAGGTGTCGAACGACGAAGCCATCAACGCGGCGCGCGAACTGCCATTGAAGGAAGGCTTGTTTGTGGGCATCAGCTCAGGCGCGGCAGTGGCCGCGGCGTTGAAGGTGGCGGCGCGGCCGGAGAATGCGGGCAAGCTGATTGTGACGGTGCTGCCGGACTTCGGCGAGCGCTATCTGTCGAGCATCTTGTTCGAGAGTCTGCGGCAGCAAGCGCTGGCGCTGCCGGTGGAGGCGATTGCCGTCTAGCCACCTGCGGTGGGGCCAGTAGCTCGCTATTCGCTCGCAAGAGTGTTTTGGTTTATGGTTTCCCAGGTCCCAAAAGCGGGACCTGGGGCACCCGTGATTCGATGGATGAAGTTATATCATTAACTTTTTGCAGGAAGTTATGCCATTTTTTGACCACATCCGCGAAGACATTGACTCGGTACTGGAGCGCGACCCGGCGGCGCGCTCGCGACTGGAGGTACTGCTCTGCTATCCAGGGCTTTGGGCGGTGTGGATTCATCGCGTCTCTCACCGGCTGTGGGGCGTGAGGCTGCGGCTGCTGGCGCGCATTCTTTCCCAGGTTGCCCGCTTCTACACGGGCGTCGATATTCATCCTGGCGCAATGCTGGGGCGGCGGCTGTTTATCGATCACGCAACGGGCGTTGTGATTGGCGAGACATCGATTGTGGGCAGTGACGTGACGATGTATCAGGGCGTGACGCTGGGCGGCACGGGCAAGGGCCACGGCAAGCGCCACCCCACTGTATGTGACGGAGTTTTTGTCGGCAACAACGCCAACCTGCTGGGCAACATCACGATTGGCGAAAACTCGCGCGTGGGGGCTGGTTCGGTGGTGCTGTCGGATGTGCCGCCTAACTCGACCGTCGTCGGCGTTCCCGCGCACATCGTCTATCGCAATGGCGAGCGCGTGCTGATTGTCGATCCGCACGAGATCAAGGATCCGCTCTCGGATTCGCTGATCGCGCTGTCGGCGCGCGTGGAAGAGCTGGAAGGACGCCTGGACGGCAAGTCCCGGCTGGGCGGACAGCACCGGCCGGCTGAGCAATTCACTGCCGAGGCCGCCGAACGCGAGGCCTATCGCGCGGAGTTGGAGCGGCTTAGGCAGTATGTGTCGATGGGCGAGGGGATCTAGCCCTCTCGGATGCCTACAGTTATCGTCCTCCCGCTTCTTTCTCGAATTATAACCACAACAGCGATTACTAAAACTTCACATTCGTGGAGCCATAATGGCTGGAACTCCCGCCTGAGCAGTACAATCTGTGCAATTCAGTTTTGAATATTGGAGACCCAGGATGAAACCATCCATTTGGTTCTTTGTACTTACCGTCGTTTTTAGTGTGCCAGCAATGTTTGCACAGGATGCGCGGTTGAGTGATCCTTGCAACGCTATGACGACCAAGTCAAAGAACTTTCTTTCCTTTGAAAAGTTTGATAAAGAACTGCGCATCGCTCTCACCCGACAGGATGCTTTGGCGCTGGCATTCCTAGTCAACTTTCCGCTGCGAGTTAATGATGCTGCGGGTGGAACATTTTCAATTGATGATACAGCTGCACTTAAAACCCATTTTCAAGAGGTTTTCACTCCGGCGGTGCGTAAGGAAATTCTGAGCGAAAAGAATGATAATGTGGGCTGCATGATCGAGGGGATCGGGTACGCAAGGGGAGTGATTTGGGTCAATGCTTCCGAGCGTGGATATGCAATCTGGTCAGTAAACAAGGACGCCGTTCCGCCTTACAAAATGGACAGATGGAATACGCTAACAATCAAGTTCATTTGTCAGACGCAGACGCATCGCATCGTGATCGATACCGTGGCTGGAGGAAAGCTGCGCTACCGGGCATGGAATAAACCACGCTCCATCACGGAAGCGCCTGATCTAGAGATAGCAAATGGAGACGGAACCGTCGAAGGCACCAATGTGTGCGCAGTCCCAATTTACACATTTAAAAATGTCTCGGCGGTATACAAGGTCGAAGGCGGACTGGGATGCTGGGGAGATTCTGAGCCCGGGCCACCTTCGGGCGCTACAGGCCGTTTAGAGGTAACCGTGAAGGACATGCCGGAAACAAATTTGTGGTGCTACTGAAAGTGTATGGATTATTTTCTGAAACCGTGTTGATGCTCCATGGAACCTGAAGCTGAACGTCTGCGGTGCTAGAGTGGTTTTGTTCACATTCTTTTGCCGGGGTCTGTCTTGTTGCTGGGATTTCGCACGCTGCTTGTCGCTGTTCTCGCGCTTCCTGTTGCTGCTCAGGCCGCATCGCTCGTGCAGGCTGCGGCGGTTCCGGCGGAGATGCGCTCGACTGCTTTTACGGTGCGCGTCAATGGGCAGGCAGTGGACGTGGCTCATGCGGCGGCGAGTTATGAATACGTCAGCTTTGATATGACGGGTCCGGTGACGGTAGAGATTACCGCTGCCGAGGCGGGCTTCTGGGACACAGGCGTGGACATTCAGCCTTGGCGGCTGGGATTGCGGGCGTCGCGAGACGGACGAACGGTTCGCTTTCGGCTCAATGGGCCGGCGAAGCTGTCAATCTCGCGGCCGGGCGATTTTTTGAATCATGCGGCGATGCTGTTTTTGTTTGCCGGCGCGCCTCCGCCGCCGATGCCGCGCGATCCGAAGATACACGCCTATCAGCCGGGAGTCTATCGCGGAGGCCTGAATCCCAAGAGCGGCGAAACTTACTATCTTGCGCCCGGCTCGTATTTTTTTGGAAGCCTGAATTTATGGAAGGTCGAGAATGTAAAGATTCTTGGCCGGGGAACGTTTGTGTACGACGGGCCGCAAGATCCCAACAGCGACGAAGGTTGGATGCAAAAGCCGGACTGGCATTGCGTGGGCGCGCTAGAGGCTCACGATGTGGAGATCGACGGTCTGACGTGCATTGTGCGGTCGCGGACGTGGTCGATTCAGATGAAGGATTCGACGGGATTTCTGTTTGACGATCTGCGCGTGATCGGCGGCAATCCGGGCAACGCCAACCAGGACGGCATGGATTGGCTGGGCGGCGGCGAGGCGATTGTGCGCAACGCTTTTATCCGCTCTTCCGATGATGTCTTTGCGATGCAGGGCGGATGGGACGGCTATACCGACGAGGAGATGGCGCGCCCCGGCCACGATGTTGCGAATATTCTCGTCGAGCATAGCGTGCTGTCGACGAGCATCTCGAATATTGTGAGAGCGGGATGGCCGCGCAAGAGTTATAACTCGCATAACTTCACGCTGCGCGATTCCGACATATTGCATGGCGGCATCGGGGAGTGCGGACAGACCTTTGGCCTGCTTGGCTTCTGGGGCGCGCAAGGGGCGCGAGGCATGCACACGAAATTCACGTTCGAGAATTTGTTTTTGGATAACTGGTACTCGCTGGCGCAGATGGAGCAGGAATATCCGGGGCTGAGCGGCTTCAGCTTTCATAACATCTGGGCGCTGGATCAGCCGCCGCTGGCCGAGTCGACAATGATGGGCGACGTGGCGGATGTGAGCTTTGACAATGTGAAGATTGGGCAGAGGCGCGCGGAGACAAATGCCGATCTGCCGCTGGTTGTCTCGGGAGGCGCGCAGCCGGCTCAGTTTATCGCCGCGCATGGGGTGGTGGCGGCCTTCACTGTGTCGCTGCCGGTGATCAGGCCGGGCGAGCTTGTGGAGTTTACTGCGCAGCCCGTGTCGGGCGCGCGCTACACATGGCTTTTCGGCGACGGGACGCAGGCGACGGGACGCATTGCGCGCCATCGCTTTGCGGATGCCGAGGGAACGGAGTTGGACAGCGCGACCAAGGGAGCGGGCCGCTTTCGAGTGCTGCTGCACGTGGAGGATCGCGCGGGGAATCAGGATTGGGCGGCGCAGGGAGTGGTGGTGGCGGCAGATTGGCACGAGGCCGCGAATGTACTCGGCGCGACGCTGCCGGGGCTGGCCTGGCAGATTTATCCGGGAGAGTGGACCGAACTGCCGAGGCTGGCCGACGAGCGCGCGGTCTTCAGTGGCGAAGGGACGGGGTTGCGCGCCGACTCAGAGGGCTATACGCGTTACGCCGCGGCGTGGGATGGATTCATCGAGATTCCGGCGGATGGCGGCTATAGTTTTTCGCTACTGGCGCGGGATGGCGCGCGGCTGGTGATTGACGGCGTGGAGGTGGCGAAGACGGGTCCGCCATTTGCGCAGGTTTGTAACTCTCCGGGGAATGCTGTGCGCTATGATCGCGGGTCGATGGGGTTGCGCGCCGGTAAGCATAGCTTTTATCTGGAGGGATTGCATTCGGTGAGCCAGGGCAGTCCGCGGCTGCTGTGGGAGGGGCCGGCGCTGCCGTTAAGCGATGTGCCGGATGCGGCGTTTAGCCACTTGCGGATGGACGCGGTGAAGGCAGGGAATAGGGAATAGAATAGAGCCGCTGATTGTGGTTCGATGGTATCCCACCCATTCCGCAAAGAACGCGGAATGGATGATTGCATGACAGCGTCGGCTCCCTCGACCTGAGTAAACTGGTTGCGGCTAAACGACCACGAAGCTCGGGAGGAAAGGAGCCGAGCATGATGATTATAGGCTGTGATTTTC
>Ga0181520_10001803_pt1 | contig 42244 bp, 25 predicted proteins | sample PEATcosm2014_Bin_29_FD_132451 | JGI IMG/M metagenome (GOLD analysis project Ga0181520, IMG submission 132451) | Peatland microbial communities from MTU Mesocosm Facility, Houghton, MI, USA - PEATcosm2014_Bin02_30_metaG | ecosystem: Environmental > Terrestrial > Soil > Wetlands > Peat | place... | reverse complement strand
GCGAGCTTTGTAACAGGGCATGACTTCAGTCATGCCGCAAAACGCTCCCCAAAAAGAGGTCGGGCTTTAGCCCCTGCCACATTTCGAGCCGCCTGTGGTCTCTTTTTTCCGCCTTCACCGTGCCTCGTAAGCAAAATCCAACCGTAAACTCTTTCAAATTCGACGGGCCTCTATTCAAACCGGTAAAGCGTCACCTTTTCCATCCTCACCTGCCGAGGATCGAACCGCCAGTTCTTCCCCTGGTCGTCTTCATCGCCGTTCATCCGCCGCCCGGGAATCCATTTGCCGTCCTCGAACGTCCCCTCATCCACCGCGGCAATGCCCACCTGCGGCCCCGTAACGGAGCGCGGCGTAAACGTCACCCTGAAACCCTTGCCGGCACCCAGAAACTCATCCGGCCCGGTGGCAATAATCAGCCCAAAGCCGCTCTCGGCGGGACCCTCGTAGCTATTGTCCAATGTCACGTGCAGCGTGTACCCGCTCATCGTGAAATCCACCTCGCGCTGATCTTTTTCCAGCACAAACCCATGCACATCGCCCGTGGTCTGGTGTTCCAGCAACAGCGGTGCCAGCTTTGCAATCACGCCGTAGCTCTCGGCCAAAGGATCCTTTTCTTCCCCCTCGGATTCAATCCCAAACGGCGAAAATCCAAATCCCGCCTCTTCGCCCAACGCATAAAATACATTCGCCGCCCCGGCAGCCCCACCCCTTGTCTCGGGCATATACAGCGGATTCCCGTCGCGGTGGTAGCGCCTGCACCATTCGGCAAAGTTCTCGGCATAAAGATCCGGCGCATAGAAATCCAGGCCCGGCCCGGCAGCCTTCCACACATCCACCACCCGCGGTTCCGGCCCTCCGCTCGGATACTCACCCGGCCTCGCGCCGCCATCCGCGAGCCACGTATTCACATACATCGGAATGTTGTAGGCAGCCTTGCCTCTGGCGGCAACAGCGTGAATGAAGCGTGCATAGTGCCAGGCCATGAAGATCTCGTCTGCCCGCGCGGTATCCCCAAACACTTCCGCCCACGTGCCCGCGGTCTTGTCGCCGTTCGCATCCCACAGCGCCCGCAACTCCGGATAGAGCGTGTCCCGGTGCGTCTGAAGAGAACGCATCAACTCTTCCGGCACGGCCGAGGCAAAGGCCTTGTTCGCGGCCTCAGAGTGGTCGCGTGAGTCGCCCAGGACCCCAACCTCGTTTTCCACCTGCATCATCAGCACCGTGTGTTCGCGCCCGTCCACTTCTTTCAGGTGCTTCATCAGGGCCGAATAGGCGCGCGCATCCGCCTCCTGGGTTGCCGCGCTCATCGGGCTAAGAACCTCCACCTCGTTGCCGTGCTCCACCACGCGCGGAAACCGTCTTGTGTCCCTCTTTACCCAGACCGGCGAATAGCTCGACATGCCGTTCTTCCACGAAGCCAGCCACAGAAAGACAATCCGCTCATGCTCATGCCGCGCCTGCGCCAGCAATCCATCGACGAGCGTGAAGTCGAAGCTCCCCTCCTTGGGCTCAATCAGCTCCCAGGAGAGCGGAGTCACCACCGTATTCAGCCCCATCGCGGCCAGGCGCGTCCAAATTGGCTTCATGTAGTCCAGGCTCGACGAAGAGGAATTATGCAACTCGCCCGACAGCATCAGAAAGGGCTTGCCGTCCACGATGAGCTGCGTGGCCGCGCCCCGCTTTTCCAAGTGCGGCAGGGTGGTTTCCTGCGCGGAAAGCGCAGCGGTTCCGAGGCCCGTGAACAAGAGAAGAATTGGCAACGCGCAAAGTTGGATTCGCATAACGACTGGGAGTCTAACACAGGTTTTTCGCTGGTTCTGTAGCCGGGCCGCTTGGGCAACTTCCGTCGGGTAGCCAGCCTGCGATGTCCCGTTTTGGCTTTCGGTTTCAATCGCGTCCAGCCCAACCCGATTTATTGGAATCCTCGATTGTCGTGAGTCCCGATCCGGTCATAGTGTTAGGCGATGGCCGTTCTTTCTGTCGATCTCGCCTTCCGCCGTTGGTCCGATCTGGGCATCGTGGTGCTGGACCGGGTGCGTCCTTCTCAGTCCTCGAGTCCATTGGGAACCGGCTGCGACCTGCCACGCAACCCTCTGTTTTCGCGGCCGAAGGAATCTGAACCAATCGAGTTCCCCATCGCCTGCGAAATCATTCCCTCTCTGGCCCCGGAAAACGACCGTGGCCGCGTGGACGCCAATATCCTGGCAGGCCGCCTCAACCACCTCTGCGGTGTGCGCAACATCCGTGTGATGCTGCTCGACGGACCCCAGGCATGGAAGTCCCGATCCAACGGCTTGGCCCACGCCAGGGTCAGCGAGCGGCAACTCAACACCGCCGCCAAGACCGGCCTGCCGGGCATGGTCAAGCCTGTCACCTACCGGCCCTTCGCCGAGTTCTGTCTGGATGTGTACGATGCGCTGTGCCGCCGAGGCTGGCGCCGCCTTGAGACGCGCGAGGAACCGGGCTCGCCGCAGGAACGCATTCTCGTCGAGAGCTACCCGTACGCAGCCTGGAAGTCGCTGGGAATCAAGCCCCTGCCCTCCAAGCGCCGCGCCAAAGTCAGCGACTTGGCTGAAGCGTATGGCGCCCTGCGCTCCGTGTTTCCCATCACCACCAGCCGCCCGCCCAACCACGATCAACTTCAGGCCATTGTCGGTGGTTTGCCCGGCCTGGCCCTCGAAGAGCGCAACGCCGCAGGCGCCCGCATCGTGGGCACTCCCCCGCGCCGCGAAGAAGGCCACTGGTGCGAAGGCTTCATCGTCCTGCCTGTTCCCTCGCCCCGGCCCATCAACCTGCGCTGGCTGCACGAATAGCCGGACTCACTGCAAAAACATCACAGGCCACCCATTGGGCGGCCTGTGTCCTTTGCTCGATTTCCTCGAGAATTGCGTCTTACTGGGCCGACGGAGCCGGCGGACGCGGCGCGGCGGGAGCGGTCTGCGGAGCCGCTGCCGGCTTGGGCTTGGGCGCTTCCTGCTTCTTCGACGGCGCCAGAATCGCGTGCAGGATGGTGCCTTCCATGCGCGGCATGAACTCCACCACACCGGTATCGCCAATGTCCTGGATCAGCCGGTTGATGATGGCGTAGCCCAGGTCGCGGTGGGCCATCTGCCTACCGCGGAAGCGCAGGCTGGCCTTTACCTTGTCACCACCGGCGAGGAACTTGACCGCCTGGTTTTTCTTGGTCTGGTAGTCGTGCTCGTCTACGGTCACTGAGAACTTAACCTCCTTGACCGTGATGACCTTCTGCTTCTTGCGCGCAGCACGCTCGCTCTTGTCCTTCTCGTAAAGGAAGCGCCCGTAATCCTGGATGCGGCACACCGGAGGCACCGCATTCGGCGACACCTCCACCAGGTCCAGCCCGCGTTCGCGGGCCATCCTCAGCGCCTCAAAAGGAGGCAGGATTCCAAGTTGTTCGCCGTTTTCGTCGATGACGCGAATTTCGCGCGCGCGAATTCTATCGTTGATGCGGATAAAGGACTTTGCTGAACGTTTGTCGAGTGCGATGGTACTCCTCCAAAAGTCGCCGATGCCTGCATCCGGGGATTTCCGGAATCGCCGCGGGCACACGAACGCACGTTGAGTATAGCATTGGCTTGGCTCTGCTGGGCGTATTGTTTACAACAGATTCCAGCCCGCCGCCTCCAGCGTTCCCTCAGCATTCAGTCCGTTCACCCGCACCCGCACCCGCCGGTTGGCCGCTATCCGGCCCTCAATTGCCAGCGGCAGAAAGTTCTCTGTCAGCGCCGCCGTCCAGCCCCGGTCAGCCAGCGCTGCCGGTGTGTGCAGTGTGATGGCCTCCAACTGCCGGCCCACGGACTTTCGCTTGTGGGCACAACTCTTTTCTGACGCCAACGCGCGGAGCACCGCCATTCGCTCCTCCACCACCGCGCCCGGAACCGGCGCAGCGGCATGGAGTGCCCATCCCCGCGTCCCCGGCCGGGGCGAAAACGGAAACAGGTGCAAATAGCCGAATGGCAGCGCACGCACCATTTCCACCGTCTCCTCAAACTCGCCGTCCGTCTCTCCAGGGAAACCCACCATCACGTCCGCGCCCAGCGTCAGCTCCGGCCCAGCCGCCCTCACCAGCGCCGCCACCTTTTCCGCGTAGTGCCAGGGCCGGTAGCGCCGATGCATCCGACGCAACACCGCGTCCGAGCCCGACTGCAACGGCAGATGCGCGTGCCGCGCCAGCCGCAGTCCCCCAAACTCCGCCATCAGACCCACCAGTTCGCCGTCCCAGTCCATCGGCTCAATCGAGCTGAGCCGCAGACGCGGCAGCTCGGTCTGCTCCAGAATCCGCCGGACAAGTCGCGCCAGTGTCAGCCGGGAACCATCGCATCCTGACCCACCGTCACCGGCGGCCAAATCCCATCCCCATCGCCCCAGGTTGATCCCCGAAAGCACCAGTTCGTTGCCCCCCGCAGCTACAAATCCCTCCACCTGCTTCAAAACGCTCGCGGCGGGCAGACTTTTTGACGAGCCCCGGGTTTGCGGAATCACGCAGAACGTGCAGCGGTTTCCGCACCCCTCCTGAATCTTCAGGTTCGGCCTTGTCTGCACGCCGGGGACGACCTGCCCCTCCTCAAGAAACGAGTGCGCAAACCGGTCGTCCGCCCAAATTGGAGTCCCTCCAGCCAGAACCGACCCGACACTAACCCACTGCGGCGGCGCAGCCGGACCAACGCCAACCCCCTCCCGAGTCATGTCCAAGATAATGTCCGGCGCCAGCGCTTTATGGCTGTTGCCCACCACGGCGGCCACGCCGGCCAGAGCGGCCAGTTCCTGGGGCGCGCGCTGCGCATAACAGCCGGTCACCACGATCTGCGCCGCCGGGTTCAGCCGATGGGCACGGCGGATAAAGGCCCGCGCCGCCCGGTCGGCCTCGGCCGTCACGCTGCACGTGTTCACAACAACCACGTCCGCCGCGGAGGGCTGCCGCTCGCAGAGTCCCGCGGCACGCAGCCGGTCGCCAACCGCCTCGCCATCGGCCCGAGCGGCCCTGCAACCGAAGTGCTCTATGTGGAATCCCGGCATGATTTCAGTCTAGAGCCTCTCCACTGTGATTTGGGTTTGCATTCGCAGCCATGCCGGAGGCGCAAATCGCCTCCGATATACTGAAGAGTGGCCGCATTTTCCCCCAAGGTTCTATCCCAAGACATGCCAACCTCTGCCGCTGCCAGTGTTCAAACCCGATCTCCCGTTGCCACCAACAGCGGGACTTGGCACATTATCGGGTTTGTCTACTTTACCTTTATCTGCTACCTGTCGATCGGGCTGCCGCTGGCCGTCCTGCCGGCTTATGTGCACCTGCGCATGGGCTACAGCGCGGCTCTGGCCGGGCTGGTAATCAGCATCCAATACATTGCCACCCTCGCCAGCCGCCCCTGGGCCGGCCGCATCTCTGACCGCGCAGGCGCAAAGGTCTCGGTGCTTTGGGGCATGGGGGCCTGCACCACCAGTGGCGCGCTGCTGGTGGCCGCGGCCGCGATGCATTCGATCCACTGGCTGAGCTTTTCCAGCCTGATCTTAAGCCGCCTGGTTCTGGGCGTGGGCGAGAGCCTCGGTTCCACGGGTTCAACTCTCTGGGGCATCACCAGCGCAGGGCCGGAAAGCACCGCCAAGGTCATCTCGTTCAACGGCATCAGCACCTATGGCGCCATGGCGCTGGGCGCTCCGCTCGGCGTGGTCCTGGATCAGCAGTGGGGCCTGGCCTCCATCGGCCTGTTGATTATCCTCGTCAGCGCCGTCAGCCTGGCAATGGCCAGCCGCAAGAGCCCGGTGAAGGTCACTCCCGGCGAGCATCTGCCTTTCAGCCATGTGGCCGGCCGCGTAGCCCCGCACGGCATGGGCCTGGCACTGGGCGGAGTGGGCTACAGCGTGCTGGCCACGTTCATCACCCTCTTTTATGCCAGCCGCCACTGGGGCGGCGCCGCCCTGTGCCTGACCGCCTTTGGCGTGGCCTTCATCGCGGCACGGCTGCTCTTTATCCAGGCCATCAACCGGATGGGCGGATTCCCGGTGGCCATCGGCTGCCTTCTGGTTGAATCTCTCGGCATGATTCTGCTGTGGCGCGCGTCCTCGCCGCTGGCTGCCTTGGCAGGCGCAGCGCTGGCCGGCTTCGGCTTCTCCCTGGTCTTTCCCGCCATCGGCGTGGAAGCGGTCAAGCGCGTCACGGAGAGCAATCGCGGCACCGCCCTCGGCGTTTATACCGCCTTTGCCGACGTCTCCTTCTTTCTCACCGGCCCCATCGCCGGCGCTGTCATTGGCGTCTACGGATACGCCAGCGTCTTTCTCTTCGCGCTTCTGAGCGTGATTGCTGCTTTGGGAATCGTGATCACCCTGGCTGCGCGAGGTTCGTCCGCAACTGCCTGACAGCTTCCTCGCCTCGCTCCAGTCTGCCTGGTTGATACAATTGCCAGTCATCGCCAAAACGCTTGCAGAGCTCCGCAATCGCTGAGATTGCAGGCCCTGTGAGCAGAGGAGACTTTTTGAAATGGGATTTGTCAGTTCCAATTTTGCACGGCGTGCATTTCTGAAGGGCGCGGGGGCAACCATCGTTGCCGGACAGCGAGGATGGGCCAATCCCCTGTTACGCGCCGGCCTGCCTCCCGGAGATCCCTCCGCAAGCGTGGCCTTCGATACTCACTCCCTCATCTTCAACGGCAAGCGAAAACTGCTCATCTCGGGCGAGCTGCACTATGCTCGCTCCACGCCTGACATGTGGCCCTCCCTGCTCGATCGAAGCAAAGATCTGGGTCTGAATTGTATTGCCACGTATGTTTTCTGGAATTTTCATGAGCCGCAGCGCGATGTGTACGATTTTTCCGGCGAGCGGGACCTGGGTCACTTCCTCAAGCTCTGCCGTGAGCGCGAGATTTATGTGTTCCTTCGCGCTGGACCCTATTGTTGCGCCGAATGGAATTATGGAGGATATCCCCCCTATCTGCGCGATGAGCCAAATATCACCATTCGCACCATGAGCCCGCCATACCTGAATAGAGTCGAGAAATATTTTGAACGGCTGGCGGTTGAGGTCAATCCGCATCTGGCCACGCGTGGCGGACCGGTCGTCCTCATCCAGGTGGAAAATGAGTACGCGAACGTGGCCGGACGCTACGGCGCAAAGGGGCAGGAATATCTGCAATGGATGGCCGCGCTGGCCCGCCGGGTTGGATTTGCGGATGTGCCGACTACCATGTGCGAAGGCGCTACTACCGGACCCATCGCGACCCTCAACGGCTCTGAAATCTCCCCCAGGCGCGTCGCGGAGTTCCGGTCAAAAAACGACCATGACCCGCTTCTCTGGACAGAACTTTACCCGGCCTGGTACGAAATCTGGGGAGAAACACGACCGGCGGAACGCGATCACGATCCACGCGCCCTTGCCCTGGGAATCCTCGTCTTCATGGCCAGCGGCGGAGCCGGCTGGAACTACTACATGTGGCATGGCGGGACGAATTTCGGAAGAAACAGTATGTACCTGCAAACCACGAGTTACGATTTCAGGGCGCCTCTGGACGAGTATGGCCGCACCACCTTCAAAGGCCTCTATCTCAGCCACCTTCACAAGACTCTGAAAACCTACGAAGACTATCTGCTTCAAGGAGAACGCTCTTCAGCCGTTACGTCTCCGGGAGAACAGCGCATCGCATGGAAGTTGAACGGGCGTGAACTTTCTCTGATTTTGAATTACTCTCCGGGCGCTCCGATTGAACCGGATTCCCATCCCGTGAGCGCAAAAATCGTGGACCCTGATGGAAAGACTGTTTTTGACACCCAGGACCGCTTTCGGCAACTCCAATCTTCCTGGAATCCGCCAAAATGGAACCGCGCGGAGATTGCACCCTTTCAATGGCATGCATGGAGCGAACCCATGCCGGCTCATCGGCTCCATCAGGCAATCCACTCGCCTCAGCCCATCGAGCAGCTTCTGCTAACGAAAGACAACACCGATTATTGCTGGTACAGCACGACGATCGACATCAAGACGGCAGGGCCGCAAGAGCTTGTGATTCCGTACGGAGGCGATTTTTTCTACGTCTATCTCGACGGCAAACTCGCCGGCCAAACCGTTGCCCCGCTCAAGGAAGATCGCGGCCCCATTACGCCGGACGATCCCGCGCATCCGCGAATCGATGCCAATCCGCACGAATTGCATCGAACGGATGGGTATCGCCACGTCTTCACGCTGAGCGATGTTGCGCCGGGCAATCATCGACTCGATATCCTTGCAACCGCTCTGGGCATGATCAAAGGCGACTGGCAAATTTCCAGTCCCATGAACTTCGAGCGCAAGGGCATTTGGGAAGGAGTTCTTCTGAACGGCCTGCCTCTGAACGGCTGGGAGATGATCCCGTTCCTGGCAGGGGAAAGATCAAGTATCGTCGAGAAGAGCGCGGCTGTTGCGTGGTCGAACCCCGGCACTGCGCAACCCCTCTGCTGGTATAAGACGGAGTTTCAACTATCCGCGGGCGCGCTTGCTGAAGACGCCGACTATCGCCTCAATGCCGCTGGTCTGGGAAAGGGGATGTTGTTCCTGAATGGTCATGCCGTCGGCCGGCATTGGCTCATCGTCAGCCCCGAAACCGGCAACCAGCCAACCCAGCAGTATTATCACCTGCCGAAAAGTTGGATGAAACCCGAGAATACCCTGATCGTTTTTGAAGAGCAGGCTGTGTCGCCCAGAAGCGTGCAGCTTGAGCGCCGGCGGACTGTAGCGTAACCGAAGCTACGGGCCGCCGGGGTTCCCAGCAACCCCGGCGGCTCAGGGGTCACCAGGAAATCCTGATTTCCCAAACGCACAACGGCCACCCCGAAGGGTGGCCGTTGCCGTTCCGCTTGCTGATCGAAGACTTACCGCTCGTTCTTGCGCCAGTTGATCAGATCCCCAAGAGTCGTAGTCGAGCTGGAGACGGGCTGCTTGTGGCTGTCCGCCTTGTAGTGCTCCACCTGGGCCCGGCTGGCTTCATGGCCCACGGCGCGCAGGCTCAAGCCTACCTTCTTCTCTTCCACGTTGATCTTGATGATCTTGAAATCATGCTCCAGACCCGTTTCCAGTTTCGACGGTCCGCCGCCCTCGTCGCCGGCCTCGGAGATGTGGCACAAACCTTCCACGCCCTCCGCGATCTCGACAAAAGCACCGAACTGCGCCGTGCGCAGCACCTTGCCATGGACCACGTCGCCTACGCGATGCGCGGCAAAGAAGCTCTCCCAGACGTCGGGCTGCAACTGCTTGATGCCCAGGCTCAGACGACGGTTCTGCGGCTCAACGCCCAGAACAACGGCCTTCACCTTCTCGCCCTTCTTCACGATCTCAGAGGGGTGCTTCACGCGCTTGGTCCAGCTCAGGTTTGAAACGTGAACCAGCCCGTCGATCCCATCCTCGATCTCAATGAAGGCGCCGAAGTCGGTCAGGTTGCGCACCCGGCCCTCGACCACCGTCCCGGCCGGATACCGCTCGGTCAGATTCTCCCACGGATTGTCAAGCAGTTGCTTCATGCCCAGCGAAATGCGGCGGTCCGCCGGATTCACGCTCAGCACCACCGTGTCCACCTCATCTGCCGGCTTAACCAGCTTCGACGGATGCTTCAGCCGTTTCGACCAGGTCATCTCCGACAGGTGAACCAGACCCTCGATACCCTGCTCCAACTCAACAAACGCGCCGTAGTCGGTGACCGAAAGAACACGCCCATGTACGCGCGCTCCCACCGGGTAGCGCTCTGCCGCGTCCAGCCACGGGTCCGGCGTCAACTGCTTGAAGCCCAGCGAAACCCGCTGCTTGTCCTTGTCGAACTTGAGCACCTTCACCTGGATCTCGTCGCCGACGTTCACCAGGTCGCGTGGGTGCGTCAGCCGGCCCCAGCTCATGTCGGTAATGTGCAGCAAGCCGTCGATGCCGCCCAGGTCCACAAACGCCCCGTAGTCGGTCAGGTTCTTCACCGTGCCGGTCAGCACCGCGCCTTCGCCCAGGTGCTCCAGAGTGCTTGTACGCTTGGCGTTCTGTTCCTCTTCGAGGATCTCCTTGCGGCTCACCACCACGTTGCCGCGCTTTTTGTTCAGCTTGATAACGCGGACTTCAATCTGCTGGCCCAGGTAGCCGTCCAGATTCCGCACCGGCCGAATCTCAAGCTGCGAGCCGGGCAAAAATGCCTTCAGCCCGATATCCACGGTCAATCCGCCCTTTACGCGGCTTACCACCGTGCCCATCACCGGCGTCTTTTCGTTCGCGGCCTTCTCGATCGCGTCCCATACCTGCAACCGCTGCGCGCGCTCGAAGCTCACCAGGTAGCCACCTTCCGGCTCCTCGCGCTCGATCACCACGTCAATGACGTCGCCCGGCTGGAACTTCACCGCTCCGGTGTGATCCAGAACCTGCTCCAGAGGCACCAGCCCTTCGGACTTCAGGCCAACATCCACCACCAGATACTTTTCCGTCTGCTTGATCACGGTGCCGGAAACAATCTTGTCGCCGTAAGCTTCAACGGCGGCCGCCTCGGCGGCCTGCTCCCGTTCAAACGCCGCCAAAGCGGCGGAGAAATCGTCCATGGACTCAAGTCCGTGCGCTTCGTGCACCGGCGCCACGGCTGTGGACGGAGCTTTGTGCGCCTGCGCCTCGGCAGCCGCTGCGGGTTCAACCACCGGCAGGCCTTCCGACGGAACTACCACCTCGCGCACAGGCTCGACCGTGGCTTCCGCTTGAGGTGCGGATTGGACCGGCGGCTCTGTGTTCGAAGATGCTTCCGTTTGAGGCTCTTGCGCGGGTATCGGTTCCGCAATCTTTTCCGTTTGCGGCGCAACTGCCTGGCCGGCAATTTCGGCTAGCGGTTCGGGCGCTTCGGGAACTTCCCTCGTACGTCCTTCTGCCGGCGCGGCCTCTGCTGTGGCTTTCTCCACAGGGGCGGGCTCGGCTGCGGGCTCAGTTGGGGCATCGGCGTCCAGGGCGGCCAATTCGACTGCGTGAAAAACTTCGGCGGGCTCTGTGTTGGACGTGGATTCGTACGACGGCTGCTCAAGCTCCGTCGCAGGCTCTAGTGTGGGGGCTTCCATTTCAGTGTTCAGGGTTATGCTCTCGGGTTCGGGATTGAGGACGTTTGGCATCGCTGTAGCTCCGGAATTCCTTGCTCCTGCGACGGATAGTGTCTGCCGCAGAGAATGGCTCCCGCACTGCGATTGCCGCGGCGAAGAGACCGTCTGACCGTTTCCCTGCCGTTGAGCCTTGTGACCGTACCGGTAGCGTGATCGCAGGGACAGTCCCTCCAGCTTGTTGCGCTGGAGTTATAAGCGACTATCTCCTTGGGAAACACCCGGCAGGCAACGGCTTGCTGGAGGGCGGCCGCAACTCACTGCTGGAATCCGCGCAGTAAGCTACGCTTCAGAGTGTAGCAACGTCAGCTTTCCCACGTCAATCCAACAGCTTGCCCATTCCGCGCTCAAACCTGTGTTGCAATCGCAAATTAATAAATGCATGTCCCAACCAATGGACTTACGCTCTTCATACCCCACCCTGGACATCCAGCGGGAAAAAATATACCCCGGAATTGATCGTCCCGCAATATGGGAAATCGCGCAAACGCCATTGGAAACCACGGGATCTCCGGATCAGAATCCCGGGGCCGGGAAGGCCACAAACCTCAATCCATCTCCCAGGTAGAAATCCCTTCTATACTGGACTGTCAACATTAGCGCGACCCCGATGGACCATCTCTGGACTCCCTGGCGCTTTGCCTACGTCACTACGGCGGATACCGCGACGCGTCCGGGCGTTCCGGCCAGCCTTTCCGCCTGGCCCGGAGACTTCGGTTGCGTATTCTGCAACCTGATCGCTTCCATTGACTTCGCCATCGCCAATGGGATGAGTTCAGAACAGGCCGAAGCCGCCGGCGGCCTCATCCTGCGCGGAAGGCACTGCTTTATCTGCCTTAATGCCTTCCCCTACACCTCCGGCCACGTCATGGTGATGCCCTACGCCCATCTCGACCGCCTCGCCGCCCTGCCCGCCGAAGCGGCCCATGAACTCATGGACTTGGCCCAACTCACCGAGCAGGCTCTCCAGAGCCTCTATAGCCCCCACGGCTTCAACTTTGGCATGAATCTTGGCCAGGCTGCCGGCGCCGGCGTTGCCGGCCACCTCCATCTCCACGCCATGCCCCGCTGGACCGGTGACACCAATTTCATGACCACCGTTGCCGAAACCCGCATCCTTCCCGAAGACCTGCAAACCACATGGCGCCGCATGCGTCAGGCCTTCGCGGAACTGGCCAGGTAGCCAGCTGGCTGGACGCAGAGCATCGACCGCCTTCCTGCAAATTGCCTGCGGATTCGACGCCTGCCTTCTGGCGAGTCGCCTCTAATGAACGCCGAACAGCAAGATCTTCGCCCCTGGCTTCTCGAAGGTTGCCTCGATCCTTGCGCGCCCCTCGCTGTCAGTCACCACCGTAACGCCGCCGCTGCTCCAGTGCTCGCCCGCAGTCTTGTGGCTTGTAATGTACCGGTAGGTGCCGGGTCTGGAAGCAAAGAAAACCACTGCGCCCCGACCCGTGGCAGCCGAGATCTTTTCGTGAATCTCAGGACTGCCGGAAACAATTCCGGTCACGACAGGATCGCTTTCCGTAATGTCGTCGCGAACCTGCTTGTATCTGGCCAGCGTACTTCCTATCCAGGCAACACCCGTGCTTGAGACATTTGGCAGATCCCCCCAGATTCCGTTCTGGCCAAGAATCAGCGATGCAACATCCACCTCCTGCCATTGCTGCGGATCGTCGGGAAAATAGTGCGTAAGAAACAGGATGGACGGAATCCACTTGTCAAAAGTCAATGGCGAGCGGGCGATCCATGTGCGCGCCGGTCCCTGCCAGGCAAACAGGTTTGAATAGGTCTTGTCCGGGTCGATGGGCACATCATAATTCGCATAATAGGGTCCGTTGTTGATCAGGAAATACTTCCCGGAGGAGAGAAACCCCAGCCCCATGGCGCGGCCGCCTTCCGTCACGTCGAAGTCTACAATCGCTCCGGGCACCGCGGCGGCAATCTTGTCTGCTACGCGGCTCATGGACTGCACCAGTTGAAACCCATACGAGTCCGCTCGCTCCTGGTGAGTATTGTTCTCTCCACCGTGGTTATGATGCGGGTCGCTGCATCCATACTGGCCGATGCCATCCCACTTGAAATAGGTGGCGCCGGTTTCATGGGCAAGCCGGATCAACTCGCTGGCGAGGGCGTCGGCGTACCCGCTCACCATGCACATTCCATAACTCTTCTCTGTCCCCCAAATCTCCCTGGGCTCGCCAATCTTTCCATCGTCTGACATGCGCCACTCGGGATGTTCGCGCACAACCCGGCTTGACACCGCTGCTGTGGTAGGACCAATCCATAGGCCAAGTTTCATGCCGTAGCCGTCCAGCCTGGTCTTCACTGCCTTTAAACCGCCGGGGAACCGCTCGCTGCTGACGGTCCAGTCGCCGGTCTTCTCATACCATCCCGCATCCAGAACAAAAACATCCACACCCATGCGGTGCGCCACATCGATCTCTTTCAGGATGCGGTCTTCATTCATCGACTCCAGATACGTCTTGCCATTCCACCACTTGTTGCGCTCCTGAAAGTTCCATGTGTTATAGAAAATGTAGGGCTTTCTCGTTCCCGCATTCTGCGTCATCTGCTTCAGCACAAACCTTCGATAAGTGGAAGCAAGCTGATCCAGGCCGCCCGCTTGAGCCGCCGTTTCAAGCCAGATCGTCTGATAGGGGTGTTCGGCGTCGATCGTCTGTCCGGGGAAATAGTTGCCCTTGACGGCATTCAGGCGAACGCTTCGGTCGGGACTTAGTTGATACTGCAGAAATGCGTCCGGAACCTCCGAACCGTGTTCATAGGCCAGCAGGAAGCTGCGGCGGCCGTCCGTAGCGGCAAAAATCGGTCCCATGAAGGTCCCGCCATCTTCAAAGTATCTGTCAGCTATCTTCTGTTCGGTCAGCGTGTAAGTATGCGTAAGATCCGTAAAATTCGATAACTCCACTTCCTCGGCCTCCGGCAGGCGCTGGAGTGAGGTCTGCAGATAAGTCAGACTATTCGCCCTGGAACTTGCCGTCAGCGCTCTGGGCTGGTCGGCTTTCAACACATAGCGAAAACGAATCGCCGGCGTCCCGTCATTCACCTGGAACTGAACGCCTAACCTGAGATGCGAGTCCCGGACAAGCACGCCTTCGAAAGAATATTCCGTGACTCCATTGTCGAGATGAATCGGATCTCCGACAGGTACAAAATGACGAACTTCGGCGGGAATCCGCTTCCCGTCAACTTCAAAGGATGGCGGAGCAAAGCGGTAAGGAACACTCGTGCCCGCTACACGATAACTCCAGGAGCAGTCTTGCCCGCAAGTGAGGAAGATACTTACCTGGCTGCTCTCGATATCGGCTTTTTGGCCAGCAGCCACTTGCGCCACCCCGAACGAGGAAACGGCAAACAGCGCAAGACTCAAAATCGTAATTCTCTTACCGTATCTCATGATTTCGGCCCTCACTTGGGACAGACGCGAGGGGGTTCTTACAATGTTCGTCATTTCATCAACCTTTCGCTCTCGATAAGTTGGTTCCCAGCATTCTCTCACGCAAAGCTACTGCCCACCCGACTGCGCTTTGTCGCCCTCTTCCGCCTCAGCTGCCAATTCCAACCCAGGCTGGGACCACTCCAGTGACTCCATCTCGCGCACATCGGGTTGCATCTTTTTTATTTCAACTAACTCGCCATCGGAGTGGGCCAGCTCGCCTAACTGCCTGCCGTAAGAGAACACCCCGCCCTTGCCTTCGATTGTGCCGAGAAACTTGTTGTAGTACTCCACACTGTTGCCGAGAGCATTCCCTAGCCTGGCGACATGCCCCTGCGCGACCACCAGCTTTTCGTAGATCTTCCGGCCCATCTCGTGGATTGCTTTCGCGTTCTTGGTGATCTCGGATTGCTGCCACCCGAACTCGACAGCCCGCAGCAGGGCAATCAACGTAGTCGGCGTTGCCATCACCACATGGTTCTGTGCGCTGAATTCGATGAGCGATGGGTCGGCTTCGAGTGCCGCACTGAACAACGCTTCGCTGGGAAGAAAGCAAACCACAAAGTCGGGAGCCTTTTCGAACTGCTTCCAGTATGCCTTCCCTGCCAGCTCCCTCAGATGCGCCCTGACCCGCTGCGCATGGGCCGCAAACCGAAGCGCTTGGGCCCCGGCGTCAGTCGCACTGCTGGCATCCAGAAAGGCATCCAATGGCGTCTTGGCATCGACGACAATCTCGCGCCCGTTCGGCAGTTGAATGGTCATATCCGGGCGCAGCATCTTGTCGTCTTCGTCGCGCGCGGTCACCTGCTCTGAAAAGGAACAGTACTGCACCATGCCGGCGTACTCCACGCAGCGTTTCAGTTGCAGTTCGCCCCAGTTGCCGCGGGTTTTAGGAGCCCGCAAGGCTGTAATCAACTGCGCTGTCTCATTTGTTAACGCAGCCAGGGAAGCGGGAATCGAGTTCTGAATGTTCTCGACCAGGGTTTTCACCTCGGAATAAGCGCCCGAACGTTTGACCTCCATCTCCCGGGTCTGTTCATCCAGACTCTTCAGCGCGGCTCCCAGCGGGTCCAACAGATTCTTGATCGCCAGTTCTTTGGCTTCAAGGGTTTGCTTTGCTTCGTTCGATTGTCCGCCCAGTTCCTGTTTCGCGATGGCCAGAAAGGACTGCGTGTTGGCGCGGAGAGCATCGGCGGCAGCGCCTTTGAAGGCTGTATCGAGGTCCGCCTTCATTTGCGCATATTTCTCCTGTTCGTTCTTAAGCTGCTCCGTCACACGCGTCAGTTCATCCGCTTTCGGCTTCAATTCGGCGATTTCGACCTTCGCGGCATCGAGTTGTTCCCGCAGCGCGGCCTCGCGCGTATCGGTCAGCTTGCGTTCGCTGGCCAGGGCCTGATCAAGCTGGTTCTGAGCGCCCGAACGGCCCTGGCGAAATCCCACCCAGAGCCCGAAAAAAAAGATGGCAACGGCGATCAGCGCAAACGCAGCAGCAGAGCTTCCCATGGCGAAAATCCTCTTCGCCTAATGTACGCCTTCCCCCTGTGCATTTCCCGCCAATTTCAGCCTGTTCTCCCCCTGCCGTTGCTGTTCCCTATTCCCTGTTCCCTATTCCGTAATCCCTTGTCCTTTACACACCTCCACCCGCCCGGTAGACTTGGAGTTTCGGGGCCGTGCGCATTTTTTTCTGCGTGATGGTTGTGTTCCCATGCCGTGGAACAGTATGGTAGGCAGGCGGAGCCAGATTAAGCTTTACCCCGAATGCATTCTGAACTTCCGAAAAACAAGAGGAGAAGCACGCATGGCCGTTGAAGAGAAGGTGAAACAGATCATCGTCGAACAGTTGCAGGTGGACGAGGCCGAGGTTACCCCCGGTGCCAGCTTTCAGGAAGACCTGGGCGCCGATTCGCTGGATGTCGTCGAACTGGTAATGCAGTTCGAAGAGGCTTTCGATCTCGAGATTCCCGACGAAGACGCCGAGAAGATCAAGACCGTCAAGGACGCGATCGACTACATCGAGAAAAACGAGAAGAGCGCGAAAGGTGCCAAGTAGCCGGTGAGCCGTCGAGTCGTTATCACCGGCCTCGGGCTGGTGTGCGGTGTGGGCAACACCGCTCCCGAAGTGTGGCGGCAGCTCTTGGCCGGCGCCAGTGGCATGGCTCCCATTCAGGGATTCGATACCACCGGCTTTCCGGTCACCTTTGCCGCCGAGGTCAAGAACTTTGACCCTCTCAACTTCGTCGACAAAAAAGAGGCGCGCAAGATGGGGCGCTTCATTCATTTCGCCTTTGCAGCCACACAGGAAGCCATTGTTCAGTCGGGTCTCCACATCACCCCGGAGATTGCCGACCGGGTGGGTGTCTTCATCGGCTCCGGCATCGGCGGCTTTGAGATTATCGAACGCGAGCACTCCAACCTGCTGCAAGGCGGGCCGCGCAAGATCTCACCTTTTTTCATTCCCGCCGCCATCGTCAACATGGCGGCCGGCCAGTTGAGCATCCGTTACGGAGCCAAGGGTCCCATCTCGGCCACCGCCACGGCCTGCGCCACCTCTGCCAATTCCATTGGCGACTCGGTGCGCATGATCCTCCACGGCGACGCGGACGTGATGATCGCCGGCGGTTCCGAGGCCGCTGTCACACCCCTGTCGGTGGGCGGATTCGCCGCCATGCGCGCGCTTTCGGCCCGCAACGACGACCCCACCCACGCCAGCCGCCCCTTTGACAGGGATCGTGACGGTTTCGTGATCGGCGAGGGCGCCGGCATCCTCATCCTGGAGGAACTGGAATTCGCCAAAGCCCGCGGAGCCAAAATCCTGGCCGAAGTCATCGGCTACGGCATGAGCGCCGACGCCTACCACATGACAGGCATTGCCCCAGAGGGCCAGGGCGCACAGCGCAGCATGCGCGCGGCTCTCAAGGATGCTGGCATCGCCCCCGAAGCGGTGGGCTACGTCAACGCCCACGCCACCTCAACCCCGGCAGGCGACGGCAATGAGTCGCGTGCCATCGAGCTGGTCTTCGGCGAGCACGCTCTGAGCCACAAGCTCAAGATCAGCGGCACCAAGTCCATGACCGGCCACCTGCTCGGCGGCGCGGGAGGCTTGGAAGCCGGCATCACCGTGATGGCGTTGCTCCATCAGCAGCTTCCGCCCACCATCAATCTCGACAACGTCGACCCCGAGTGCCGCCTCGATTACGTGCCCAACAAGGCTGTCGCACACAACTTCGACGTCGCTCTCTCCAACTCCTTCGGTTTCGGTGGCATCAACGCCACCCTCATCATGCGCCGCTGGACGGAGTAACCGGCGCAGACGCGACACAACAAAACGGCGCGAATCCTGTCGGGATTCGCGCCGTTTGTTTCTCAGCACCGCTTCAGCCATCAACCCGTGACAGCCGCAACGCCCACGCTGAACAGCACGATGATTGCCCACCATCCGAAGACCGCTATGTAGCCCGAAGTGCGCTTGACCCCAGCTACGATCGCCGTTCCCATCCCCAGCAGAACGAGCGTCCAGATGGTAACCACATCCAGTGATGTTGCCAGCGTGTAGAGCGCCTTGTTGGTCTCCGCCGGATTCAGGAAAGCCCCCAGGTTCGTGGGCGCAAAGTTCTTGATGTTGAACGATTCCGGCGCAGCCCCCGCAAAGATCACAATCGTCCCCAGCACCACCTTGATGATCGACGGAAGGCTTGCGTAAAACCATGCGGCAACAATGCTTCCGTACGTCGCCTTGCCGGCAAAGATAAAGTTGATCGTACCCCACAGCACCAGCGAGCCAAGGGCAACAACCACAATGGCAAGAACCGGGTTGGCAAGCAGCGCGCCCTGCGTGGCGTAAAGAGAAATCTTGTTTGACAACTCGCGCTGTGCCGGCGGCGCCTGCGCCAGTTTTTCCTCTGTCTTAGGACTGAGATGAATGACGTTGTCCACCACCTGCTGCCAGCCGATTTTCATCGTGATGGTCGTAAACAGGATATAGACGAACAAGGTTGAAATGATGAGCGGCAGCCACCAGCTTCTGTTGCCGCGCTTGATGTCTTCAAACGTCTTCGACGGCGCTGTAAACGTGTTCGCTACGCGCTGCCACTGGGTGAGACCGGAGCCCTCGGGGACTGCTGCGCCCACAGGCTGAACTTCCAGATCGTTCATGATTCCGCCTCTCAAAATCCGTCTTACACATCTCTCGTACAGGTTGGCCGCCCCTCGGCACACGCTGTTGCATTCTTCAAAGGAAATGCGCCGTGGCGCACGCGCTCGTTCCCGACAATTCCGGGAAGGAAATGCGTTCGCCCGCGATTGTACCCTTGAATGGCGCAACGGGCGCAAGCAATTTATGATCAGGCCGCGCGCTTCGGCTGAAGCGAGGTCTCTATTCTCCCTCGGCAGCAATCTGAGGCCGCGGTGCGGGCCTCCGCTGGCTCGGTTTGCGGGTTACCGCCGGTACTGCTGGGGCATAGCTTTTGTAAACCGTAATGTGGAAGCAGGCTTGTTGAAATTCCTCCTCCACGTCGATTTTGCCCGCCTCCTCCAGCGCCAGCAGCCGGGTTCGCATCCAGGCCACCTCCGGCAGGCCCAAACCGCTTTTGGCAATGTCGATGGTCGCACCGGTCAGATGAGGGCTTACGATGTCGCCCTCAGCCGCTGCCGCGTTTCCGTTGATCCCCATCAGCCGCTTCTGATATTCCACCGTCCGCACCGCCGAGCTGACCTCCAGCGGCCGGTGAAACTCCGCCGCATGACTGCGTGCCAGGTCGGTCAAAAAGCGCGCCGTCCACGGCCGGCAATAGCGATGGCTCTCGGGAAGGTTTCCATTCACCTCGAGCGCCACGGATACCGGTACCGGCACAAGCATCTTTCGGGCGATGCGATCCGCCAGATCGTCTTCGTCCTCGATCCGCTCCAGCCCCTCAGCCTCTGTCCTCTCGTTTTGCCGCTCCAGCGACTCGCGCGATCCCTTGAGTGGCGGCGGCATCACACCCCGTGTCACGCGCAGCGAAGCCGACTTCAGCACGGCCCGCCCGCCGGAGTTCTTTGCCCTTCTGGCGGGGACTTCAGGCGCTTTGGCCGGCACTTCTTTGATTGCGTCGTCTTCCTCGTGCGCCGTTTTCTCAGCTTTCGCAGAGGTAACTTCTGTTCCCTGGGCCGGAAGCTCAGCCTTCCTGGGATCAGCTTCTGTCTTTCTGGCGGCGAGCTCAGCTTTTCTGGTGGAAGTTTTTGCCGGGCTGCCTTCTTGTGACCGGGAGCGCCGCACGGGTGCCGCTGTGCGCGACTTGCCGACCCGTGACTGCGGGCTCAAAGCTGCGCGCCCAATCCCGTGCCTGACTGCGTGGCCGGCCGTGTGCCCAGTCGTCCGTCTAACCCCACGAGCTGTCATGGGCTGCGTCTTCTTGCGGGTGTTGTGGGAGGCCGTCGCCGGCGGGGCATTCTTGTGCGTCTTCGTCGAGGAAGCCGGCGAGCCGTTGGCTGCAGCCACAAAGAGTGCAGCCAGCACAAGAAAAAGAATTGTGATCCGCCCCATGCAGAAGGTGTGCGGAGAATTCAGAGCATTTCCAGTGTAGGCCCATCCGCCTCTCGTTTCGAGTACCAACCCGGATGCACCTTTGTCTGATAATGCGTAGTTTTGCACTTGTAGATCTGCGCTTTCGGGGTAGGAGAGAGCGATGGTCACATTCCCGGGAACAAGGATGGCTTTCTTCCTGACGCTGAAGGTATTTCGAGCTGTGCGCCCCAGGTCTCGGCCGCCGCGGCGGAGAGACCTGGGATTCCATTACTCGGATCACTGCAACAGCGTCGGCTCGTCTTCCTTCAGTTCCTCAGGCGGGATGATCACTGCCGCGGCCACCTTGTCGTCCTGCTCCAGATTCAACAGACGAACGCCCTGGGTGGAGCGTCCCGCCGCGCGGATCGTCTTGGTGTCAATGCGGATGATCTTGCCGAACTGACTGATGACCATCAACTCAGATGTCTCATCCACAAGAAGGATGGACGCGGACTTGCCCACCTTGGAGGTTGCCTTCAAGTTGGTGACGCCCTGGGCGGCGCGCGCGGTCAGACGGTACTCGTCAATATCCGTGCGTTTGCCAAAGCCGTTCTCCGTGACCGTAAGGATGAGGAATTTGCTGACGCCGAGGCGCTCGTCCAATGCCTTCAAAGCCTTGTTTGCGTCGGAGACCGCTTTTTCCGCGTCCTTTTCCGCAGCCTTCAGCGACTCGTCGTCCGGCGAACCATTTCTCTTTTCCTCGCGCGCCTTCTGGAGGGCTTCCCTGGCGTCTGCCAGTGCGTTTCTCAGAGAGGCAAGCCGTGGAGTGAGTTCGAGGCCCGCGGCACACTCGTCGCGGTTCCGGTCGCGCGTCTCATCGGAGTCCGTAATTGCGACGCCAATGACCTGATCGCCTTTCTTGAGCGAGATACCCTTGTTTCCGGCGGCATTGCGGCCCATCGGACGGAGACCGGCCCCGTTGCCTTCCGGGTCGTACTTCTCCTCGAAGCGTATGGCCATGCCCTCGCGCGTGGCCAGGAAAATGGTCTGCTTGCCGTCGGTAATGCGCGCGTCGATCAGGTCGTCATCCTTGTCGATGGCGATGGCAATGATGCCGCGCGCCATCACATTGCTGAAATCCTTGAGCGGGGTCTTTTTGACGATGCCGTTGCGCGTGGCGAAGAAGATGTATTTGCCCTCTTCCTCCAGGTCGCGCACCGGCAGGATGGTGCGTACATTTTCGCCGGGTTGAAGGTTGAGCAGGCTCTGCATGCTCTTGCCCTTGCCTGCCGCGCCCACGTCGGGAATCTCATACACCTTCAGCCAGTACACTCGGCCGGTGTTGGTAAAGCACAACAGATACGCGTGCGTCGAATCCACAATCAACTGCGCAACGAAATCTTCTTCGCGCGTCTTCATGCCGGTGCGCCCCGTCCCACCACGCCGCTGCTGGCGATAGATGGAAATTGGAGTGCGCTTCAGATAGCCCTGGTGGCTCACCGTCACCGCAACCTGCTCATCGGCAATCAGGTCTTCCAACTGCAATTCGGCAGATTCGTCCACGATCTGCGTCCGCCGCGCGTCGCCATACTTGGCGCGAACCTCTTCCAGTTCCTTGATGATCACCGCGTGCAGCTTGGTCTCGCTGGCCAGGATCGACTCGTACTCGGCGATCCGCTCGAGCACCTGCTTTAACTCGTTCAGCAGTTCGTCGATGGAGAGCTGGGTCAGCCGGTAAAGTTGCAACTCCAGAATCGCATCGATCTGGCGCAGCGTGAGGCCCTTCTCCTCGTGCGGCAGCCGCTCGCGGTCCAGCGTAATCACAATCTCGCTGCCCTTGCCCCAGGCATACAGGTTCTCGCGGGCTTCCGCTCTCGAACCCGATGCGCGGATGATGCGAATCACGGTGTCGAGGTTGTCGAGCGCGATCTTCAAGCCTTCCAGAATGTGCTCGCGGTCGCGTGCCTTTTTCAGCAGGAAGACCGTCCGCCGCTGCACTACATCAATGCGGTGATTGATGAAGCAGCGAATGGCCTGATCCAAACCCAGTTCCCGAGGCTGCCCGTTGAGCACCGCCAGGAAGATCATGGAGAAGCTTTCCTGCATCTGCGTGTGCTTGTAGAGCTGGTTGAGCACAATCTCAGGCTGCGCGCCGCGCTTCAGCTCGATCACGATGCGCATGCCGTCGCGGTCGCTCTCGTCGCGCACGTCGCTGATGTCGTCCACGATCTTGTCGTTCACCAGTTCGGCAATGCGCTCGATCAGCTTGGACTTGTTCACTTGGTAGGGAATCTCGGTGACGATGATTGCCTGCTTTTCCTTCGTCAGATTCTCCGTGGCCACCTTGGCGCGCATCATGAAGCGGCCGCGCCCGGTCTTGTAGGCCTGGGGAATGCCGCTCTTGCCGTAGAGGAATCCGCCGGTCGGGAAGTCCGGCCCCTGCACGTGCTTCAGCACCTCGGCCAGACCGGCCGCGGGGTTCTGCACCAGCTCGATGGCCGCATTGATGACTTCCGTGAGGTTATGCGGCGGAATGTTCGTCGCCATGCCCACCGCGATGCCGCTCGACCCATTCACGATCAGGTTGGGAATGCGCGTGGGCAACACCGTAGGCTCGAATGTGGACTCGTCGTAGTTCGGCGAAAAGTCCACCGTCTCCATGTCGATGTCGGCCAGCATTTCGCCGGCAATGCGCATCATGCGGCACTCGGTATAACGCATGGCCGCGGGCGGATCGCCGTCCACGGAGCCGAAGTTGCCCTGGCCGTCGACCAGAGGGTAGCGTAGCGAGAAGGGCTGCGCCATGCGCACCAGGGTGTCGTAAATGGCCGAGTCGCCGTGGGGATGGTACACACCCATCGCCTGGCCGACCACCTTGGCGCACTTGGTGTATTTCTTGTTGTACTCGAGACCCATCTCGCTGAGGGTGTAGAGCACGCGCCGGTGGACGGGCTTCAAGCCGTCGCGGGCATCCGGCAACGCGCGCCCAATGATCACACTCATTGAGTAGTCGAGGTAGGAGCGGCGCATCTCCTCTTCGATGTTGATCGGGGTAAAGCTCGTGCCGCCGCCAGACGGCGTTCCACCTTCGAGAGGGAGTTGGGGATTTTGATCTTCTGCCATATGGGTTTTCAAGCTCGCGCGAAGGCGGCAAAAAAGTTCCGGTAAAAGCGGGGCCGGACTTCGCGGGCTATGGATCTATTTTACGCGTTCAAGGCCCGTTTCGGCAAGGACATTTCTACAAATAAGTCCTTATTTTGCTTGATTTTATAGCTTCTTTGGGACGCCTGCTGAGGAGTCCGCCAGAGCTTAGGCCGCGCGTCGTGTTTCCGCTTTGAATTCAGGACCGTTCCCCAAGCTCCTTTGGGTCTTTTTTCCCACCGGTTCGGTCTGAAAGACGCCTCTGCCTCACCCCGAAAATCCCGCTCACAGCAATCCCGGCAAGCTGAGCACGCAGAACACCGCCTGCAGCAGCAGGATCGACCCCGCTGCAGCCATCGCCAAACGCCCCCGCGGCCCTTCATAGGCATCCGCAAACACCCCGCCCACGAACGTGAGCAGAAACGGCAGCGCCCATAGCCACGGACTTCCCGGAGCGCCGGTCATGATAAGCAGGACCAGCACCAGGAAGCAAAACAACGGAGCCGTGTTGCCAAAATAGCGCGACTTCTTCATACACAGATAAAGCACCCCGGCGGCAGCCGCAGCCACCAGGATCCCGGCGTTCGCCATCGTGGAAAAGAACCGCCGCGCAGGGTCCAGCGAGACCCACAGAAACCCTGCCGCCGAGCGAAAAACATAACTGAAAGCATCCGGCGAAAAACCATAGCAGGCAAACACCAGCACCAGCGCCCCGGCTACGGCCGCAAGCACTATGGGCAACACTTGGGCTCGGCGCCCCTCGGCCACCCACAGCATCGCCGCCAGACCCAGCAGCGCCACCACCGGCAGCGCCGCGATGTGCGACGCAGCCGCCACACCAAAAATAACCGTCAGCAGCACAATGCGCGGCCGCCACTTCCGCCTTGGCCCCTGCATCGCGTGTGCTACACCGATGCACGTGTACACGCCCCCGTACACCCCCAGCGCCGCCAGCACCTCGGGATTGGGAGCCACACAGGCCCTCAGCACCGCCGGAGAGAAGCAATAGAGCGCCAGCGCCGTATAGCCGCCCAGGTTGCCATAGAGACGCCGCGTCACCCACCACAGCGCCCCGCCCAGCGCACACCCGGCCAGCAAAAAGGGCAAGCGCAACAGCAGAAGCACATGCGTAAGCTGGTGGCGCAACTCCCAGGTACTCAAGTCCGAGGCGTTTATCTCGCCCGCGGCCTCTTGTCCCGCAGGCGAATCCGCCGCGACGGACGTGGGGACCCCGGGCTGCTGAAACACCCGGTCCTCAGGCCTGCGGAACAGGTCCAGTCCCCGCTCCGCCACCAAGTTCAGCGTCAGGGGCAGCCCCGCCAGCCGGTAGGCCAGAATCCCATCGTGGATGTTGCCGCAGGTGGTGTAATAGCCGGCCAGCGCCGAGGGCCGCTCCCACGTCTCCCGCCCGCACCGCGCATATTGGTAATCGCGATCCGAAAGCGTCTGATGGCCGGTGAGCCAAAGCCCCTGGACAAGAAAAAGCACCAGCAGCCCCGCCGCTATGCGCTGGGGAAGATTGAACCGAAAGCGGCGAATCCTGCTAAACCGGAGTGTCATCACGTTCAAACGAGTCGATTCCAGTTTAAACGGCGAAAACGCACCGGCTTCCCAAAGCGCACCGTTCCGCCACGCCACGCACTGCAACGGGGCCTGCTCGACGGCAGCACCTGAGGCCCAAGCGATGCCCTTCAGGTTGGCTTGAAGCGAACATGCTCTGACGCGCTGGCACAGACCCGCACGCCAAATCCCCAACCTATACCTTGAAACGCAAGAAAGCCGCCCCGAAGAGCGGCTTTCTTATCTTTATCCGGGGTTGCGCGTTAGTTGAAAATAGCTCCAACTGCGGCATCCGTGGGCAGAATAAGCGTGCAAGTCGGCGTTACGTCTGGCGTCCCTAGCGGGTTCTCGCAGTTTGACGACCAACCGCCAAAGGAACTGCCTGTTGGCGATTCCGTCAAGGTTACTGTAAAGCCGACCGGGTAATTCGCTACACAAACAGAATTGCCCAACCCGGCAGCTACGGATCCTGGACCGCAATGAATCAGGTTCGGCGCCCCGCTGCTCGAAGGAGCCGTCACCAGCCAATTGGTGTCGTTGCTGCCGCCGTTATACACCGTCAGTGTCGACAGCGGCGGTGTGCCTCCGGCGGCGCCAAATATGTTGAGTGAATTCTCCGTGTAGGTCCCGACGCCTGTCACGACAGTGCCGTCAGCATTCGTCGACGTAGCAATGATGGCGGTCGTGCCAGGACTTACTGACGTGGCAATCCCGGAGTCTGTAATTGTGGCAATCGTCGCGCTGCTCGAACTCCAGGTGAGCGGGTAGTCGCTGGTGGGCAGCATCTGCTGAGTTGGAGGAGTCGAGAACGTTCCCATCGCGATAAATTGCGCGGTTTCATTCGGCGAAGGAACCGTCTGAGAGCTGGGAATAAGAGTAATCGCCAGCAGCGGCTCCGGCGCGGCTGTAAGGGAGACCGCAACGGTCGCGGTTGCCGTCACCACGCTGCTATCGGGATTCGTCCATTGGGCCGTGATCGTGGTATTGCCCGGACTCGCCCCCTTGGCCTGCCCGGCGGGAGAAGCCGGATAAGTCGAGACTGTGGCAATGGTGGGGATGCTGGAAGTCCACGCTAGCTGCGGCGAGTTGGTCACGTCATTGATCAAGCCGGTGGTGCCGGAAGTGCCAAGCGCAATAAACTGGCCGAGTTGACCCGTCGCCGAGAGCGCCTGCGAGGTTGGACTGATGGTAAGCGCGGTGATTGGCTCCGCTATTCCGCCTATCACTGTGAGCGTGGCCGTGCCGGTCACCACACTCCCGTCAGGGAGCGTCATTGTGGCAATGATAGCCGTGGTGCCTTCGCTCACCGCTGTGGCAAGCCCGGTGTTAGCGCCAATAGTGGCAATCCCCGCGGCGCTGGAACTCCACGCAACCTGGCCTGTCAGGTTCTGCGTAGCGCCTGCTGAAGTCGTTCCAATGGCAAGGAATTGGCTGGTTTGCTCCGGCGATGCAACCGATTGTGAACTCGGAATGATCGTCAGCGATTTGTAAGGCTCCGATGCAACATTCGTGACCGTGAAGCTCGCGGTAGCCGTCGCCACGCTCTCGTCAGGGTTCGTCGCAATGGCCGTGATCGTGGTTGTGCCCTGGGCTATCGCCGTCGCAAGCCCGGAAGAACTGACCGCGGCAACCGCCGCGTTGCTGGTATGCCAGGCCACCTGGTTGGTCACGTCTGTTATAAGACCGGTACTCCCGGAAAGGCCCAACGCGTAGAACTGGCCGGTCTCACCCGGTAACGCAACCGACTCGGACGTTGGAACAATAGCCAGTTCACTGACTGGCTCCGCCGTTGGTCCCAGTACCGTGAAGGTCGCGGTTCCCGTTACGACACTCTTGTCAGGATTCGTCGCAATGGCTGTGATCACCGTGGTGCCCTCGCTCACACCCGTGGCAAGTCCGGTCGCAGCGCCAATCGTGGCCACTCCCACCGTGCTGGAACTCCAGGCGACCTGGTTGGTTATGTTCGATTGAAGCCCTGTAAGCCCGGAAGTTCCAATGGCGATGAATTGGCCGGTTTGACCCGCCCCTGAAACCGACAGAGCACTCGGGATGATCGAAACAGATGAGATCGGTTCCGGTGCCGCGGTTGCTGTGCCGGTAACCGTGAAGGTCGCGGTTCCCGTTACCACGCTGCCGTCCGGGTTCGTCGCGATGGCTGTGATCGCCGTGGTGCCCTGGCTCACACCCGTGGCCAGGCCGGCAGGCGTTATGGTGGCAACGTTCACGCTGCTCGAACTCCAAGTCACCAGGCCGGTCAGGTTTGACTGAAGGCCTGTGGTTCCCGAAGTTCCAATCGCGATAAATTGGCCGGTCTCACCTGGCGCCGCAACCGACTGAGCGCCTGGAATGATCGAAAGAGAGCTGATCGGCTCGGACGTAGTGCCGGATTTGCCTGCAACCGTGAAGGTCCCGATTGCCGTCACCACGCTGCCGTCCGGATTCGTCGCGATGGCCAGGATTGCCGTGGTGCCCTGGCTCACGCCCGTGGCAAGCCCGGAAGCGTTAATCGTGGCAATTCCAACGTTGCTGGAACTCCAGGTTACCTTGGTTGTCGCGTTCGTCTGAAGGCCGGTGACCCCGGAAGTTGCAATCGCGACAAACTGGCCTGTTCCGCCCGGCGCTGGAACCGACTGCGAGTTTGGAATGATGGTAAGAGCTGAGACCGGCTCGGCTGTTGAGCCGGATCCGCCTCCAGAAGTAACCGTGAAAGTCGCCGTAGCCGTCACCACGGTTCCATCGGGGTTCGTCGCAATGGCCGTGATCGTGGAAGTACCCTGACCCACGCCTTTGGCTACTCCGTTGAAGCTGATGGTGGCAACCGACGGGCTGCTCGAGCTCCAGGCGGCAGTGTCAGTCAGATCCGATTGCAGACCGGTGATTCCAGAGGTGCCAATCGCAATAAATTGCGCAGTCTCGCCCGGGATTGCAACAGCCTGAGAGCCAGGGATGATAGTCAGCTTGGCCACCGGCTCCTGCGGTCCGGTTGAACCAGTGGAGCTTGTAGTCACCGTGACGGTGGCGCTGGCGGAAATAACCCCGGTGAACCCATTCATGGTGGCCGAGATCTGTATGCTGCCCGGACCAACCGCAGTGACCAATCCGGTAGAAGTGACCGTTGCCACATCCGTGGAGTCGGAACTCCAGGTCACCTGGTTTGTCACATTCACAGTGCTCGCGGGATGACTTCCATGGCCCACAGACCCCAGGGCCGTAAGCTGCGCTGTGCCGCCGATCCCGGTGAAATTCAAGGTCGAAGGCGTAACCGTAATCGAATCTATCGTAGTAGAGCTGCCGCAACCGGTAAATGGCAGGGCAAGGCCGGCGAACAACAGCGTGCCCAAGCAAAATCGATCGAACATCGTTGGTCTCCTCGCGTTCCCAGCCGGCTGGCTCAAACCTATCGATGATCCAGCGCCGCAGCAGTTCTCACGCATCTGGATTGAAGAAGTTATGCTAAGGAAGCATAGCCTCCGCCAGATCGCATGTCAATGCAAAATCAGTGCAGACAGCACCTGGTTTCACGTTGACCCAAAGGCCATCACCCATTGGTAATCGTTGGACGCTTCCCAAAGTGCTATTCTCCCCGGCAAGGGCGCGGATGAGCAGTTTCTTCACCCTCGACCAGGCCAGCCACTCCATCCAAACATGGCTTTCTCTCGTCGGCCGGACAGCGCGGAAGTGTTGGTCCCCGGCTCGAAATCATCCCCGCAGTTCGATAAGGAACCCACGCAGCGATCCATGGCGGAAGCGGGCATTCGCTACCTACGCTACCTATTTCCCGGCGTGGAGTTGGGTGCCGGCTGGCCAATCCGGCATACTGCGACGCCCCAGGTTACGTCCTTCAGAGCCAGTTTCGCGAAGACGCCGGCTTCCGGGCTGCCTTGGCAGACTCGCGCCTAAATACTTGCAGAGGAATTGGGGTGACATCCGCGTACTTCATCTTTAAAACGAACTTGAGGAGAACCTGTTTGTGTCTTCTCCAGTTTCATTTAGTTATGCATACTCAACCACTGGAGAGCCCCCAGGCAATCGCATTTGAACTTTCAAGGCAAGCGAACGTCTCAGGCTGCCGCAAAGACTCCATCAAAGCGAGCTTTGTATCAGGGCATGACTTCAGTCATGCCGCAAAATGCTCCCCAAAAAGAGGTCGGGCTTTAGCCCCTGCCACATTTCGAGCCGCCTGTGGTCTCCTTTTCCACCTTCGCCGTGCCGCGCAAGCAAAATCCAAACGTAAGCTCTTTCAAATGCGATTGCCCTGGGAGAGCAGCCCGTCCCTGTTGTATCGTGGCGAGAAACTTGTATAGTGGTGGCAAACTTCCGATGGAGGTTCCGCTTGATAACCACCCCCGAATTCTTCGACCTGCTCAAGCGGATGCGGTGGGATTCTCTTCATTTCTGGACATCGTTGCATAATGTACTCATTCCTCTTGCGGCCTCGCTCGTTGAACTCCTGAGACGGTGGGTCAAACGCCGCCAAGCCCGCCTGGCGCTACACTGGCCCATCGCGGACGGGCAAGTCCAATCCATCGACGTCACGACAGGAGCCAAATTCTTTGGCAGCGCGCGCCTGTGCAACGCGACGTTCAAATACTCCTATACCGTCCTTGATGGAAGCGAGATCCATTATTTTTCGGGAGACTTTTCGCGCCCATTTCCGGATAAAGAGCGGGCGTGGGAATGGCTGGAGCTGCTGAAGAACAAGAAAATCCGCATCCACTATCAGCCGGGCCGGCCCGAGGTTTCCGCGGTCCTGGCCGCCGATCTGGACGCCCACTTTTCCCTTCCCGCGCGAACCCCCTCCGACTTCGTCTTGTCCCCGTCGGCGATCCATCCGGAGTAACGCCGCCATCCAGATTTTGCCCCGCTGACCCTGCACCCGCTACACTTCTCCCAGCATGGCCATCGCTCGCGACAACACCCCGGAACGCCTCGTCAGCGCCTCGCGCGCTGAAGAAGAACAGGGCTTTGAACTCAAACTCCGTCCCCGCTGGCTGCGCGAGTTCATCGGCCAATCGAAGGCCAAAGAACAGCTCGCCATCGCCCTTGAAGCCGCCAAGTCCCGCGGCGAAGCCCTCGATCACGTGCTCCTCTTCGGCCCTCCAGGCCTGGGCAAAACCACCCTGGCCACCATCATTGCCAACGAGCTCGATGTCGGCTTCCAGCAAACCTCCGGCCCCGCCCTTCAGATCCAGGGCGACCTGACCGCCATCCTCACCAATCTGCGCGAGCGCCAGGTCCTCTTTCTCGACGAGATCCACCGTATGCAGCCGGTCCTCGAAGAAAAACTCTATACCGCCCTTGAGGACTACAAGCTCGACATCATCATCGGCCAGGGCCCCGCCGCGCGCACCCACGTCATGGAGATACGCCCTTTCACCTTCATCGGCGCTACCACACGCCCCGGCCTGCTCAGTTCCCCCTTGCGTTCCCGCTTCGGCATCCTTCTTCGCCTCGAGTTTTATACGGAAGAGGAACTGCGGGTCATCGTCTCGCGCTCCGCTGACGTCATGCAGGTGCCCATCGACCAGGACGGCGCTGCTGAAATCGCACTCCGGTCCCGCGGAACTCCGCGTATCGCCAACCGCCTGCTCCGTCGCGTTCGCGACTACGCCCAGGTCCGGGGCACCGGCGCCATCGACCGCCCCACCGCCAACGCAGCCCTCACCATGCTTGAAGTGGACGCGCACGGCTTCGACGAAATCGACCGCCGTCTTCTGCTCACCATCATTCAGAAATACGACGGCGGACCTGTAGGTCTTGGCACGCTGGCTGCAACTCTCGCCGAGGAGGAAGACGCCCTTGAAGAGGTCTATGAGCCCTTTCTCATCCAGATCGGCTTTCTCGACCGCACGCCCCGAGGCCGGGTGGCGACACGCCTCGCCTATGAGCACTTCGGCTTCGCCATGCCGGGTCGCCAGACGCCCTTGTTTTAACAGGACGCAGGTGCCCCATCCTTGACGCGTGTCGACGCGGCAACCTCTTGCTCTAGGGGTGGGAAACCACAACCCTCAAACTGAATGTTTCTGAGGAGTTTTCCATGGCACTTACTGAATCCACAATGCTGGAACTGGGAACCACGGCGCCCGACTTTGCCTTAACCAACGTCGTCACCGGCAAGACCGTCCGCCGCGACGATTTCCGCGGACAGAAGGGGCTGCTGGTCCTGTTCCTCTGTGCCCACTGCCCCTATGTCAAGCACATTGAGAAAAGCCTGGGCACTCTGGGCAAGGACTACGCGGGCCAGCCAATCGGCATCGTGGCCATCAGCAGCAACGATGCAGTCACCCATCCCGAAGACAGCCCGGCCGGACTCAAACGGCAGGCTGCAACTTACGGCTTTGCCTTTCCTTACTTATATGACGAAACCCAGGCTGTAGCTCGTGCATACAAGGCCGCCTGCACACCTGACATCTTTCTCTTCGACGCTGATTTCCACCTCGTCTATCGCGGCCAGTTCGACTCCAGCCGCCCCGGTAACGGCATCCCTGTCACTGGCGAGGACCTGCGCTCCGCCATCGACACAGTACTTGCGGGCAAGCGGGTCCCCACTGACCAGCGCCCCTCCATCGGCTGCAACATCAAGTGGAAGGCATAAGACAAGCGAGTCAGCGGGTCGGCTGGCTTGCACCTCGCTGACCCGCTGACTAGCTACCTACAGCGCCAGCCCCTTCAAGTACTCCCTGAACTGCGGTCCAAGATCGCTCCGCTTCAGCGCGAACTCCACCGTTGCCTGCAACATGCCGAACTTGTCGCCCGCATCGAACCGTTTGCCCTCAAAGGTGTAGCCAAAAACCTTCTCTTCCTTCAGCAGTGCCTTGATCCCGTCAGTCAGTTGGATCTCACCGCCCGCGCCGGGGGTTGTTTCTTCCAGCAGTTCAAACACCCGAGGCGTCAGCACATACCGACCGATAATCGCCTGCTTTGACGGCGCATCCTCGAACTTCGGCTTCTCCACCATCCCCGTGCAGTTATAAATCCGCCAGTTGTCGGGATCCTGTTCGCCGGCCAGCACGCCATACGCACTGATCCCCGGTCCCTCCACGGTCTGCGTCGCCAGTACGGAGCCGCCCTTCTCGTTGAACACATCGATCATCTGCTTCAGGCAAGGCACCTCGGCGTCAATCACATCGTCAGGAAGGATCACGCCAAAGGGTTCATCGCCCACCAGTTCCTTGGCGCACAGCACGGCATGACCCAGGCCGAGCGGCTCCTTCTGCCGCACATAGCTGATCCGCGCCAACGACGAGACGCCGCGCGACAACGCCAGAAGATCATGCTTGCCACGACTTTCCAGCGTCGCGTCCAGCTCGAAGCTATTGTCGAAGTGATCCTCCATCGTAGCCTTGCCGCGCCCGGTGATGATAATGATGTGCTCAATCCCCGACGCGATCGCCTCTTCCACGCCATACTGGATGATCGGCTTATCCACCAGCGCCAGCATTTCCTTGGGAATCACCTTGGTGGCCGGCAAAAACCGCGTGCCCAGGCCGCCCGCCGGAAACACCGCCTTTCGTACCCGCTTGCTCATTTCCATTCCCTCTTTTACAGCCCGCCGCAGGGCCTATGCGGCGTCCCATGTTGCTGTCAGGATACTAGGCCACTTTCATCTTCGCTGTAACCGTTGTGTGAAATGCACTCGTCCTCAGGATGAATCCCGCTCAAAGCGTCGGCGAACCATCCCCCAGCAATGCCTCTCGCACAATCTTGATCGGCGGAAAACCCTGCCGCAAAAAGTTATTATGAAACTCCTCCAGCGAGAAGGCCGCGCCTTGCTTCTTCTTCAGGTCCTCGCGCAGCTTCATGATCTCCAGCTTGCCCAGCGTGTAATACAGATAAGTCGGGTCGCTGGTGCCGCGCTTGGCCTCAACCATGGCCGTCTCCTTTGACTGGTAGCCTTCCTTCTGGAAGAACGCAACTGCCTGGTCGAAGCTCATCTTGCCGCTGTGCATTTCTATGCCGACAATGAACCGCGCGTTCCTCAATAGCGCATCCTGCAGTTGTCCCAGCCGCAGGAACTTTGCCTCGCGTTCATCCTTCGCTCCGGCGCCAGGCTGGCCATACCCTTCGTCCAGCATCATCTGCTCGCAGTAGTGCGCCCACCCCTCGACATCCGTGTTCGCGCCCAACAGCTTGCGCACCCGGCTGGGAGCCTGCGGCACCCACAGAAACTGGATGTAATGGCCCGGATAAGCCTCGTGCACCGCCGTCGAAATCACCGTCCCCACATTGAACGAGTGCATGTAGCCATCCACCTGCGCGGGCGTCATCGACGGGTCGGGCAGCGTCACGTTGAAGTAAGCCTCTGTCGCGTGTGCCTCGAATGGCCCCGGCGTATCCATGCTGGCCTGGGTTGTAGCGCGCATGAATGGCGGCGTTTCTTCCACAATCGGCCGCACATCCGACGGAATGGTCACAATGTGATGTTCGCGGATAAAGCTCACCAGCCCGTCGAAAGTGGCGCGGAAAGCGTCCAGCAGATGATCCGGCGCCGGATGATTTTCCCCCAGTTCCTCAAGCACCGCGCCCGGTTCCTTGTCCGGCTCCAGTTCCTTGGCAACTTGCGTGAAGTGTTCCTGGTTCCTGCGCAGGTCTGCCCAGCCGATCTCTAGCAGCTTGTCCAGCGGAATATCCACCATCTCGTCGTATTCGAGCTTCTTTGAGAACGTCTCCGCGCCAATCCGGAAGTCCCCGTTCGACCTCGCCAGCAAGTCCGTCTGCAGCCAGTCGAGATAACTGTTCAGCGCGGCAATTACCGCCGCATTCGTCTCGGCAAACTCCGCTTTCACTCCCGGGTCCTTCGCATCGGCAAACGCCAGCGGCACATCGTGCTCAAAAAAGCTCACAATACCTGGCAACTGCTCGATGGCGATCTCGGTGTAGATGCGCGGCGGATTCTTCAAATTGACTCGCGCATCCGCCAGCAGCGCCGGCATCTGCTTCTCCCGCGACACCAGCGACCGCAGCCGCTCATCCGGCGAAGCAAACTTGCGTTCCATCAACACAAATGCCGCGTTCGCGCACGTGCTTGAGTAGTTATCCGCATTTTTCTCCCACGGACGAATCGTCTCCAGCGTCAGAAGCTCTGAACGAATGGTGGACAGCACCATCTCCCGGTCGCTCCGCGGCACAAGATCGGACGCGGAATCATCGGGATGAATCGCCTCAATCCGCTTTTCAAAGGCCTTGAGCGACGCAATCTCGGCATCGATATTCTTGCGCGAGTAATCCTCCAGTTGTCCGTCGTACTGGTGATATCCCACCAGCGTTCCGTTCGTCGGCCCATAGTGAAAGTAAACCTGGTCGAAGTACTCATCGGAAACCTTTTCGAACTTTTGTTTCCAGGTCTCTTGCGCAGCATTCGCGGCGATTACGGAACCCATACAAACTCCAATCCCAAACAGCAGAAAAAGCTTCTTCATGATTCCTTTCTCGATTGAGGACAATTTCTTACGCATTCACTGGCGCCGGGGCCAGTTTGGCAAGCACATCGTGAATCTCAAGCAGAACCTCGTCGGACCGCGCCGTGCTCAACGGGTATTTCAGTAGTCCCTGCGGCGTGAACTGCGCGCCGCGCTTCGCATTGCGCGCCACCAATCGCATCAGATGCTGTGGATCTACCGCCGCATTCTCCATGAACCGAATCTGTAACTCGCCGCGACGTCGATCAATCTGCGCAATCCCCATCCGCTCGCACTCCAGCCGCACCATCGCCGCTTCCAGCAGATACACCGTTGCATCCGGCGGCGCGCCATAGCGGTCTTCCATCTCCGCCCGCACCTCGTTCACCGCTGCCTCGCTCGTTGCGCCGGCAATCTTTTTGTAGAGCCGCAGCCGCTGATTCTCTTCCGGAACATAGCTCTCATCGATGCGCAGTGCGATCCCCAGGTTGAGCTGCGTCGCCGGGCGTTCCTCACTGCTCTCGCCCTTCATCTCCTTCACCGCCTGCTCCAGCATCGACGTGTATAGCTCGAATCCCACCGCCTCGATATGCCCGCTCTGCTCGCCGCCCAGCATGTTGCCCGCGCCGCGCAATTCCAGATCCAGCGCCGCAATCTTGAACCCCGCGCCCAAATCGCTGAATTCCTTCAGCGCCGCCAGCCTTCTGCGCGCAATCTCTGTCAACTCCTGTTCCGGCGGAATGAGTAAGTAGGCATAAGCGCGACGGTTTGACCGTCCCACGCGCCCGCGCAATTGGTATAACTCACTCAAACCATGCCTGTCCGCGCGGTTGATCAACATCGTATTCGCCAGCGGAATGTCCAACCCGTTCTCGATGATCGTTGTTGCCACCAGCACGTCATACTCATGCCGCATAAAGGCCAGCATCACCCGTTCGAGTTCTGTCTCGGTCATTTGTCCGTGGCCCACTGCCACGCGCGCCGCCGGCACCAGTTCCTGAATTCGCGCGGCAATCTCATAAATCGATTCCACACGATTGTGCACAAAGTACACCTGCCCGCCGCGCTCCAGCTCCACCTCGACGGCCGAGCGCACAATCTTTTCGTCGAACTTGGCCACCACGGTCTGAATCGCCATCCGGTCCTTGGGCGGCGTCTCAATCACGCTCATGTCCCTGAGGCCCACCAGCGACATATGCAGTGTGCGCGGAATCGGCGTGGCGCTCATCGCCAGCACGTCGATTTCCTTCCGCATCTGCTTCAGCCGCTCCTTGTGCCGCACGCCAAACCGCTGCTCCTCGTCCACCACCAGGAGCCCCAGGTCTTGAAACTTGATGTCCTTCGACAGCAGCCGGTGCGTCCCGATCAGGATGTCCACCTTGCCCGTCTCCACCCGCTCCACAATTGCCTTTTGTTCTTTCGCCGTGCGGAACCGCGAGATCATCTCGATATGGATGGGAAACTGCGCAAACCTCTTCTTAAAAGTTTCGTAATGCTGAAAGCACAGAATCGTCGTGGGCGTCAGCACTGCCACCTGCTTGCCGTCCTGCACCGCCTTGAAAGCCGCCCGCATCGCCACTTCCGTCTTGCCATAGCCCACGTCGCCGCACAGCAGCCGGTCCATCGGCGTGGTCGATTCCATGTCGTACTTGATGGCCCGGATCGCGGCAAGCTGATCGTCCGTTTCGTTGTAGTCGAACGAGTCCTCAAACTCCCGCTGAAACTCGTTGTCCTTTGAGAACGCCGTTCCCTGCGCGGTGGCCCGCTCGGCGTATAACTTCAATAACTCGCCGGACATATCCTCGATGGCCTTGCGCACCCGCGCTTTGGTCCTGGTCCACTGCTGCGAGCCCAACCGGTTCAGCACCGGTGCCGGTCCCGTGTCCGTCGAGCGGTACTTCTGGATCAAGTCCAGCCGGGTCAGCGGCACATATAACTTGGCAGATTCAGCAAACTCCAGGATCATGAACTCGACGGAAAGCCCGTCCTGCGCAATCTCCCTCAGCCCCTGATACTGCGCAATCCCGTGCTCCACGTGAACCACATAATCGCCAATCGCCAAATCGCGAAAGTCCGAAACAAATGCCGCCGTCTTTGATCGTTTCGGCTCCGGACGCGCCGTCACATCCGCATCGTCTGAGAGATCGTTGGCCCCGAACACAATCAGATTCGTGTCCGCAAAGCTCACCCCGGCCGCCAGCGGCGTCCGCACAATCACCGGCACGCGCAAATCTCCAGCCAGGAAGCTGGCCTCGTCCAGCACCGTCTCGCCGCCGGGCCGCAGGTTGCGGCTGCCCAGCCTGTACGGAATCTGATATTCCCGCAGCACCGTCGCCAGCCGCTCCACTTCGCCCTGATTCGGCGCCGCCAGAACAATCCGCGTCTCCGCCTCCATCAGCGTCTTCAATTGCTCGGTCAACGCTGGAATCGAGCCGTGAAATCTCACCGTGGGCCGCGTGTTCAGCTCAATCTCGCCCAGCGTGTTGTCGTCGTCCAGCACATCCACCACGCCCAGTTGATCCAGGTCCAGTCCCATGTGCGACTCAAGCTGAGCCCGCAACACCTCCGGCCGCAGGTAGATATCCTCCGGCGTAATCAGCGACCCCATCGCCGACCGCTCATGTCTCTGCTCGACCTTGTTCCACCAGCGGTCAATCTGGTTGCGCACCATCGCCGGTTCCTCGACGAACAACGCACACTTGGGAGCCAGCGTCAGCAACGATTTTTCCGCCCCGGCCACGGGACTGAAGAACTCCCACCCCGGAAACACGCTCACTCCGCCCGCCGCGGCCAGCTCGGCGGCCATCTCCTCATCTTCATCCGCGCTTGGGCCTTCCAGCCGCTGCCGATTCAGCCGCCCATGCACCGCCGCCAGCAGCCGCTCTGTCACCGGTGTTTCCGTCAATGGCGATAGCTGGGTCTCGTCCAGTCCTGACAGCGACCGCTGCGTCTCCGGATCAAATTTCCTTATGGTTTCAATCTCGTCGCCGAAAAACTCGATGCGTACCGGCCGGTCCGCCTCAGGCGAATACACATCCAGAATCCCGCCCCGCCGTGTGAACTGCCCTGGCATCTCCACCAGGTCCATCTGCGTATAGCCCACACTGGCCAGATGCCCCGTCAGCACCTCCAAATCCACCTCTTCGCCACGCTTCAGCGTCACCGCCAGACCGGCGAAATAGTCGCGGTCAAACAGCTTCAGCGCCGCCGACTCCACTGGCGCAATCAGGATCGACACCGCCCCGGTGGCCAGCTTCCACAATGCCGCCGCACGCTGCTCCTGCACATCCGGATGTGGTGAAAGATTTTCGAAAGGAAGTACATCGTGGGCCGGCAGTCGCACCACCTCGGCCGGATCCACCGCGCCGGTGAGCTCGCAGCCGGCCTTGAGCATCGGCTCCAGCGCCTCGGCAGCCTTGTTGTCGGCCACCACCACAATCACCGGCTGCTTGGCTGCCCGCGCCATCAGCGGCACATACAGTGCCCGCGCCGTGCCCGTCAGCCCAGACACACGTCTCCGCCCCGTACCCAGGCTCAGATGCCTTCGTACGCGCTCAAACCCCGAAGCGTGCTCCAGCTCCGCAAATATCTCGCGGACAAACGGGAGAATCATAAACTCCCAGTTTACCAGCGACGGCGCTGTGTGATCCCATCCGCGGGCAATTCAAAACCATTGGAATTACGACAGTATATTCAGCGTGTAGAAATTTCCAGGCGCCTGCGGAGGATCGCAGAGGGTTTCCGGCTCGCTCCGGGCCGTTGCGTAATACTCGATTGTTCCATCGCCTGCGTTGAACGGTCCGAGCTGCGCGGCAAATACATCGCGCCCCGCGTGCGTTGCCGTGGCGTTCTGCCAGGTTTCCGCTCCTTCACGGCGCGTCAGCAACGCCACTTTGCCGGCTTCCCCCAGGCCGGGAGCAACGATAAAGATGCGTAGCGACTCTCCCGGTTTCAAAAGCGACGGTCGCGTGGGAATAAACAGCCGGGGCCGGATGCCGGCTTCGGGGGCAATGGCCGACGCGTAAGCCCGATCCATCTCCGGCGGCAGTTCCCCCAAAAACTCCTTGATCGATAGCCGCAGCCGCTCCAGCGCGATGCGGACAAACTTGTTTTGCATCGATACAAGCTGCCCCAGGTCGTTGCGCGTCGCAACCACCCCCTGGAATTCAAGCATGGTTTCCCGCACCAGCGGCGCCATTGCAAGCCAAAGCGGGATGCCGTGTTGCGCCACTTCGGCGCGCGCTTCGTCCTGCTTGCCCGCTGTCCGGAGCTCCACTGCACGCTTCAGTACCGCATCGAGCTTGTGCGCCAACTCATAGGCATCGCAGTAGGGAACCATGAAGCCAACAAAGCCGGCAAAGTACCCGATGCGATCCCGCTCCAGCGGCGTTGCGGCCTCTGAGGCCAGTTGGCGAAACCGCTCGGCTGTTGCGCGCTGCGCTGCCAGAACGGCTGAATCCGGTTCATTGGCCGCATAAGTGAAGGCTTCCGAGTAATCGCCGGTGTTCTCAACCGTCCTGGCAAACCCGTTCTTGTCATAACTTCCCGTGAACGTCGAGGAGATCGCGTGATTGCGGTCGCAGTCGTCAAAAAGAGTTGCCAGCTCTTCCGCTCGCACTCCCGATGCCTGTGCCGCGCAAAACCTCCGGTAATGCGTGGTTGCAGTCAGATCGGTGCCCCAGCCGGCGCGGGAGAAATAGGTCGCTGTCGGGTCGATGATCCGGTGCCGCCAGTGAATTCCGAGCATGCCCTGGCAGCCGAACTCCTGCGCCCGCTTCATGTCTGTCTCAAAGCGGCTGGCGCGGAACTGCGGAAACCACATGGAAGGATCATCCTCAATCCAAGGAATCGGCCAGCGCTCGCGGTTCCCCAGCTTGCCAAACGCTTCATTCACCGGGTCCCATCCCAACGTGTCGCTTAACGCCGAGAAGATAATGTCCTCAGGCAGCCGCTGATGCAGCGACTCGAAGTAACGGGTAACTCCGCCCCATCCGGCCACTACCAGACGCTTGCCCGGCGCATGGCGTTTCAGAAAGTCGTAAGCCTGCATGAACGGTGTTGTTGACAGCGCAATGTTCTTCGTGCGGCCAGCCCAGTTCGCGCCTTCGTCCTGCCAAAGCCATACATAGTCCACCATCGGATACCGCTCCAGCAGGTCCGCCAGCCGCCGTTCCAGCAGGTCGCGCGCCGTTGTTGACTCAACAAAACCTCCCGGATGCGAAAGCGCCTCAGGAGGCAGCGCCCGCACAATCTCTTCCGGATTCTTATACGGCTCAAACCCTATTCCGGTGCGGATTCCAAGCTCTCCGGCAAAACTGAAAGCCGCGCGCAGCATCTCCGTCGTCCGGCGCGCAATGTCCCAGTTGTCCGCGGCCAGTCGCGTGGCATCGGCTCCAAAAGTCTCCGCATCGTAAAACCGCGCCGCGCCCATCTTGAACGCCGAAGTCCGCTGGGGCAGATAGCCCCAGCTCTCCATGGTCGTATCTTCCAGCGCCGCCCGGTGACCGCTGCCCGCAAAATCGAAGGAAAGATACGACTCCGCCAACGGCCCGGGCGTATTCTCCGTGTAAACATGCATGCCAAACATGTTGAAGCGCATGCGCAGCATGGCCGCGAAATACGCTTTGAAGTCCTCATCGTTATAAACGCTGATGCAATTCAGAAAGTCCGGCCACGGCAGCAGGCCGCGCACAGCAAACCGCGGCGATGCGGTCCACGGCTGCCCCGGCTCCGGCAGGCGCAATTCGGCGGCGCGGTCGATGGGCACACTTGTGCCATCGATACCGAATACCACCCCTTGCCGCTCAAGAAACTCGAAGACTCCGTAAAGCAGAGCTTGTTCGCTCGCCGCGCGGATCGTAGCGCCCCCGCTCGAACGCGCTATCTCATAATCTTCCCATCCTTTGAAGCGCGAGCCATCCACCGTCAGCGTCAGCTCAACCGCGCTTGCCGGGCTGCTTTCAGTGGTGCGTGTCACTTCGCCGGTGCTGCTGAGCCTGCGCAGCCCGCTCTCAAGCTCTCGCGCGGCAAGCCGCGTCTTCACGCTATCGGCAGACAAGTTCCGGATCGCGATTCGTTTGTGTCCCGTAAGTTGCGATGAAGCGTAACTCGGTCCAAGCAAGCCTCCGGCTGTAACCAGCGCACTGGCCTTCAGAAAGTCTCTGCGATCGATCATTGGGAACCTCATGGAGGATGCTATACCAGGCGAAGATTGCCGCGCTATGGCAGGACCGGGGATGATCGATCCCCTATCCACAACGCCCGGCCAGAGCCACGCATCCGAGTAGACGGCAACCCTCCGGCTCGCAAGCTTTCTATTCCCTATTCCCTATTCCCTATTCCCTATTCCCTATCCCCTACTCCCTACTCACTCCCCACCCAGTGCCCTGGCAAACGAATAGAAGAAGTCCAGCGATTTCCAATATGAATCCACCGGCAGCCGCTCATCCCGGCCGTGCGCCCGCTCGTCCTCCCGCTCCAGCGCAATCGCCGAGTACCCATAGCAGGGAATCCCCGCCTGCGCAAAGTAGATTGAATCGCTGGCCCCGTTCTCCATCACCGGTGTAACCGGCACACCCGGCCAGATGGCCTGCGTCAGCCGGGTCAGCGGCTCAAAAACCTCCTTGATCGGCGCCGGTGGCGCAATCGCCTTCCGTTCCGGCGCCGTATCAGACACTTCGTATGAGTCAGAGACGTACTTCACGCTCAGCTTCGCGTCACCGAAGATCCCCATCAACTGCTGCCGAATCTCCTCCGGCGAGTGTCCCGGAAAAATCCGGCAATTCACGTTCGCCTGCGCCGTCTGCGGAAGAGCATTGTTCGCGTGCCCCGCAGCCAGCCGTGTAGCCACGCAGGTAGTGCGGAAGTTCGAGTTGAAGCTCGGCTCTGCGCTCAGCCGTGCGGCGGCTGCCATATCCGGCGGAGAGGCGAGAATCGCCCGAATATCCGCCGCCGTCTGTCCCTTCTCCTGCCCGGCCAGATTCGTGAAGTAAGTGCGCGTCACCTCGTTCATCTCGAACGGAAATGCATAGGCCGCCAGTTTATTCAGCGCCGTGGTCAGCTCATAGATCGCATTGTCCGGACGGGGAAGCGAGCTATGCCCCCCGCGATTGGTAGCTGTAACTTGAAAATCGGAATAAACCTTCTCCGTAGCTTCCACATCGGCTACCACTGCCCGCCCATGATCCAACTCCACACCACCCGAGTCGGGATTGATCACGAACGCCGCGTCAACCAGCTCCCGATGTTCTCGCACCAGCCAGCCGGCCCCGTTGAACTTGCCGCCTTCCTCGTCCGCCGTCAGCGCCAGAATCAGGTCGCGCTTCGGCTTCCACCCCTCCCTGTGCAGCCGCAGAAACGTGGCCACCAGCGCCGCGTCGGCTTCTTTCATGTCCTGCGTCCCGCGCCCGTAGTAGTAGCCGTCTTTCTCCACAAATTGGAATGGGTCAGTCGACCAATCCGATCGCAAAGCCTGCACTACGTCCATATGGCACAGAAACAGCACCGGCTTTTCATTGGACGTCCCCGCAGCCCGCAGCCTCACCACCAGATTCTGCTTCCGCGCATCCGGCCCCAGCAGATGCACGTCCTCCGCCGCAAACCCGGCGTCCAGAAGACGCTTCTGCATCGCCGCGGTCGCCGTAGTCACATTCCCCAGCGGCGTATCCGTCGTGTTGATCTCGATCAGCTCTTTGAAGATCGCCCGCGCCAGTGCTCGGTCCTCCGGCCCGGCGGTGGGCAGGGTGTTCTGGGCAAGGGCGGCTGAGCCCAGGCAAACGGCAAAAGCAAATACGGCAAAGCATCCAATCCAGATGATTCGGTTCATGGAGGCATTGTACGGGTATCCGCCGGCCCGCTCACGGATTTTCCTCTCTCTTGTCCAGGGCAATCGCATTTGAACTTTCATGGCAAGCGAATGTCTCATGCTGCCGCAAAGACTCCATCAAAGCGAGCTTCGTAACAGCCCGAGCATGATGGGGACCATGTGGGCCGCAAAACGCCGCAAAGACTCCATCGAAGCGAGCTTTGTAACAGGGCATGACTTCAGTCATGCCGCAAAACGCTCCCCAAAAAGAGGTCGGGCTTTAGCCCCTGCCACATTTCGAGCCGCCTGTGGTCTCT